>Ga0070695_100000382_pt1 | contig 22891 bp, 18 predicted proteins | sample KBSK1252metaG_FD_65471 | JGI IMG/M metagenome (GOLD analysis project Ga0070695, IMG submission 65471) | Corn, switchgrass and miscanthus rhizosphere microbial communities from Kellogg Biological Station, Michigan, USA - KBS K1-25-2 metaG | ecosystem: Host-associated > Plants > Roots >...
CGCTGCGCGCCGGGCAGTACTACGTGCGCGACCTGGGGAGCCGCAACGGCACCCGCGTCAACGGGCGCGAGGCGAAGGAGCCCATGCTGATGGAGGCGGGCGACCAGGTCGAGATCGGCCACGTGCTCCTGCTCGTCACCGGCGAGGAAGCGCGACCCCGGCTCAAGCTCAACGAGCAGTCGGTGCTCGGCACCACGCTGCGGCTCAAGGCCGACCGCATCCTCGACCAGCGCGTCAAGACCGGGAAGGAGCCGGAACGCCTCGTGCACCTGCTCGCCGAGGCCGGCCAGCTGCTGGTGATGCCGCGACCCCTCAAGGAGACCTGCGACGAACTGCTCCAGTTCGTCGAGAAGGCCGTGCCCGCCTCGCGTTACGTGCTGCTCCTCGACCAGGGCCCCGAGATGGAGCCCTTGCAGATCGCGGCCCGCACGCGCGGCGGCCGCGCCGACCGGCCGCTGGCGCTGTCGAGCTCGATCATGCGCACCGTACTGCGCGAGTGCACGTCGGTGCTCACGCGCGACACCGCCGTGGACCCGCGCTTTCAGGCCCAGCAGAGCATCGTGGCCCAGTCGGTGCAGGCGGCGATGGCGGTGCCGCTGTTCGACAACGAGAAGGTGCTCGGCCTCATCTACGTCGACACTCACGATCGCATGATCGCCTTCGACAACGACCAGCTCGAGCTGCTGACGCTGCTCGCCAACATGGCGGCGGTGAAGATCACCAACGCGCGGCTCCTGGAAGCCGACCGCCAGCGCGCGCGCATCGCGCAGGAGCTCGCGACCGCGACCGACATCCAGCGCGGGCTCTTGCCCGAGTCCCCACCCGAGATCCCGGGATGGTCGCTGAACGCGTTCATCGAGACCTGCCACGAGGTGGGCGGCGACCTCTACGACTTCCACCTGCGCTCGGACGGGCGGCTGGTCTTCCTGGTCGGCGACGTGACCGGCAAGGGTATGGGGGCCGCCCTGCTCATGTCGTCGTTCCTGGCCTCCGCGCGCGTGCTCTACGAGACCTGCGCCGACCCCGCCGATCTGGCGCGCCGCCTCGGCGGCATGCTCCACCGCACCACCGACCGCAAGCGCTTCGTGACCGGTTTCGTCGGCTGCCTGGACCTCTCCTCGGGCACCCTCGAGTACGTCAACGCCGGCCATCCGCCGCCGATCCTGGTCGCGGGCGGTGCGCTGCGCGAGCTGGGGGCCTGCGGCCCGCCCTTCGGCGTGCTCCAGGATTTCCCCTACACATCGGCGTCCACCGTGCTCGCCCCCGGCGAGCTGTTCGCGCTGTTCACGGACGGCATCCCCGAGGCGCAGCGCGGCGACGAGCTCTACAACGACGACCGCGTGCGCGCGGCGGTGGCCGAGGAGGCTGCGGCGGCGGATCTCGAGACGATCCGCGAGCGCCTGCTGGCCCGCGTGGACGAGTTTCTCGCAGGCGCCCACCGCACCGACGACATCACCCTGATGCTGATGCGGCGCGCGTGAGAGCCGAACACCGCGGTCGCGGCGGGCTCGTCCGGTTTGGCGGTGGTCCCCCACCGGATCTTCTCGGGACGACGTGAGGCGCGTGCCCTGAGCGGACGGCCATGACCCTGTCCCCCATCACCCGCCGATGGCTGGCGGCGGGCCTCGTCCTGATCGTGCTGCTCCTCGCCGCCGGGCCCATCATGAGATCACCCATCGCGGGCCGGGTGCGCGCGGCCGCCGCCGCGCGCGGGCTCGACGCGTCGTGGGGCTCGCTGCACGTGAGCCCCACGCTCCAGTGCCGGTTCACCGATCTGGTGCTGACGCGCCGCGCGGACGGCGACACGGTGTTCCGCGCCGCCTCGCTGGTCGTGAGCCTCGATCCTCTGTCGCGGCTCATGGGCCGGTCGGGCGTCTCGCAGATCGCGCTCGCGCACGCGCGCGCGCGGTTCTCGCCACCATCGGGCGCCGGCGCCGACACGCTGGAGCCGGCTCCCGGGCGGAAGGCCGGCGACCCGCAGCGCGCCGAGCGCCTGCGCTCCGCGGCACGCTCCCTGGTGCGCCTGCTCGCCGCCCCGGCGCGGCAGATGCCGAGGCTCTCGCTCGACGACGTCACCCTGACCGCGGCCTCGCGCGACGACGATGACCGTGATCCCGACGCGGCGCCCGTGGGCGTGCGCATCCGCTGGCTCGAGCTGGCCCCCGCGCGCGGCGGCATCCGCTTCGCCGCTTCCGGCGCGCTGCTCGGTGAGCGCGAGGTCCCGGTCGAGGCGGCGCTCACCTACGGCCACGACGATCGCATCGCCGGCGGCGCCCGCTTCGACATCCCGGGCGAAGGCCGCGCGCCCGAGCGCCTGCGCATCACCGTGGACGGAGCGCTCACGCAGGAGCGCCGGGCCGGCCGCGTCGCCATCGCCGACACGACCCGGCTCACCATCGGCCGGCTGCGCTTCCGGCTCGGCGGCGCCCTCGAGCGCCAGGGACCGCGCTTCCGGTTGGCGCTCGAGGCCGACAGCCTCACGGCCGCGCAGTGGCAGGCGAGCCTTCCCGCCGCCGTGCTGGGCCCACTGCGCAACATCACCGTGCGCGGCTGGTACGCCTACCAGGTCAGCCTCGACCTCGACCTCTCGCAGCCCGACAGCGTGCAGTTCACCGCCGACGTCGTGCCGCACGGGCTGCAGATCGATGCCACGCGGACGACGCTGAATCTGTTGGCGCTCGACGAACCGTTCGTCGCCCACATCCACCTGCCGCACGCGCGGATCGTGGACCGCGAGCTCTCGCCCGCGAACCCGCACTTCCGGCCGCTCGGGGCCATCGACACGCTGCTCGCGCACGCGGTCGTGACCAACGAGGATGGCGCCTTCTTCCGTCACCACGGGTTCAACACCGATGCGGTGAAGGGCTCGATCGCCGACAACGTCAAGGCCGGAGCCTTCCGGCGCGGCGCCGGCACCATCACCATGCAACTGGTCCGCAATCTCTACCTCGGCCACGCGCGCACGCTCTCGCGCAAGGGGCAGGAAGTGGTGCTGGCGTGGATGATCGAGCACCTCACGCCCATCACCAAGGAGCGGATGCTCGAGATCTACCTCAACATCATCGAGTGGGGTCCCGACATCCACGGCGCCGACGAGGCGGCGCAGTTCTACTTCGGTCACGACGCCGGGCGTCTCACCCCCGACGAGGCGCTGTTCCTGGCCACGGTGGTGCCCGCGCCGATCCGGTGGCGTTACCGGTTCGACGAGCGCGGCGATCTGCGGCCGTTCGAGCGCGAGCAGATGCACTTCATCGGCCGGGCGATGGTCGCGAAAGGCTGGCTCGCCCCCGAGCTCCTGCCCGCCGCGGACGCCCTGCACGTCGACCTGCGCGGACCCGCCCGCGACATCCTGCTCCCACCCGCCCCGGCCCGGCGTGACACGATCCCGGCCTGAGCCCGCGCGGCGCCGCCGCGCGCCCTACCCCGACCGCCAGCTGCTCTACACGGCGGCCGTCCAGCATGTCGATCTCGACCTCGACCAGCTCACCCGCATCTACCGCGGGCTCCACGGCCGAGCGCCTCGGCGGTTGCGCGAAGACTTCTGCGGCACCGCGGCACTCGCCTGCGCGTGGGCGGGGAGCGGGCCGGATCGGCGCGCCTGGGGCGTGGACCTGCACGCGCCGACGCTGGCCTGGGCGCGGCGCCGGCGTCTGCCGCACGTCGGTGCAGCCGCCGGGCGCGTCACCCTGGTCCACGTCGACGCGCGCACCGTGTCCCGGCCGCGCGTCGACGTGGTGGTGGCGCTCAACTTCTCCTACTGGGTGTTCCATACGCGCGCGGCGCTGCGCGCCTACCTGATCGCCGCGCGGCGCTCGCTGCGCCCGGGCGGCATGGTGTTTCTCGACGCGTTCGGCGGCAGCGACGCGCAGGAGGCGCTGGTCGAGGAGTCGCACGTCCGCGCCTCGCGCGGGCCGGGCGGCGAGCGCATTCCGCCTTTCACGTTCCTGTGGGAGCAGGCGTCGTTCAATCCCGTCGATCATCGTCTGCGCTGCTGGATCCACTTCCGCCTGCGCGACGGGCGGACCCTGCGGCGTGCGTTCGGTTACGACTGGCGCATGTGGACGCTGCCCGAGATCCGCGAGCTGATGGCCGACGCGGGCTTCCGCCGCTCGCGCGTCTACCTGCAGGACTGGGACGACGCGACGAGCCGCGCGCTCACGACCTATTCGCCGCGCACCCGCTTCGAGAACCAGTCGGGCTGGCTGGCCTACGTCGTGGGTCTGGCCTAGGCTGGGCGCGCCGCGCGTGGCACGACGCGCGGTGAGGCCGGGCCCGCGGGTCCGGCGCGATCGGAGGAACCCTGACCTTCGCCGGCGTGTGGCGCTTCCTTCACCTCTTCTTCGCGTTCGGCTTCGTCGGCACGCTGGTCGTGGCGGAGTGGGACGGACGCGCGGCGCGCCAGACGCGGGACTGGGGCCAGCGCGCGGTGCTCTTCCAGGTGGTCCACCTCTCGAGCAGGATCGCAGGCTTCGGAGCACTCGTGCTGCTCGGGGTGTTCGGACACCTGAGCGCCGCGACGATGGGCATCCACATGACGGACAGCACCTGGCTGCGGTGGGTGACCACGGTCTGGCTGGCGGCGATGGTCGTCATGGCGGCGGTCGTCCTGCCCGCGGTCGCCCGTCTCGCGGCGGCGGCCAGCGCGGCCGCCGGCGGCGCCGAGCCCGCGGGCTACGACGCGGCGCTCCGGCGCTGGCGTACGGGCAACGTGGCGATGAGCCTGCTCTACCTCGCCCTGCTCGCGATGATGGCGTTCCGCTGGAGCTGATCGCGACCTCACGACCGTCGCCCGTCCAACAAGAGACCCCCGGCAGGTTGCCCTGCCGGGGGCTCGTCGCGCGCCGGACTCGTCCCCTTGCCCTGGTACCGTGCGAGCCGACGCGACGGACGCTAGGCGCGACGCGCGTTGTGCTTGAGGCGGTAGATCATGCGGCTCTGGCGATCCTGGGCCCGCTCGATGCGCCAGCGCTCGCGGGCGCTGAACCGGCCGTCGAATCCAGCGCGACGCTCCATCCGGTACACGTGCCGCTGGCCGCCGCGCAGACGCCAAATCTCCGCGCGCGTGAGCTGGCCCGAGCAGCGGCCCTGGACGATGCGCACGTGCTGGCGCGCCTCGCGGCGGTCGATGCGATAGGTGCCGGCCATGGCCGCGCTCGCGAGGAGCGAGGTCAGGACGCCGGCGATCAGGATGCTGAGGAGCTTCTTCATGGTGGTCCTCCGACGGACACCGTCGCGGCTGGCCGCGACGGCGGGGTTTCGGGGAGCGGCGATGCGGCTAGAAACGGTTGCGCGCGAGGTGCCTGCGCGCCCAACCCGCCCGGTTTCGCGTGTTCCTGACCTGACCCGACATGGACATGCTCCGGTTCGATGGGTTGTGCGCGCGGCTCTCGTGCGCTCGCCGGAGACATAGAGCAGGGGCTGTGCCCGAGGGCGGCGGCCCGTGTCGGTGGCGCGGGGCAACCACTTACCTCGTTGGCGCAGGATCGGACCGTCGCGCCCGCTGTCCCGGCGGGTTCAGGGTGAGCCCTCAGGCCTGGACGGCCCGGTGCAGGCGGCCCGCGGCGGGGCCGGGCGACGGCCGCATCCGCTGCGCTCAGACCTCGATCGTGCCTTCGAGATAGAGCACGGCGCGCCCGGCGATCGAGACCCGATCGCCGCGATCCTCGCACTCCATGTCGCCGACGCGGGACGAGATCTGGCGCGCGCGCAGCCGCGACTTGCCGAGCCGCTTCGCCCAGTAGGGCGTGAGCGTGCAGTGCGAAGAGCCGGTCGCCGGATCCTCGGGAACACCCATGAGCGGCGCGAAGAAGCGCGACACGAAGTCCACGTCGCGGCCGGGCGCGGTCGCGATGATGCCGAAGACGCCGAGCGCCCGGATGGCCTGGAAGTCGGGGGCGAGGCTCCGCACCTCGTCCTCGGAGTCGTAGACCGCCATGAGATCGCGGGACTTCCCCACCTCGCGGGGCGCCCGCCCCAGCGCCTCGGCCAATCCGGCGGGGGCTGGACAGGGATCCGGCGGCCGCGAGGGAAAGTCCATCGCCAGCGCCTCCCCGTCGCGGCGCACGATCAGCGGCCCGCTGCGCGTATGGAAGCTCACGCTCGCGCGCGCATCATCCATGCGGGTGAACACGACGAACGCCGAGGCGAGCGTCGCGTGGCCGCAGAGATCCACCTCGGCCTCGGGCGTGAACCAGCGCAGGTCGTAGTCCGCGGCCGGAGACGCCCCCGCGGGCCGCGGCACGAAGAACGCGGTCTCGGCGAGATTGTTCTCGGCGCCGATCGATTGCATCGTCGCGTCGGGCAGCCAGCGATCGAGCGGGCAGACCGCGGCGGGGTTGCCTCGGAACACAGCGCTGGCGAAGGCGTCGACCTGATAGATCGGAAGTCTCATGGCGCTCCCTGGCCCAGCGTCCGCTCGAGGTAGCGGGTGCCGGGCACCGGATTGTGGCGGTAGGGTGGAATGTCGGTGAAGCCGAGGCGCTCGTAGAGCCCGATCGCCTCGCCCATCGAAGGCAGCGTGTCGAGCCGCATGCGCGCGTATCCGATGCGCCGCGCCTCGGCGAGGATGCCCTCGGCCAGCGTCCGCCCCAGGCGCCACCCGCGGAAGGAAGGCCGCACGAACAGGCGCTTCATCTCGCAGGTCCCGGGATCGAGCGGTCGCAGCGCCACGCAGCCGGCCACCTCGCCCTCGTGCTCGGCGATGAGCAGCGCGCCGCGCGGCGGCACGTAGTCGCCGGGCAGCGAGGCCAGCTCGCGGTCGAAGCCCTGGAACGAGAGGTCGACGCCGAGCGAGTCCGCGTACTCACGGAACAGGGCGCGGACCTCCGCGAGGTCGTCGGGGAAGGATGCCGGGCGGAGCGGGCTCATGGGTGTCGCGGCTTGGCGCGGATAGTACCGCAGCCCGAGGCGCGGCACGATGCCCGCGGACCGGCTCGGCACAGGCTCCGGCAGGCGGGGGACATCGCAGCGGAAGGGAGACCGCTGGGCTTCGCCATCCTGGCGAAGCCGACGCTCGTCCTCGGACCCGCTCCGCCATCCTGGCTCGGCGGGCCTGCGGAGTCTCCCTTCCGCTGCGATGTCCCCCGTCTGCCGGAGCGGCCCTATCCGAGCCGCTGCCAGACCCGGCGCGCGGACTCGCGCGCGCGGGCGGCGACCTCGCGCTCGTCCACCGAGACGACGTGCCCGTGATCCATCACGATGTCGCCCGAGACCATCACACCCGAGACCGGCGCCCGCAGGAGCCCGGCCCACAGGTGGTCGAGCACCGTGTCCGACGAGAACTCGGTCGCGGGCTGGTAATCCACCAGCATGAGGTCGGCGGGTGCCCCCGGCGCCACCGTGCCGAGCCCGGGGCCGAAGTGCTCCGCTCCCCAGCGTGCCCCGTTCACGAACAGACGCCGGTAGTGCGTCGCGATCGCTCGCCGGTCGGCGTTCCATCCCTGCGAGGCGTCCGGCACCGGAGGCGCGTTGACGCCCGCGTCGCTGCCCCAGCCCAGGTCCGTCTCGCGGGCCAGCGCCGCCACCGAGCCGGCGCCCGTCGCGGTCAGGGCATCGCCGCGCTCCTGAACCGCGCTCACCAGCCCGCGCGGCGCGCGGTCGGCGTGCGCCCACAGCGTGGGCGAGGCGCCGGGCGGCCAGATACCGCCGGCCCAGCGCTCGGCCGGCGTCGTGTCGAGCGCCAGGTCCACGTGGACGGCGTGGTGATCGCCCGCCACGTCGAGCGCCAGCGACAGCAGCGTGTCGAGACCGGCGAGCGTGGTCGCGCGCGCGCCGACCATGCCACGCAGTCGGCCCGAGCGCTTCCGCGCCAGATCGCGCGCGAAGCCGGCGCTCTCCGCGAGCGCCGCGCGGCGCACCTCGGGCGTGTCCTCCTCGTCGGCGCCGTAGCAGGTCGCCACGCGCGCGCCTACCTTGCCCGCCGCCGCGACGATCTCCGGGAGCGCGCGGTCGAGGCAGGCGCCCGAGCGGTGGAAATCGCACACCGACGTGATGCCGTGGCGGAGACCCTCGACCATGCTGGCCATCACCGCCCAGTAGACGTCGTCGGGCGAGAGCGCCGCGTCGTAGCGGCGCCAGTCGAGCGGCGTGCGCAGCGAGAGCCCGCGCGCGAGATGGCGCGCGAGGTGCGCGTGCGTGTTGACGAGGCCAGGGAGCAGCACACGGCCGCGCGCCGGCCACAGCGTCTCGTCCGGGTTGGCGGCCGCGAGCCCGCCGGCCGGTCCCACCTGCGCGATGTGCGCACCGACGACGCGCACCGCTGCGTCCTCGAGGACCGCCGGCTCGGAGCCGCCCGTGACCACCACGCAGGGGCCGATGATCATGCGACCTCCGCGAGATCGGCGCGGCGCAGCAGGCCCTCGAGCTCGGCTCGGGCGTCGGCCCTCACCGCGGCCGGATCGAGCGTGGCCCACGCGCCGTCGCGGTAGAGCACGCGGCCGTTCACCATCGTGAGCCGCACGTCCGACGCCCGCGCCGCGTGCACCAGGGCCGCGTACGGATCGCGCTCGGGTGCCGGGCCGTGATGCGGTCCGCTCACGTCCACGACCGCGAGGTCCGCACGCTTGCCCGGCTCGAGCGATCCGACCGTGTCGCTCAGGCCGAGAGTGCGCGCGCCGTCGCAGGTGGCGAGCGCCACCACGTCCCGCGGCGTGAGCGGGGGCTCCGCCGCCTCCGCCCGGGCGTCACGCGTGCGCGACAGGAGTGCGGCCAGGCTCATCTCGTGGAAGGTGTCGAGCCGGTTGTTGCACGCGGCGCCGTCGCTGCCGAGCCCGCAGCGGATGCCGGCGCGCCGCCACGCCGCCACCGCGGCGCGGCCGGAGCCCAGCTTGAGATTCGAGCCCGGGCAGTGCACCAGCGCGGCGTCGGCCTTCCGGATGAGCCCGAGCTCCTCGGGATCGAGCCACACGCCGTGCGCCCCGACGAAGCGCGGGCTCAGCACGCCGCGCGCGGCGAAGTAGCGCGTGGCGGTGCTCGACACCGCGGAGGCGACCTCGCGGCCCTCCCCGACGCTCTCGGCGACGTGGGTGTGAACGAGCATCCCGCGGTCGCTCGCGGCCGCCGCGACCTCGCCCCAGAGCGCGTCGCTGCAGGAGAGGATGAAGCGCGGCGCCAGCGACACGCCGAGCCGGCCGCCGCCCGCGCCGTGGAAGCGCTGCGCGAGCGCCAGGGATTCGCGCATGGCCGCCTGGGACGACTCGATCAGCCCGCGCGGGACGCCCTCGCCCTGGTCCATGAGCGCCTTGCCGAACACCGCGCGGATCCCGCTCGCCTCGAGTGTCTCGCCGATGGCTTCGGTGTGGCGCACCGTGCCCATGTCGTTGATGCACGTGACACCGCCCGCGACCATCTCGGCAATGCCGAGGCGCGCAGAGGCCGCGACCGAGGCGGCGGTGTGCGCGGCCTCGAGCGGCCAGATGCGCTCGCGCAGCCAGCGCAGGAGGTCGGCCTGCTCGGCGAGCCCGCGAAAGAGCGTCTGGCAGAGGTGCAGGTGCCCGTGCACGAAGCCGGGCAGAACCAGGGCGCCGCCGGCGTCGAACTCCGCGTCCGCGCGCCCCGCGCCGAGGACCCCCGCGACCGTCGGACCGAGCGCTTCGATCGCGCCGTCGCGCACCAGCAGATCGCCGCGGAGCACCGTGCCTGCGGCGTCCATGCACACCAGCGTCCCGGAGCGGATGAGAAAGGTGCTCAGACGTGCCTCCATGCAATCGAGCAGCAACGGCTTCCCTGCCGTCCGCAAGCGAGCGGCGGAGTGCGGAGCCTTCACAGGGGAGCGTCGAGGGCGAGCCGAAACGCAGACGAGCGGCACGATGTCCGCCCGAGCCCTCGCCTAGCCCCCTGTGAAGCCTCCGCACTCCGCCGCGCCGCGTCGTGCCGTGAAAAAGGTCCCACCCGCTTCGCGGGCTGTCAAGACTCGCGTCGTGCTACTTTCGCGTCATGCCGTCGCGCACCGTCCTGCCTCTCGTCCAGCGGGTCGCGATCACCGACGCGCTGGCCGCGGCGCGCTCGATCGCGGGGCTTCCGCATCCCTTCCTGCTGCACTCCGCGGCCACGGACGCGCGCGCGCGCTGGTCCTTCTTCGGCGCCGATCCGTTCGCGGTCTTCGCCGGGAGCGACGACGACGAGGCCCGCACGCTGTGGCGCGCCCTGGTCGCCCGGACCGCCGAGGACGCGGGCGTGATCCCCGCACCCTTCGCGGGCGGCGTCGTGGGCTACTGGGCGTACGACTTCGGACGCCGCCTCGAGCGGCTTCCGGAGCGGGCCACGGACGACCTCGGCCTGCCGCTCGTCCTGCTCGGGTTCTACGACGTCGTCGGTGCGATCGACCACGCCACGGGGCAGGCGTGGCTCATCTCGAGCGGCCTCCCGCTCGAAGGAGGCCTGCGAGGCGAGCGCGCACGCGAACGCCTGGCGCGGTTCGCCGCCGTCCTCTCCGAGCCCGGCACGCCCCTGGCGCCGGCGCCACGGCGTGCGGACACGCTCCACGCCCGCTCGACCTTCACGCCCGAGGCGTACCGGGCGGCGGTCGAGCGCGTGAAGGATGCGATCCGCGCCGGCGACATCTTCCAGGCCAACCTCTCGCAGCGATGGTCCGTTCCCGTGGAGGGTGCCGAGCCGACCGCGCTGGCGCTGGCGCTGGCCGGGTCGCTGGCGGCGCGCTCGCCCGCGCCGCACGCGGCGTTCCTCGGCGCTCCCGGCCACGCCGTGGCCTCGGCGAGCCCGGAGCGGTTCCTCGAGCTGCGCGGCCGGCGCGTGGAGACGCGCCCCATCAAGGGCACGCGCCCGCGCGGCGACGACCCTGGCCACGACGCGCGACTGCGCGACGAGCTGCTCGCGAGCCCCAAGGACCGCGCCGAGAACGTCATGATCGTGGACGTGCTTCGCAACGATCTCGGCCGCGTGTGCCGCACCGGATCGGTGGCGGTGGAGGCCCTGTGCGAGCTCGAGGCGTTCCCGCAGGTGTTCCACCTCACCTCCACGGTGACCGGCGAGCTCGGCGAGGGGCGCGACGCCTTCGACCTGCTCCACGCCTGCTTTCCCGGTGGCTCGATCACCGGGGCGCCCAAGATCCGGGCGATGGAGATCATCGAGGCGCTGGAGCCGGTGCGGCGCCACCTCTACACGGGTGCGATCGGCTACCTCGACTGGCGCGGCGACGCCGACTGGAGCATCGCGATCCGCACCGCCACGGTGACCCCCACGGCGGTGCACCTCGCGGCGGGTGGCGGCATCACCGCCGACTCGGACGCCGACGCCGAGTACCACGAGACCCTGCACAAGGCGGAGGGGCTGCGCCTGGCCCTGGAGCGCACGGTCGGACCGGTCGAGCTGGCGCCGGCCCTGGCCGCGCGGGCATGACGCGCGCGGAGGGCGGGGCCCCAGCCAGGCGCACGCACGTGGCACGCGGCGCCGACATGCCCGGGCACGCCGTGTGGATCAACGGGCGTCTCTGCCGGGGCGACCAGGCGACACTTTCGCTGTTCGACCGCGGCGCACGCGACGGCGAGGGGCTCTACGAGACGCTGCGGGTCTACGGCGGGCGGCCTTATCTCTGGGAGCGCCACATGGAGCGGATGGTGCTCTCGGCGGCGGTCCTGGGCTTCCCGGTGCCGGCCTCTCCCGCTGCGCTGCGCGAGGCGGTGGACGAGGTGCTCGCGGCCAACGCGCTCGCGGACGCCGTAGTGCGGATCACGGTGACCCGCGGCATCCCCGGGGGCCGGCCAACCCGCACCGGCGCCTGGGTCGAAGCCGAGCCGCTCGCCTCGCGCCTATGGCGCGGGACCCGGAGCGGGGCCGCGAGCCTCATCGTCTCCAGGCGCCCGTTCGAACCGGGGCCGCTCGGACCCCACAAGACGACGAGCCGGCTCGCCTACCGCCTCGCCGCCGAGGAGGCGCGGGCGGCGCGCGCCGACGAGGCGCTGCTCGTGAGCCCGGCGGGGGCGGTGCTGGAGGGTGCCGTGAGCAACGTGTTCGCCGTGATGGGCGCCGAGCTCCGCACTCCGCCGCTCGCCGCGGGCATCCTCCCGGGCGTCACCCGGGCGATGGTGCTCGGGCTGTGCGCCGAGGCCGGGATCGCCGTGCGCGAGGCACCCCTCTCGCTGGACGAGCTGCGGCGGGCGGACGAGATCGTCGTGACCAACTCGGTGCAGGAGGTCGTCCCGGTGGGGACGTTCGAGGGGCACGCCCTGGAGCGCCGCGAAGTCGGGCCGCGCCTGCGGGAGGCGTACCGGAGCGCCATGCCTGCGTGACTTTCCCCATGGGGATCGTCCGCACGCCCAGTGGCGTCGGCGCCACCGACTGTTTCGACGGCCGGCTCTGGCGGACCCGCCATGCGACCGTGGCAGATTCCACGCAATGCGCGCCAAAGCCGGGAAGAAGCTGTGGGCATTGCCGGGACTCTAATGGTGTAGTGCTTGTGGCATGTCGAATGCATCTTGCCATGGGTGAGCCGAGCCGGAACCTCCCCTCGGGGCGGATGCCGGCCCAATCCCGGTCCCGTTACGGGCCCCCGGCCATGCCGGAGGCCGGCGCGAGGGTGTGAGATGGCGGTCAAAGGTGGACGCCTCGATTTCCTCGCACCCCATCTGCTGCGCAGCCAGGTGCTGCGGCCGGGGTTCGTCCGGCTGAGCCTGCGGCTGGGCGTCGCCCAGCAGATGCCCGAGTGGGCGAAGCGCCAGTTCACCAACGCCGGCGTCTCGCCCCGCGACCTGGACCGCGTGCTCGGGCGCGTCACCAGCCTCGAGTCCTGGGTGGACGAGTGGGAGAGCCTGGGCCGCGAGCACGAGCAGTGGGGCCGCGACGCCCTGGCCCTGGGCCGGAGCGATCAGGCCGCTCGCCACTTCCTCGCCGCGTCGGCGGCCTACAACTTCTCGCAGTACGTCATCTTCCTCGACATCAGCCGCAAGCGCTCGCTCCACGAGGCGTGCGTGCGGGCCTACGCGCAGGCCGCGCCGCTGTTCGACCCGCCGGCGCGGCCTTTCGAGGTCTCGTTCCGCCGCCACACGATGCGCGGTTTCCTCCGGCTGCCGCCGCAACCGCGCCCCGCGCCGGTCGCGGTGCTGTTCAACGGCACCAATGCGGTGAAGGAGGAGCTGCACTGGTGGGCCGAGGCCCTGCTCGCGCGTGGCGTGGCGGTAATCACCTTCGACGGTCCGGGCCTGGGCGCCACCTGGCACCGCATGTCCATGGTGGCCGAGCCGCGCCCGGTGGGGGTCGCGATCCTCAACCAGATCGAGGCCACGCCCGAGCTGGATCCCGACGCCGTCGCGTTCTTCGGCATGAGCCTCGGCGGCTACCTCGCCATCCGCATGGCCACCCACGACACCCGCGTCCGCGCCGTGGCGGCGGTGAGCCCGCCGTACTCGGTCGACATCTACTGGAACGTGACGCTCGCCTCGCTGCGGCGCGAGCTCGCGGCGCTCTACGGCATCGAGGAGCGCGAGATGGGCGCCTGGGTGGACCGCATCACGCTGGCCGAGTGTCTGCCGCGCCTGAGCTGCCCGCTCATGGTCGCGGGCGGCGGAAACGACCTGATCACGCCCGGCACCGAGGCGTGGCGGATCTTCGAGGGCGGCCGCTGCCAGCGCGAGCTGGTCTACTATCCCAAGGGCGCCCACGACTGCTTCAACGTGCTCGACGATCTCCGGCCGCGCATGGTGGGATGGCTCTCGCACCAGCTCGAGCGCCATCGGGCCACGCGCGCGGCGGTGAGCGACGAGGGGACGCGCGAGCCGTCGTGGATGGCGGCCGAGGCCGTGGATCCCGACTTCGCCGACGCCCTCCGCGGCGAGATGCGCCACCGCGTCTGGAATCGTGTCGCGGGCTCGGACGGTGCCCCCGCGCCGGCGGCCGCCACCGCGCGGCCCCAGGGCTGGCGCTGGCCGTGGTGGGGTGACGGTCGGACCTCGCTCGAGGTCATCCACCGTCTCGCCGCCGCGAACGACGGCAGTACCGTCTCCGGCCGCTGACCGCTACGCCGGCTGCCGCGCCCAGGCGCTGCCGAAGCGGCTCTGGTACATCCGGGTGTCCGCCTCGTCGATGAGCGCCGCGGCGCTCGCGCGCCCGTCCCAGGCCACGATCCCGTAGCTCAGGTTCGACCGGCGCGGCGAGCGCTCGAAGAACTCCTGAGCCGCGCGCCGCGCGACCACTTCCGCCCCGGCCCGGTCCGAGACCAGCGTCATCACGAACTCGTCGCCGCCGACGCGGTAGGCGATGTCCGTCCCCACGCGCGAGCACGATCGCAGCACCGCGCCCAGCATTCGCAGGGTCTCGTCGCCGACGGCGTGGCCGCTGTGGTCGTTGATCTGCTTGAAGGCATCGATGTCCATGAAGAGCAGCGCGATCGGCAGGTCGACCCGCTCCGAGAGCCGGAGCGCCCGCGGCAGGTCGCGCTCGAGCGCGCGGCGGTTGCCGAGTCCGGTGAGGGGATCGGTGAGCGTCAGCCGCTCGAGCTCGGCGAGATGGCGGGTGGTGTAGCGCTGCTCGCGGCGGATGAGCGTGAGGATCCACCACCCCAGGAGCAGCGTGAGCCCCGAGACCGTGACCTCGGTGGTATAGCCGCGCGGCTCCTTCGGCCAGCCGCCCTGCTCGTAGTACTCGCCCAGCCACGGCACGGCCGCCACGAGCAGGATGAACACGGCGGGAACGAGGAGCAGGCGACGCGAGGGGATGCCTCGGGACGGGTCGTGGCCCAGGCTCATGGATTCCTCGCGTGGGGAGCGGTCCCTGCCGGCCGCGCGAGCGGAACGTTGCGGCGATCGGCGGACATCGAACAATAGGTCCGGCTCGGACGGAGGGTCAATGCCCCGCGCCCGCGGCGGTCACAGGAACGAGTGTGGCGGGCGCGGCGGATCGGGCGGGAGCGCGGGGTGCCGCGATGATCGTCGCGGAGGCGGCCGCGAAAACGATTCGGGCGGGGATGCTGTCGTCGCATCCCCGCCCGAAGTGCGCGGCCGTATGGCCGAAGGCTCTACCGGTGGAGCACCTTGAGCTGCCCCCACGTGGAGACGCGGGCGCGGGTCTCCGCGCAGTGCCCGGGGCCGGTGATGCCCTGGTTGAAGTTGTCCATGCACTGCGTGGTCGAGCTCGTGTTCCCGGTCGAGAGGTTGCAGCTTCCGATCGACGGGATCTTGTTGGCGCCACAGGTCGAGAGCTTGGTGTCCCCGGTGGTGACGCACGACGAGACCGCCGACGGGTTGGCACCCTGGCAGAGGTTGAGCTTGGCGGCGATGAGCTGATGTGCCATCGAGACCGCTCCGTTCCCCTGCGTCGGCTGGCCGAGGATCTGGAGCAGCTGCGCCTGGGTGTAGGAGTTGCTGCCGAGTGTCATGGGCAGGCAGGACGCCGGCCAGGCTTCGGGGTGGTTCTTCCAGTAGCCCTGCGTGAACGTGCAGTTCTGGCCGCCCGTGACCGTCTGCGCCTCGAAATTGTCGGTGAAGCCGCTCTGGTACACGGTCGGGCTCGCGTTGGCGAACGCGCAGAACATGTAGTCCGTGCCGTACTCCAGCTCGCCGTCCCACGAGGAACGCCACGCCGTGGTCGAAACACCGCTCTCGTCGAACAGGTCGCCGATCTCGACCGTGATCGACTCGTTGGGGCCGAGCTTGAAGTTCGATGCCTCGCCTGGGAACAGGTTCAGCGTGGGCGTGCCCGTGAACGACGCTTCACCCTGGGTCGGGTCGCCGTAGAGCCACCACTGGCTTCCATTGGCGATGAAGTCGGACTTCTTCATCCACCAGATCGTGAAGCCTTCGCTCGCGCCACTCGGTCCCGCGGTCACGGTGATCGTCTGCTTCGCGAGCCCGGTGGGGCCGAACGTGAGCGTCGGCGTGTCGAAGTCACCCTGCGCGAAGGCGGGCATGACGTTGGCGCCCGCGAGCGCGAGTGTGACGGCCACAGCGCAGACGACGAGGGCGTAGCGAGGGGTCATGAACGGCTCCATTCACGAAGGATGTCGAGTCACGCGTTGCTGGGAAGCCGCAGCGCTCAAAGATCACGGCAAGGCGCGCGTCGCAATCTCGGTGATGCCGAGACGCGGCCCTTTTCGGGGCGCGGACCGCTCCCCGTTCAAGCGTGCGATAAGAGTAATGCCCGCCAAGGCCGCGCCACAACAGGTTTCTGGCGACACCGCCCCGCGAAACCACAGTCGCCAATCGGTTTAGGCCGACCGCACCGGAGCCGGGAAGCGAAAAGCCCCCGGGGGCCGCCAGGCCTGCGGCGTCGGGCGAAACCTGCTAATCTGCAGCTGCTTCAGAGCCTACCGACACTTCCAGGGAGACCCTCGTGCCCGAAACCCAGGCCGGAACCCGCATCCGCCCCCTCGACGAGCTGGACATCGGCGCCATCGTCCGGATCGACGAGCGCATCGGCGGCATCTACCGGCCGGACATCTGGGAGCAGCGCGTGGGCTTCTACCTGCGCCGCGATCCCGGTGCATCGCAGGTGGCGGAGGCCGACGGCAAGGTCGTCGGCTTCATGCTGGGCGACCTGCGCGCGGGCGAGTTCGGGCTCGAGGAGCCCAGCGGCTGGATCGAGCGCTTCGGCATCGATCCCGACCATCGTGGTCGCGATCTCGGCCGGCTGATGTTCGACGCGATGGTGGCGCACTTCAAGGCCGGAGGCGCGCACACGGTGCGCACCCTGGTGGACCGCAAGGACGCGGAGGTCGCCGGGTTCCTGCGCGCGCTGGGCCTTTCGCCCTCGCCGCTCGAGGCGCTCGAGATGCGGCTGGATGCGGGAGCACGGGAGACGCGATGAAGGTCGAGCAGGTCGTCCTCGAAAAGAAATACCACGGCGCGGTCGAGCACTGGCGCCGCCACAACTTCAAGGACTACGAGACCCTCCTCGACCAGTGGGAGAAGTACTTCCCCACCGACGACCGCTTTTGCCTCTGCGCCAAGATGGAGCTGGGCACTCCGGACGTGATCCACGTCGGCGACCACACGGGCGAGAAGAAGCGCCTCGACCCCGACCAGCTCAGCGCCGAGGAGGCCTCGCACCTGCTGGCGATCATCCGGGCGCAGGCGTCGACCGAGTTCGGCTCGATCCAGCAGCACAGCGCCACGCTCGAGCGCGCCGACGACGACCGCGACCGGTTCTGGGTGCTGCGGGTGATGGCGGAGGAGCTCCGCCACGGCTACCAGATGCTGCACCTGCTGCTCTCCAAGGACTGGAGCCACGTCTCGGGTGGCGTCACCGGCGAGCAGATGGTCGAGGAGATTCTGTCGATGCAGACGGGCAACCACGTCCTCGACGCCTTCAACCTCGACTACGACTCGTTCATCGACAACATCACCTTCGCCGCGATCATCGACCGCGTGGGCAAGTACCAGCTCACGATGCAGCGGGTGTGCGCCTACAAGCCCATGGCCGACAGCATGCCGCCGATGCTGCGCGAGGAGGCGTTCCACCTCGCCGCCGGCGTGATCCCGATGCGGCGCTGGGCGCAACGGGCGGGGCAGGGCGATCCGTTCATCACCATGACCGCCGTGCAGCACGCGGTGAACAAGTGGTACCCGCGCGGGCTGGAGATGTTCGGCGACGAGCGCGGCGGCGACACCAACCTGAAGTTCGGATTCAAGGACCTCAAGAACCGCGAGGCGCAGGACCAGTACATCGAGGAAGTGCGAAAGATGCTCCGCGACATCAACCTGCGGTTCATCCGCGCCCGCTTCCCCGGCGACACGCCGGAGCAGGCCGAGGCGGCGCTGGTGGCACTCGAGCGCGAGCGCGGCGTGCACCGCGGGATCCGACACGAAGATCTGTTGTGCCTGCCCGACCGCCGCTTCTTCCGGCGCAAGGGCGAAGCCGCCTTCAGCATGATCGGCCTCGACGGCGAGGTGTTCACCGACGCCGAGGAGTACCTGCGCTACCTGGCGCGCCACCTCAACGAGGGCTACACCGCGAGCCGCGACATGCGGAACTACGCCGAGGCGCTGCGCGGCGTGGCGGCGGGGACGCTCACGGTGAAGGACGCGATCATGAAGATGCCCAAGCTCAAGCGCGTCGGCGGCACCTGCCCGTGCTCGAAGGGCGTGCGCTGGGTGATGGAAGGCTCGTCGGCGGACCAGGCGAATCTCGCCGGCTGAGACGGCATCGCCCTGCCGCAGCATGTCCTCCGCGGTCGAGACCACGCGCAGCGTCTTCTCGATCTGAACCCTCTACTGGGATCCCCGCTCGCGTGACAGCCGGCCCGCGCGTCCGTAATATGCCGCGCTCGATCGCACGACTGGTCCCCGCCCCCGCCGCGCAGCACGGCGGCCGGGCGTGGTGAATACACCTCGCCCGCTTCGGGAGCGCCCGTGACCAACGACCCTCGCGTCGCCTATTTCTGCATGGAGTACGGCCTCGCCGAATCGTTCCCCATCTACTCGGGCGGGCTCGGCGTGCTGGCCGGGGACTTCATCAAGGCGGCGCACGATCTGAGCGTGCCCATGGTGGCGGTGGGCCTGCGCTGGGAGCGCGGCTACTGCGTCCAGCGCATCGGGCCGGATGGCCAGCCCTACGACGAGTTCCCGACCTACGATTCCTCGTTCCTCGAGGACACCGGCGTGAGCGTGAAGGTGCGCGTTCGCGGGGGCGAGGTGACCTGCTCGGTCAAGACCACGCAGCGCTTCGGCCACGTGCCGCTCTACCTGCTCGAGCCGGTGGCCGACGCCGACCGCTGGATCACGCGCCGCCTCTATCAGGCCGGCACCGACGTGCGCATCGCGCAGGAGATGCTGCTCGGCATCGGCGGCGTGCGCGCACTCCATTGGCTCGGCATCCCGGTCTCGACCTATCACTTCAACGAGGGCCACGCGGCCTTCGCCGGTGTGGAGCTGATCGCGGGCCGCATGGAGGAGGGCCGCTCGTTCCCCGACGCCTGGGCCGACGTGCGGCGCCGCATCGTCTTCACCACGCACACACCGGTGGCCGCCGGGAACGAGCAGTACGCGATCCCGGACCTGCGCCGCATGGGCGCATGCCTGGAGCTCTCGGGCGCCGAGATGCGCGCGCTGGGCGGCGATCCATTCAGCATGACCGTGGCAGGGCTGCGGCTGGCGCGGCGCGCGAACGGGGTCTCGGCGCTCCACGGCGAAACCGCGCGCGCCATGTGGAAGGGCGTCACCGACGCGGCGCCGATCGTGGCCATCACCAACGGCGTGCACGCCCCGACGTGGCAGGCCCCGGCGATCCGCGGCGCGGGGCGCGACGCGGCGGCGCTGGCCTCGGCGCACGCGGTCCTCAAGGCCGAGCTGGGCGGCGCCGTCGAGCGGCTCACCGGACAGCGCCTCGATCCATCGGCACTGTGGATCGGGCTCGCGCGCCGCGCCGCGGGCTACAAGCGCAACGATCTCGTGTTGCGCGACGAAGCTCGCCTCGCGGGACTGCTCGAGCGCGGCGTCTGCCTGCTGTTCTCGGGCAAGGCGCACCCCGACGACGCGGGGGGCAAGGCGATCGTGGCGCGCCTGGCGCTGGCGCAGCGCGGGCACCCCGGACGCATCGTGTTCCTCGAGAACTACGACATGGGCGTGGCACGCCAGCTCACGCGCGGGTGCGACGTGTGGCTCAACAACCCCGTGCGACCCATGGAGGCGAGCGGCACCTCGGGCATGAAGGCCGCGCTCAACGGGCTGCCCAACGTGAGCATCCTCGACGGATGGTGGGCCGAGGGCTGCCGCCACGGCGTCAACGGTTGGGCGATCGGCGGCGATGCCGCGGGCGACGACGCCGGTGATGGGGCCGCGCTCCACGACGTGCTCGCGCGCGAGGTGCTGCCGGCGTGGGCTGACCGCGCGCGCTGGGTCGGTATGATGCAGTCGAGCGTCGCGGTGGCCGAGGAGCACTTCACCACCGACCGCATGATGCGCGAGTACCGCGAGCAGCTCTACGCCGAAGCCGTGCCCGCTCCGGCGACCGCGCGCTGAGCCCGCGCCACGGGCCTTCCAGCTTGACGCCGCGACGGCGCGCGACCTACGCTGCGCGTCCTTCGTTCCTTCTCCGCGGCGTCGAGGGATGACTCCCGTGGCCCCATCGCAACCCGACCGGACCGGTGTCGCCGCGGTACGCGGCGCGGTACCGGTGCGCGCCAACCGCGCCGACGAGATCGGCGCCGCCACCGCGCGACTGCTCACCATGCTGCTCGAGGTCAACCATCTCGAGCGGTCGCAGATCGTGAGCGCCATCTTCACCGCCACCGAGGACCTCAACGCCGACTTCCCCGCCCACGCCGCGCGCCGGCTGGGCTGGACCGACGTGCCGCTGCTCAACGCGCGTGAGATTCCGGTGCCGGGATCGATGCCGCGCGTGGTGCGGGTGCTGCTCACGGTGAGCGGGGTCTCGCCCGGCGCGCGCCTGCAGCCGGTGTACCTCGATGCCGCCTCGGCGCTGCGGCCCGACCTCGGCGCGCCCGGGGCCGGCGCGGAGGCGAGCCCGGACGCCGGCGCCGCCGCGCCGGCGGCGAAGGCCGCGAGCGGGCCCGTGACGCCGCGCCACGTCGCCATCATCGGCCTCGGCCAGATCGGCGGATCGATCGCGCGCGCGCTGGGCCAGGTGCGGGGCTGGTGGCGCGTCGGCTACGACCTCGATTCGGCCACGGCGCTCGCGGCGCGCGCAGCGGGAGCGATCGATCAGCTCGCCGAGAGCCTCGAGGCCGCATGCGCCGAGGCCGACGTCGCGGTGCTCGCGACCCCGGTCGACACGCTGCCGGCGCTGGTCGAGGCTGCGGCGGCCGCACTCCCCAAAGGGGCCGCCCTGCTCGACACGGGCAGCACCCGCGGCCCGGTCACGGCGGCGCTCGAGGCCGCCGCGGCGCGTGGCATTCGTGCCGTGGGCGGACATCCGCTCGCAGGCGGCGAGGGCCACGGCTTCGCGGCGTCGCGCGCGGACCTCTTTGCCGAGTCCACGTTCACGCTGTCGCCGGTCGGCGGCCCCGTGCCCGAGGTCGTGGCGGGGCTCATCCGCGATCTCGGCGCCCGTCCGCTCGAGGTCGGGCCGGAGCGCCACGACGAGGCGCTGGCGCGTACCAGCCACCTGCCGTACCTGGTGGCGGTGGCGCTGCGCGACCTGGGCGGCACCGCGGCCGAGCAGGGCCTGAGCGGCCCGGGCTTCCGCGACATGACCCGCCTCGCCGCGAGCGACGCGCGCATGGCCGGCGCCTACGTCCGCGCCAACCGCCGCGCGGTGGGCGAGGCGTGGCGGTCGCTGCGCGAGTCGGTGGATCGGGCGATCGCGGAGCTCGAAGCGGCGCGGTAGTTCTCGCGCGTCCCACACGCGCGCATCCGTACTCGGCCTCGCCCACCCCGGGCGCCTATTCCGCGGACGCCTCGATCGAACCCAGCCACTCGATGTACTCGGCCGGCAGCCGGTGGTGCCGCGCCCCCTTGAGCAGCGCGTCGAGGTAGCGGCGCGAGGGCGGCGTGGGATTGAGCGTGCGCGCGAAGTAGGTGTAGGCGCGCACGCGCCGCGGCACGGAGCCGTCGTCGGTGCGCGTGAGCTGCACCGCGGCCAGGTCGCGGTCGTAGAGGTTGTGGTGGTTGCCCGGCCCCTTCCAGCCCTCGAAGCCGTCGAGTGCCGCGAGGTCGGACTCGGTCAGCTCGTAGAGCACGCCCCACACCGTGCTGCCGTGCGCGTGCGTCACGCCCGCGGCACCCCCGCCCCAGCGCTCGGAGTGGAGCGGAAAGGTCAGGCGGTGGTCGTGCAGGGCGCCGAGGCCGACCACATGGCTCCCGGGACAGCGCGAGCGCATCTGGTCGGGATCCATGTTGGAGCCGTAGGCGAAGTAGAGCATGTGTCCTCGCGGCTGCATCGCGGGGCGCGACGCGAAGCAGGATACCCCAACGAGCGGATCGAGTTCGCTCAAGGAATCGTGTCCGCGATCTCTCTCTCTCTCGCCGGCAGCCGCGTCGCCACGGTGGTGATCAGGACCGCCACCCACAGCGGCACCCAGCTGAGCGCCACGCTCGCCCGATTCCACGACGCCAGCTGAGCCGGCGGGAACAGGGGTGCCAGCGCGCCCGCGCTCATCACGATCGCGACCGCCGCCAGCATCCTGACCGGGGCCGGAGTCGGGGCCGCGCCCAGGAGCCAGATGCCGGGAAGCAGCACGAGCACGTAGTAGTGGGCCCAGAACAGCGGTGCGATGGCGATCGTGACGGCGATCCCCGCGACCACGATCAGGCGCCGATCCTGGAGCAGGATCCGCGCGATGCCCCACCAGGCCGCGGGGTGGCGCCGCGCGCGTCCGGACACCGCCGCCGCCAGCGCGAGCAGCCAGGACGCCACGAGCAGGAGCGACACCGTCACGATCGCCGACTCGACGGCGATGTGAAGCCAGCGGCTGGCCATCAGCGTCGTCGAGTAGTTTCCTTCCTCGACCGGCCTCACGAACCGAGCGTGATCCGCGCCGTAGACGTAGCGATACCAGTCGGCCCAAACCGTCCACGACCCGAAGCGAAAGACCGGAGCCAGAGCACATGCGGCGGCGATCGCCGCGGCCGGCGCCACGGCCAGCAGGAATCGGCGGTGGCCGAGCAGGCTCCAGAGGTGGATCGTCACGAACCCGACGACGACAACCACGTTCGGTTTGAACAGCGCCAGGGCGAAGAGGGCGGCGAGGGAGAGCGCGGCGGCCGCCCATTGTCCCGGCCGCGCGACCTCGAGGCGCTCGAGCAACACCAGCGGCGCCACCAGCAGGAAGAGCTGCAGGGTGCCGAGATTGGAAACCCGCAGGTCCGATGCGAGAGGCCGGAACAGCACGAACAGCACGCAGGTCAACTGGGCAACGGAAAGCCACTCGAGGCGGGCCAGCCGCCCCAGCAACACCATCGAGGCGATGAACGCCGACAGCTGGAGAAAGCGGAAGAGCAGCAGGGCCAGCGAGTAGTCCCGGGGCATCAGCGAGAACACGGTGAAG
>Ga0070695_100000383_pt1 | contig 22887 bp, 18 predicted proteins | sample KBSK1252metaG_FD_65471 | JGI IMG/M metagenome (GOLD analysis project Ga0070695, IMG submission 65471) | Corn, switchgrass and miscanthus rhizosphere microbial communities from Kellogg Biological Station, Michigan, USA - KBS K1-25-2 metaG | ecosystem: Host-associated > Plants > Roots >...
GGCGCCTGAAGCTCCTGGCTACGCGGGGCCTGGATGTCCTGCCGCGCCCCGGCTAGCGACCGCGGGGCCTGGATGTCCTGACCCCGAGGGGCCTGGAGATCCTGGCTGCGCGGCGCCTGGATGTCCTGCCGCGCACCCGCCAGCGACCGCGGCGCCTGCACGTCCTGGCTCTTGGCGGTCTGCGTCAACATCGCCTTCGCCGACGCGACCTCAGGAGGGCACGAGGTCTGCGCCTGCGCCATCCCGGCCGTGGCCGATAGGGAGAACATCGTTATCACGCTCAAACCCGCGAGCAACTTTCTCATTTGCTTCCGTCCTTTCTGACTTCGTTTTCGCCCTGCGTTTTCCGGCTCGATTCGCCAGCTCCGCCACCCGGCCCCCTGGGGCCCCGACTCGCGCCCCTTAGGATGCAGAGCCGATGCCACCGGGCTCAGGGTTGACTATCTCATTCAAGATCAACATGTTGCGTGTCCTCTCGGGGGTTGATCCCCATGCCCACTTGGGCGTTCTGCCCGGCATCTCCTAGGGGAGGGGGCCGACAAAGTGTCTCGGCGAGACGCCCTTGAGGCCTACCGGTCGCTCTGATACCGTGGAGCGCCATGGTTTCCGCCCCCAGCAGGCGCCCACGCGTCTGCGCGCTCGCGATCGCCCTGCTGACCACCGCTGGATGCGCCAGCACCGGTCCGGCCGCCCGCCAATCGCACGGCCTGCCGGTCCCGATCCGGGAAGTGCTCCCCAACGGCATGCGGCTCATCATCCAGGAACACCGGGCCGCCACCACCGTGGCCATCCATCTCTGGACCGGTGTCGGGGGACGCGACGAGGCGCCCGGCGAGCGGGGATTCTCGCACTTCGCCGAGCACATGCTGTTCAAGGGGACGCAGACGCGGCCGCGCGGGTTCGTGGAGACGGAGGTCGAGTCGGTCGGCGGCCGCACCAACGCGGGCACCTCCAACGACTACACGTTCTACTACCTCCTGCTCCCCGCGAGCCGCGTGGGATCCGGCATCGCCCTGATCGCGGACATGGTGCTCAACTCGGTCTTCGAGCCGACCGAGCTCACGCGGGAGCGCGAGGTGGTCTTCGAGGAGGTGCGCCTGAACGAGGACAATCCACGGTCCTCGCTGGGCCGTCAGCTCTACAACCTCCTCTATCCGGGCCATCCCTATGGACGGCCGGTGCTGGGCGAGGCCGAGGACCTGCGCGCCGCGACGCAGGAAACACTGCGCGGCTACTACCGGCGCTACTACGTCCCGAACAACATGACGCTCGTGGTGGTCGGTCCGGTGGATCCCGCCGCGGTGCGAGCCGCCGCCGTGGAAGCGTTCGGCTCCCGGCCCGCCGCGACCTACACGCGCCCACCGCTGCCATCGCCGGCGGGGCTGGAGGGCGTCCGCGATCGAACGGTGGAGCGACCGGAGCGCCAGACCCAGCTCGGGCTGGCGTGGCTCGCCCCACCGCTCGGTCACCCCGACATGGCCGCGGTCGATGTGCTCGGCCACATCCTGGGTGGCTCACGAAGCTCCCGCCTCAACCAGGCCCTGCGGGAGCGCGCGCGCCTCGTGTCGAGCATCGCCGGCTGGTACGGCGCGCTGCAGGGTGCGGGGGCCCTCGGCATCACGGCCCAGCTGGAGGGACGCGACCAGGGCGCGGTCGAGCGGGCCATCCTGGCCGAGATCGAGCGCGTGCGGTCCGAGGGCGTGAGCCCGGACGAGCTGGCGCGGGCCATCACCGCGTCGGAGGCGGAGCGCGAGTTCTCCCGCGAGACGGTGGAGGGCCTGGCCCTCGCGTACGGCCGCGCCGAGACCACGTGGAACCTCGAGGCAGAGCGCGCCTACGTGGACCAGGTGCGCAAGGTGACGCGCGCCGACGTCCAGGAAGCGGCGCGGCGCTACCTGACCGCTTCGTACGCCCGGTTGACCTTCCTCCCCCGGCCGCGCACCCCATGACCGCCCGCCGCCTGGGCGCCGCGGCCCTGCTGGCCACCGCCGCGCTGCTCGCCACGGTCGGCGCCGCGGCGGCGCAGGCGCCGCGGCGCGAGCGGCTGCCGAGCGGACTCACCGTCCTCATCCGCGAGAACACGGCCACCCCGGTCGTGGCCGCGTCGCTGTTCGTGCGCGTCGGCTCGCGCTGGGAGACGGAGGACAACGCGGGCATCAGCCATCTCCTGCAGCAGGTCCTCGTGAAGGGGACCGCGACTCGCTCGGCGCTCGAGATCGCCGAGACGGCGGAGGGGTTGGGGGGAGGCATCAGCGCCTCGGCCGACATGGACTTCTCGGAGCTTCGCGCGACCGCGCTGGCTCGGAACTGGAAGCGGATGCTCGAGCTGATGGCCGACGTCGCGCTGCGGCCGACGCTGCTCGAAGCCGAGATCGACGGCGAGCGGCGGGCGATGCTGACCGCGCTCCGCAGCCGCCAGGACCAGCCGTTTCCCCTCGCCCTGGACACGGTCATGAGCCGCGTCTACGGCGAGCACCCGTACGGCCGTCCGATCCTCGGCCGCCCCGCGGCGCTGCAGCATATCGATCGCGCCGGCCTGCTCGCCTATCATCAGCGCTTCTACCGCGCGCCCCGGATGATCCTGGCCGTGAGCGGGGACGTGAGCGCGCGGGAGGTCGTGGCCGAGGTGGAGCGCCTGTTCGCCGCGGCGCCGACGGGCGAGGGCGAGCCCGAGCCCTCCCTGCCGACCGCGACCGCGCGGGCTGATCGCACGGTGCTGGTGAGGCCCGCCGCCCAGGCCCAGGTGCTGGTGGCCTTTCTCGCCCCGCCGACCGCACACCCCGACTACGCGCCGGTGAAGGTGCTGACCACCGCCCTGGGGGGAGGCATGGCGGGCCGCCTCTTCACGGAGGTGCGCGACAAGCAGGGCCTGGCCTACTCGACGGGTGGGGCCTATCCCTCCCGGCGGGGTCCAGGCGTCCTCTATATGCAGCTCGGCACCGCGCCGGCCAATCAGGCCCGGGCCGAGGCCGCCATGCTCGGCGAGCTCGAGCGCATCCGCCTCGATCCGGTGAGCCCCGCCGAGCTCAATCGCGCCAAGGCGTACCTGCTCGGCCAGTTCGCGCTCGACCGTCGCACCAATGCGCGCCTGGCGTGGTACGACGCGTTCTTCGAGGCGCTCGGGGTGGGACCCGACTTCGCCGACCGCTACACCCGGGCCGTCGAGGCGGTCACCGCGGAGGACCTGCTGCGCGTGGCGCGGACGTATCTCACCGCGCCGACCATCGTGACCCTCGGGCCGCCCGCGCCGTAGAGCCCGTGTTCCCCCTCAAGGACGACAACCCGAGCAACACCGCCCCCATCGTCACGGTGGCGCTCATCGTCCTCAACGCCCTGGTCTACCTGTACCAGTTCTCACTCTGGGCGGGGGGCCCCGAAGGCGTGCAGGCCTTCGAGGACTTCGTAAAGGAGTTCGGGCTCGTTCCGTGCCGCCTGACCGGGGCCTGCGCGGTCGGGGCGGAGCTGCCGCTGCCGGTCCTGACCATCTTCACGTCGATGTTCATGCACGGGGGGCTGTTTCACATCGGCGGCAACATGCTCTACTTGTGGATCTTCGGCAACAACGTCGAGGACACCCTCGGCCATACCCGCTACCTGATCTTCTACCTGCTCTCCGGCATCGCGGCGGCCCTGGCCCAGACCGTGGTGGGGCCGAGCTCCCTCGTGCCCATGGTGGGCGCCAGCGGGGCGGTCTCCGGGGTGCTCGGCGCCTATCTCCTGCTGTTCCCGGGCGCCCACGTGACGACGCTGATCATTCTGGGCTTCTTCTTCCGGCTCGTGCAGATCCCGGCCATGGTCGTGCTGGGCTTCTGGATCGTCTTGCAGGTGCTGAACGGCCTCGGCAGCTTCGGAGCCAGCGGCGGCGTGGCCTTCTTCGCCCATATCGGGGGCTTCGTGGCCGGGATGGGGCTGCTCTACGTGCTCAGACCCCGGGCCAGAAGCCGCGCCGCCTGAATTGGGCGGGGGAGGGGGTTCGGCTATATAATTGTGACCGTTGAAATTTCCGGCACGATCCCGGGGGGCTGAGGAGCCCGCATGAACGCCGTCGTCAGGGCTTTTGGAATCGGAACACGCTCCATGCCCCGGATCACCCGTCTCCCGGCACCGCTCGACCCGGCCGCCCCGCTCTCCCCGACGTCCTCGAAGACCCGCACGCGTAGGCGTGCCCTGCAGTGGGTGAGGAAGTGGACATGATCGTAGCCGAACGGGCCCGACCGTCGACCGCGCGGGCGCGCGGTCCGGCCGCGGGCTGGAGAAAGGAGCTGGCGTGAAGAGGTTCCCCAAGAAGCGTGGCCTGTCGAAGCCTGCCGTGCCTCACCGGAAGACGGCCGCGAGTGCCCGCGGCAAGGCGGCGCTCATGACCGAGCGGAGCGGCGGCGAGAGCCGGGCGAAGACCAAGGTCAGGCTCGACGTGGCCCTCGTGGAGCGCGGTCTGCTCGAGTCGCGCGAGAAGGCCGCGCGCGTCATCCTGGCCGGCGACGTGCTGGTGGACGGCCAGCGGGTCGACAAGGCCGGGGCCCTGGTCACGCCGGGAGCCAAGCTCGAGCTGGTCGCGCGGCCCCGCTTCGTGAGCCGCGGCGGCGACAAGCTGGCCCACGCCCTCGCGACGTTCGGCATCGAGCCGCGGGGGCGGGTCGCCATCGACGTGGGAGCCTCGACCGGCGGGTTCACGCACTGCCTGCTCGAGCAGGGGGCGGTGAAGATCTACGCGGTGGACGTGGGACACGGGCAGCTCGACGCAAAGCTGCGGGCCGACGGGCGGGTGGTGGTGATGGAGAAGACGAACGCGCGGAACCTGCCGGTCGACTCCTTCCCCGAGTCTCCGGATCTGGCCACCGTCGACATCTCCTTCATCTCGCTCGAGAAGGTGCTGCCCTCGGTCTTCGGGGTGCTCACCTCCCAGGGCGAGGCGGTGGTGCTCGTCAAGCCGCAGTTCGAGGTCGGCAAGGGGCAGGTGGGCAAGGGCGGCGTCGTGCGCGACGGTTCCCATCACCGGGCGGTGATCGCGCGGGTCGCCCGTTTCGCGGTGCTGCACGGCTGGCACGTGCGCGGCGTGACCGCCTCGCCGCTCAAGGGCCCCAAGGGCAATCGCGAGTTCTTCCTGCTGTTGACGAAGACGGGCCGGACCCTCACCGACCTGGACGCGCTGATCACCCGGGTCGCCGCGGAGGAGGGGCCCCCCGCGTGAAGCGGCTGGGCATCGTCGCCAAGACGGACCGGGAGGAGGCGCGCACCGTCGTCCCTCAGCTGCTCGAGTGGTGCGCGGCGCGGGGAATCCAGCCGATTCTCGAGAAGGAGACCGCGGGCCTCAGCCCGCAGGCGACGGGACCCGTGGTCGGCCGGTCGGAGCTGGCGGCCCAGTCGGATCTCCTGCTGGTGCTGGGCGGCGACGGGACCCTGCTCAGCATGGCGCGCCTGGTGGGGGACCTGGGGGTCCCGATCCTGGGCGTCAACCTGGGCGGCCTCGGCTTCCTGACCGCGTTGACCATCGAGGAGCTGTTTCCCGCGCTCGAGGCCTACCTGCGCGGCGAGCTGGTCATCGAGGACCGCATGCTGCTCGAGGCCCGGGTCTTCCGGCAGGGGGAGCGGCTGGGGGAGTACTCGGCCCTCAACGACGTGGTCATCACCAAGTCGGCGATGAGCCGCATCATCCGGCTCGAGGTGGCGGTCGACGGCGACTTCGCGACCGGCTACCGCGCGGACGGGCTGATCCTCTCGACGCCGACCGGCTCGACCGCCTACTGCCTGTCCGCGGGCGGGCCCATCGTGTTCCCGACCATGGACGCGGTCGTGCTCACCCCGATCTGCTCCCACACCCTCACCAACCGCCCGATCGTGCTGCCCGCGACCCAGCGCATCTCCATCACCCTGCTGACCGACCAGGACGTGATGCTGACCCTGGACGGCCAGGTGGGCTTCGCGCTCAAGGTCAACGACACCGTCGAGGTCCGCCGGGCGACCGCCCGCACCCGGCTGCTCCGGGTGCCCCAGAAGCACTTCTTCTCGGTGCTCCGCACCAAGCTCAAGTGGGGGGAGCGATAGAGATACAGTTGAGCGCGGCCGGGGCGGGGTCGTAGCATGGCCCCGACGATGCTGCGCGAGCTCTCCATCCGCAACCTGGCGGTGGTCGAGGAGGCGGTGGTGCCCTTCGCCGCGGGCCTCAACGTGCTCACCGGCGAGACCGGCGCCGGCAAGTCCATCGTGGTGGACGCGCTGCTGCTCATCACCGGGGCGCGCGCCCAGCCCGACTGGATCCGCACCGGCGCCGACACCGCCCTGGTCGAGGCGGTCTTCGAGATCGACCCGGCGGGCCCGGTGGCCGCGCTGCTCGACGAGGCGGGCCATCACCCGGGCGACGGCCAGCTCGTCGTCAAGCGGGAGCTGGCCCGCTCCGGACGCCACCGCGCCTTCGTCAACGACGGCGCCGCCACCGTGGGGCTGCTCGAGCGGCTCGGCGAGCTGCTGGTGGAGCTGCACGGCCAGCACGAGCACCAGCGCCTCATGGAGCCGGCGCGCCAGCTCCTGCTCCTGGACCGGTTCGCGGAGGCCGACGACCGTCGGGAGCGCGTCGCCGCGCGGGTCCGCACGTGGGAGGAGGCGCGCGCCGCGCTCGCTCGCCTGCAGGGCGAGATGCGCGAGGGCGCCCGGCAGGAGGACCTCTACCGGTTCCAGCTCACCGAGATCGACGACCTCCGCTTGAGGGACGGGGAGGAGGAGGAGCTGCGGGCCGAGCGCTCGCGCCTGCAGCACGCGGAGCGGATCGTCGCCGGCCTCCAGGAGACGGTCGGGCTCCTCTACGAGGAGCCCCAGTCCGCCACCGCCCGGCTCAGCCGCGCCGCGACACTGCTGCGCGACCTCTCCCGCTACGAGCCGGACGCGGCCGCCCCCATCGAGGCGATCGAGGGCGCGCAGGCCTATCTCGAGGACGTGGTCGGCCGGGCCCGGGCGCTGCGGGATCGCGCGGTCTTCGACCCCGATCGGCTCGAGCAGATCGACGCGCGCCTCGACGCCATCGTCAAGCTCAAGCGCAAGTATGGGGACTCGGTGGCGGCCATCCTCGCCCACCGCCAGGAGGTGGCGGCCGCGCTCGATCGCATCACGCGCCACGACGCGATCGCGGAGGAGATGGAGCGCGCGGTGGCCGAGGCGGCCGCCGCCGCCGGGTCGGAGGCCGCTGCGCTCTCCGCGGCACGCACCCGCGCCGCCGAGCGGCTCGAGCGGCTCGTCCAGAAGGAGATCCGCGGACTCGGCATGGAGCACGGCCGCTTCCGCGTGGCCTTGCGCCGGGAGCCGGCGGCGGCCGGCGAGCTCGCGGCGGGCCCGGAGGGCTGGCGGGTGGGGCCCCGCGGCGCGGAGAGCGTCGAGCTGCTGCTCTCCGCCAATCCAGGCGAGGACCTCCGGCCCCTCGCCAAGGTCGTCTCGGGCGGGGAGCTCTCCCGGGTCATGCTCGCCGCGAAGACGGTCCTGGCCGCGGCCGACGACGTGCCGGTCCTGGTCTTCGACGAGGTGGACGCCGGGATCGGCGGCCGCGTCGCGGACGTGGTGGGCCAGAAGCTCGCGGCCAGCGCGGCCGGGCGGCAGGTGCTCTGCGTGACCCACCTGGCCCCGATCGCGGCCTACGCCGGCCAGCACCTGCTGGTCGAGAAGCGCGTGGCGCGCGGCGCGACGCGGACCACGGTGACCCGGCTGCCCGCCGCGGCCCGGGTCGACGAGCTGGCCCGCATGCTGGGCGGCGAGCGGGTCACCGAGGCATCGCGCCGCCACGCCCGGGAGCTCCTGCGGGACGCACAGTGAGGCTCCGGGGCCGGGGGCGGGGGCCAGGTAGTGTAAGATGAGGCCCTGATGCTCAACGCGATCTTCCGCTCGATCTTCGGCACCAAGCACGAGCGCGACGTCAAGCGCATGCGCCCGGTGGTGGCCCAGATCGCGGCGCTCGAGCCCGACCTCCAGGCCCTCTCCGACGAGGCCCTCCGCGCCCGCACCACCGAGCTCCGTCAGCGGCTGGCCGACGGCGCCGAGGTCGACGACCTGCTGCCCGAGGCCTTCGCGGCGGTGCGCGAGGCGGCCCGCCGGACGGTGCGGATGCGCCACTTCGACGTCCAGATGATGGGCGGCATGGTGCTCCACTCGGGGAAGATCGCGGAGATGGCGACCGGCGAGGGCAAGACCCTGGTGGCGACGCTCCCGGCGTACCTCAACGCGCTCCCCGGCAAGGGCACGCACGTGGTCACGGTCAACGACTACCTGGCCCGGCGCGACGCCCAGTGGATGGGTCCGATCTACCACGCGCTCGGCCTGACCGTCGGGGTGATCCAGCACGAGATGCAGTACCGCTACGATCCCGACTTCGCCTCGCCGGACATCCGGCTCGCGGCCCTCCGCCCGGTCACCCGGAAGGAGGCCTACGCGGCCGACATCACCTACGGGACCAACAACGAGTTCGGCTTCGACTACCTGCGCGACAACATGCAGTTCAGCCTCGACGACATCGTCCAGCGCGAGCACCACTACGCGATCGTGGACGAGGTCGACTCGATCCTGATCGACGAGGCGCGCACCCCGCTCATCATCTCGGGGCGCGACCGGAGCGCGGAGAGCCGGGCCCCGCTCTACGAGAAGGTCAACCGGATCATCCCGCGGCTCAAGCGGGCCGCCACCATCGTGGAGGGCAAGCTCTCCGAGATCGAGGAGACCGCGGACGGCGACTTCATCGTCGACGAGAAGTCGCGCACCGTCTCCCTGACCGACCAGGGGGTGGCCTACTGCGAGCGGCTGCTCGGAATCGAGAACCTGTCCGACCCGGCCCACATCGAGACCGCCCACCACATCCACCAGGCGCTGAAGGCCCACCACATCTTCCACAAGGACGTGGACTACGTGGTCAAGGACCTGGAGACGGTGGACGACCAGGGGCGGGCGTCGCTCCAGCCCCAGGTCATCATCGTGGACGAGTTCACCGGCCGCATGATGCCGGGCCGGCGCTGGTCCGACGGGCTCCACGAGGCGGTGGAGGCGAAGGAAGGGCTCAAGATCGCGCGGGAGAACCAGACCCTCGCCACCATCACGCTCCAGAACTACTTCCGGATGTACGACAAGCTTTCCGGCATGACCGGCACCGCGGCCACCGAGGCCGAGGAGTTCGCCAAGATCTACGAGCTCGATGTGACGGTGATCCCGACCAACCGGACGCTGGGCCGGATCAACTTCCCGGACGTGGTCTACAAGACCGAGCGCGAGAAGTTCGACGCGGTGGCCAACGAGATCGCGGAGCGGCACGGCCAGGGGCAGCCGGTCCTGGTGGGCACGGTCTCCATCGAGAAGTCGGAGCGCCTCTCGAAGCTCCTCAAGAAGCGCGGGATCGCCCACCAGGTGCTCAACGCCAAGTACCACGAGCGCGAGGCCGAGATCGTGGCCCAGGCCGGGCGCGAGAAGTCGGTCACCATCGCCACCAACATGGCCGGGCGCGGCACCGACATCCTGCTCGGCGGCAATCCCGACTTCCTGGCCAAGGCCATCCTGAGCAAGAAGGGGCTCGACCCCGCCACCGCTCCCGCGGAAGCGCGCGAGGCGTCCTGGGTCGAGGCCAAGAAGTCGACCGATCCCGAGCACGAGCGGGTGGTCGCCCTCGGGGGCCTCCACATCATCGGCACCGAGCGGCACGAGTCGCGCCGCGTCGACAACCAGCTCCGCGGCCGCTCGGGACGCCAGGGCGACCCCGGCTCCTCCCGGTTCTACCTCTCCCTCGAGGACGACCTGCTGCGCATCTTCGGCTCCGAGCGGATCCAGCGCATCATGGACCGCCTGGGCATGGAAGAGGGCGAGCCGATCGAGCACAAGCTCGTGACCCGCGCGATCGGCACCGCCCAGAAGCGGGTCGAGACGCGCAACTTCGAGATCCGCAAGCACCTGCTCGAGTACGACGACGTGATGAACAAGCAGCGCGAGATCGTCTACGGCCTCCGGCGGGAGATCCTGGCCGGCGAGAGCCAGGAGGAGACGGTGCTCGAGTGGATCGGCGAGCTCGCGGGCAGCGTGGTGGAGCGCTACGCGGCCGCCGACGCCCACCCCGAGGACTGGGACCTGGTCGGGCTCAACGAGGCCCTCCATCGCCAGTTCGATTTCCGGGTGCCGGCCGCCCATCTGGCCGAGGTGGGCGCCCAGCCCGCCCTGGTGGAGGAGATCACCGAGGCGGCGGAGCGCCACTACCGCGAGCGCGAGCAGGAGATGGGCGCCGAGATGTTCCATCGGCTGGAGCGCTGGATCGTGCTCGGGCTCGAGTGGGACGGGGGAGGCTTCCGCGGAATCAACCAGCTCTGGCGCGAGCACCTGCTGAACATGGATCACCTCAAAGAGGGCATCGGGCTGCGGGGCTACGGCCAGCGCGACCCCCTGACCGAGTACAAGAAGGAAGCCTTCGACATGTTCCAGGAGATGATCGGCAGCCTGAAGGAGACGGCGGTCGAGCAGCTCTTCAAGGTGCGCATGACCCAGGAGGAAGCGCCGACCACCCGGGTGGCCCAGCGCGTCGTCCCCGAGTGGCAGGAGACGCGGGGCGACGAGCACGCCGGGGGCACGCCGCGACCCGCCGCGGCCCGGACGGAGCTCCGCGCCGCCGACGGGCAGAAGGTGGGGCGCAACGATCCGTGCCCGTGCGGCTCGGGAAAGAAGTACAAGAAGTGCTGCCTGCTCAAGGGGGCCTAGCCGACCCGTCCGGCGCGACCCACATCTAGTGCCGGCGCACCCCCCCGCCCCCCACTCGTGGGGGTTTTTTCTTGGTCGATCCCCGGAGCGTGTGTTATCTATGAAACACGCCCTGCGGGTGCGCCCTACGCCATGCGACTCGAATCGATCCTGATCCACGGCTTCAAGTCGTTCGCCGAGAAGACCGACGTCAAGGTCTTCCCGGGCGTCACCTGCATCGTCGGCCCCAACGGCTGCGGCAAATCCAACGTGGCCGACGCGATCCGGTGGGCCCTCGGCGAGCAGAGCCCGAAGACCCTCCGTGGCAACAAGATGGAGGACGTCATCTTCCACGGCTCCGCCTCGCGCAAGATGGTCGGCATGGCCGAGGTCAGCCTCGTGTTCAACAACGACGGCGGCCTCAACGTGCCGTGGAGCGAGGTCGCGGTGGCCCGGCGCCTGTACCGCACCGGCGAGAGCGAGTACCTGCTCAACACCAACGTGTGCCGCCTGCGGGACATCCAGGATCTCTTCGCGGGCACCGGGGTCAACCCCAAGGCCTACGCGCTCATGGACCAGGAGCGGCTCAACCACGTGCTGACCGCCAAGCCGTGGGAGCGCCGGGTGTTCATCGAGGAGGCGGCCGGCATTGCCCGCTACAAGCAGCAGCGCTCCGAGACCCAGGGCAAGCTCGACGCGACCCGGCTCAACCTCCAGCGTCTGCGCGACGTGATGGAGGAGGTGCGGCGGCAGCTCTCGTCGATCGAGCGCCAGGCCCGCAAGGCCCAGCAGTACAAGGCGCTCCAGTCCGAGCGGCAGGGCCTCGACCTCGCGCTGCTGGCCGCCGACTACGCGGCGCTCGCCACCCAGCACGAGGCGGTCGCGCGGGAGATGGAGTCGCTGCGCGAGACCGAGGAGCAGCAGCGGGCGCGGGTCGCCACCCTGACCGGCCGGCAGGCCCTGCAGTCCGCGGCGATCCAGGACACCGAGTACCGGCTGGGGGATCTCCGGCAGTCGGTGCAGAAGATCCAGGGCGAGGCCGAGCGACTGCTCGAGCGCCGGGAGCAGATGGGGCTGCAGATCCAGGACCTGCTCGCGGAGGAGACCCGCCTCGAGGAGGAGATCCGCGGGCTCGCCGAGCGCCGGGTCGCCCTGTCGGCCGAGCGCGATGACAAGACCCGCGCCCTCGACGAGGCCCGGGAGCGGCACGGCCACCAGGACGAGGAAGTGCGGCGGGTCGAGGCCCAGATCGAGGCCTGCCGGTCCGCGCTCAGCGAGCGACGGGAGCGCTTCGAGACCATCCGGCTCGAGCAGATCCGGGTGGCGGGCGCCCGGGCGGACCTGACGCGCTCCAGCGGCGAGCTGCGCGAGCGGCGGACCCAGGTCGACCGGCGCGCGGACCGGCTCGCCGCCGAGCTGGCCTCGGCCCGCGCCGAGGCGGACACCCTCGCGGCGACCCGGCTGCGGCTGGAGGCCGCCCGGCAGCGCAACGGCGCTCAGCTCTCGCTGCTCAGCAGCGAGTTGCAGGAGATCGAGACCGCGCGGCGCGACCGGGAGACGGTCCGGGCCACGGCGCAGGAGTCACTGGCCGGCCTCCGGGTCCAGCTGGCCGCGCGCCAGTCGGCGTTCGAGGCTCTCGAGCGCCTCGAGCGGGAGCGCGAGGGCTACGGCGCCGGCGTGCGCGCCATGTTCGCGCGCACCGCCTCGGGAGACCTCGGCGGCGTGGTCGGGACCGTCGCGGATCTGCTGGAGGTACCCAACGGGCTCGAGGCCGCGGTGGAGGCCGTGCTCGGGGACCGCCTGCAGTGGGTCGTGGTGGAGCGCTTCGAGCACGCCCGCGCCGCGCTCGGCTACCTCGAACGGGAGGGCGCCGGGGCGGCGACCCTGCTGCCGCTCGAGACGCTGCCCGCGCCGACCGCGGTGCCGGAGGACTCCGGCGAGGTGAGCTGGGCGGCGCGGCTGGTGGGCGGCCCGTGGCCGGCCCTGCTCCACTATCTCCTCGGGCGGGTCGGAGTCGTCGCGCACCTCGATCAGGCCGAGACCCTGTGGCGTCGCAACGGGGTGATCGCCACCTACGTGACGCGCTCGGGCGAGGTCCTCTCGCCGAGCGGCCGGCTCACCGGCGGGCATCGCGGGGGTGAGCGGCACAGCAACGACCAGTCCCTGCTCGGCCGCAAGCGGGCCATCCGCCAGCTCGTCGAGGAGCTGCGGGGCATCCGGCGCGAGGTGGAGGTGGCGGCGGCGCACCTCGAGGCGGTGGAGGGCGAGGTGGCCGCGCTCCGCACGCGGCTCGAGGGCCTCCAGTCGAACTACCAGGCCCAGGAGACGGCGCGGCTGTCCGGCGAGAAGGACCTCGAGTCGGTGCAGCGGGAATCCGACCGCGTCGGCCGGCACCTGGAGACGCTCGCGGCCGAGAACGAGCAGCTCGCGGCCGAGCGCGACGAGACCGCCTCCCAGCTGCTCGACCTGGAGCGCGCGCTGATGGCGGCCGCCGAGCAAGAGGCGCGGCTCGGCGGGGACATGACCGCGCTGCAGGCCATGCTCGAGACCGGGCAGGGGGACGAGGCCGGGCTGACCGATCGCCTCACCCTCTGTCGCGTCGAGCTCGCCACCGTCACCGAGCGGGTGGACTCCCTCGGCCGCGACATCGAGCGGATCGTGGGGCTCGAGCGCGACTTCGGGCTCCAGCAGGAGCAGTCGGTGGCCCGTCGCGCCCAGACCGCGGAGCGCCGCGCCGATCTGGCCGCGGAGCGCGAGCGGACGGACGTCCAGGCCCGGGACGCGGTGACCGAGCGCGACCGTCTCGAGGCCGAGGTCGCGGTCATCGCCGAGGAGCACCAGCGCCAGCTCGCGGAGCGTCAGGCGGTCGACGGCGAGCTGCGCGAGGTTCAGCAGCAGCTGAACGGGCTCGTGAGCCGACTCCACCAGCTCGACCTCATGGAGACCGAGGGAAGGGTCCGGCGCGAGGAGCTCCTCCAGGAGGCGCGCCGACGGCACGCGGTCGAGACCGCGGAGGCCCTGCTGGGCGCCCACGACGCCGGACGTGACCTCGACGAGGTGCGGCAGCGGCACGAGGAGCTCTCGACCAAGCTCGAGGCGATGGGCCCGGTCAACCTCGTCGCGGACGAGGAGTTCCGCGAGCTGACCGAGCGCCTCGACTTCCTCCGCACCCAGCACGACGACGTGGTCGCCTCGATCAAGGACCTCGAGAAGGCCCTCCGCGGCATGACCCGCACCGCGCAGGAGCGGTTCCAGGAGGCCTTCGACGACATCAACCGGCACTTCGGCGACATCTTCTCCCGGCTCTTCGAGGGGGGCCGCGCCGAGCTGCGGATGGTGCCGCCGGAGGAGGGCGAGGACGACCCGCTGGAGCTGGGCGTGGAGCTGATGGCCCAGCCCCGGGGCAAGCGCCTGCAGGCGGTGACCCTCATGTCGGGCGGCGAGAAGGCCCTCACCGGCCTGGCCCTGCTGTTCGCGATCTTCTACCACCGGCCGAGCCCGTTCTGCGTGCTGGACGAGGTGGACGCGCCGCTCGACGACGCCAACATCCACCGCTTCCTGCGGGTGCTGCGCGAGCTCTGCACGCAGACCCAGTTCGTGGTGATCACCCACAACCGCAAGACCATGGAATCCGCCGACGTGCTCTACGGCGTGACCATGGAGGAGCCCGGGCTCTCGCGCCTCGTCTCGGTGAAGCTGACCGCCGCCTGATCTGCGCTACACTACCTCGCATGCAGCACGCTGAATCGTCCGGCGCGTCGCTCGGCGGCTATCTCCGCTCGCTCCGCGAGGCCAAGGGCGGGTCGCTCGAGGACATGGCGCGCTCGACGCGCGTCGGGATCCGCCACCTCGAGGCCCTCGAGGAGGAGCGCCTCGTCGATCTGCCGTCGCCGGTCTTCGTGCGCGGCTTCATCCGGGCCTACTGCGGCTTCCTCCGCGAGAGTCCCGAGCCCGCGCTCGGCCGCTACGAGGAGCTGGTCGGGAGCCGAGCCGCGGCCCAGGCTGCGAGCGCGCCGCCGGGACCCCGCAACACGTGGGCCAGCAGCTCGGTGGTCGTCGGCCTGGTCCTGCTCCTGATCCTCGGCACGGGCCTGATCCTGGTCAACCTGAGCGTGAAGAAGAGCCGGGGAACCTCGGTCGCCACCGTCAAAACCGAGTCACCGGCTCCATCGACCTCGCCGGCCCCCGCACCGGTCTCGCCGCCCGCGCCGCCCCCGGCGGCGGCGCCCGCGCCTCCGGCTCCGGCCCCCGCCGCCGCGACGGAGCCGGTCCGCCCCGCGCCTCCGCCCATCAACAGCGCGCCGGCCCCGCCCCCCGCCGCGCGGCCCACCTCCGGGGCCGCCGTCACCGGCGGGCAGCGCCTCGTGATCCGGGCGGTCGAGCCCACGTGGGTCCGTGTCCAGACCGACGAGGGACGCATCGCCGAGGAGCTCCTGCCCGCCGGGGCCAGCCGCGAGTGGGCGGCCGAGCGCCGCTTCCTCCTGACCATCGGCAACGCCGGGGGCGTCGAGCTCACGCTGAACGGCAAGGCCCTGCCGTCCCTCGGGCCGAAGGGGACGGTGATCCAGCGCCTGGAGCTGCCCCCGCCGGCCACGACCGGCTCGTGAGTCTGTTCCGCTCCCTCGGGGAGCGCGTCCGGCAGGGGCTGCGCCGCACCCGGGATCTGATGGACGAGGGGCTCGGAGCCATCCTCTCCATCGCGCGCCCGGTGGACGAGGCGATGCTGGAGGAGCTCGAGGAGACCCTCATCGCCGCCGATCTGGGCGCGGGCGCCGCGGGCGCCTTCGTCAAGCGCGTGAGGGACGAGGTCAAGCGGGGCCGGATCAGCTCGAGCCAGGACGTCCGCGCGGCACTCCATCGCTTCCTCACCGAGTCGCTCGCGGGCGCGGCGGCCCCGCTCACCCTGGACGGGCATCCCACGGTCATCCTCATGCTGGGCGTCAACGGCGCCGGCAAGACCACCAGCACCGCGAAGCTGGCCGCGGCGCTCAAGGCGGAGGGCAAGCGCGTGCTGATGGCGGCGGCGGACACCTTTCGGGCCGCGGCGATCGAGCAGCTCCAGGAATGGGGCCGGCGCATCGACGTCGAGGTGATCCACCAGGCCGCGGGCGCGGATCCCGCCGCGGTGGTCTTCGACGCGGTGAAGGCGGCCTCCTCGCGTGGCTCGGACGTGCTGCTGGTGGACACCGCCGGACGCCTGCACACCAAGTCCAACCTCATGGACGAGCTGGCCAAGCTCAAGCGAGTCCTCGGACGGCAGCTCCCGGGGGCGCCGCACGAGTCCCTGATGGTGATCGAGGCGCCGACCGGCCAGAACGGGCTACAGCAGGCGCGGATGTTCCACGAGGCCGTCGGGCTCACCGGGCTCGTGCTGACCAAGCTCGACGGCACCGCCAAGGGCGGGATCGCGCTGCGCATCCACCAGGAGCTCGGGGTTCCGATCAAGCTGGTCGGGGTGGGGGAGCAGATCGAGGACCTCCAGCCCTTCGAGCCGAGGACCTTCGTGGATGCCCTCCTCGGAGAGCAGCCGGAGACCGCGCCGGCGGAGTAGAATGCGGGCCGGGGCGGCACGAGGCGGCCCCGGCGAACCCATGGACGACACCCGGTGGATGGCCCGCGCGCTGGCCCTGGCCGCTCGCGGCCGGGGGCTCACGTCCCCCAATCCGATGGTCGGCGCGCTCGTGGTCCAGGAGGGCGCGGTGATCGCGGAGCGCTTCCACGAGCGCGCGGGGGCCCCGCACGCGGAGGCGGCCGCGCTCGAGGCCGCCGGGCCCCGGGCCCGAGGGTCGACCCTCTACGTCACGCTCGAGCCGTGCAATCACGTGGGCCGAACCCCGCCCTGCGTGGACGCCATCGTCCGCGCGGGCGTGCGCCGGGTCGTGGCCGCCACACGCGACCCGAATCCGCGCGTGAGGGGAGGCGGGGCCGCCGCCCTCACCGCGGCCGGGATCGAGGTCGACCTGGGCTGCCTCGAGCGGGACGCCCGGGAGCTGAACCACGCGTTCTTCACCGCGATCGGGCAGCAGCGGCCGCACGTGACCGCGAAGTGGGCCATGACCCTCGACGGCAAAATCGCGGCCCACGACCGGCGGGCGCGATGGATCACCGGGGAGGCGGCGCGCCGCGAGGCGCATCGGATGCGGAGCGAGAGCGACGCCGTCGTCACCGGCATCGGCACCGTGCTGGCCGACGACCCGGCGCTCACGGTGCGGCTCGAGCAGCCCTGGCCGCGCGAGCCGTATCGCGTGGTGGTCGACAGCCGCGCGCGCCTGCCGCTCGACGCCGCCCTGCTGCGCAACGGCACCGCGGCCCGCGTCCTGGTCGCGGTGGGGGAGGACGCGCCCGCGGCGCGGGTGGCCGCGCTCGCGTCCGGCGGCGCGAGCGTGCTGCAGTGCAAGTCGCGCGACGGGCGGGTGGACGTGGCCGACGTGTGCGCGCGGCTCTTCGCCCTCGACGTCATCGCGGTGCTGCTCGAGGCCGGCGGCGAGCTCACCGGCGCCTTCGTGCAGGCCGGCCTCGTGGACCGGGTCGCGGTGTTCGTGGCCCCCAAGCTCGTAGGCGGGATCACCGCCCCGACCCCGATGGGAGGCCCGGGCCTGTCCCTGGGCGACGCGGTTCGCCTGGACGGCCTGACCGCACGGCCGCTCGGCGACGACTGGCTGCTGGAGGGGCGCGTCGCGCGCTGACATGTTCACGGGCCTGATCGAGGAGGTCGGCAGGGTGCTCGAGCGCGCGGGGTCGCGCCTGGTGGTCGCCGCCGACCGCGTGCTCCAGGAGAGCGGGGTGGGGGCGAGCGTGGCGGTCAACGGGGCCTGCCTGACCGTGGTCGAGGTGGGGCCCGGGCGGCTGCGCTTCGACGTGGGCCCCGAGACGCTCGCGCGGACCGCGCTGGGCGACCTGGCGGTGGGCGACCCGATCAATCTCGAGCGCCCCATGCGACTCGGGGGCCTGGTGGGCGGCCACCTGGTCCAGGGGCACGTCGACGGGGTGGGGACGGTGGCCGCGCTCACCCGTCAGGCAGAGACCGCCCGGCTCACGATAGAATGGCCGGGCGAGGCGCTGGCCCCCCTGCTGATCCCGCAGGGATCGGTGACGGTGGACGGGGTGAGCCTCACGGTGGCGCGGCTCAACGAGCGGGATTTCGAGATCATGGTCATCCCGCACACGCTGGCCGCGACGACCCTGGGGAGCTTGACTCGGGGCAAGCGAGTGAACCTCGAGATGGATATGATCGGCAAGTACGTGCAGCGGATCTTGCAGCTGCGGGAGCCGCCGGCCCCGACGAGGGGGCCGGACGCGAGAGAGGGGACCCGGTGAGCGATTCCCAGTTCGTCCCGATCGAGGAAGGTATCGAGGAGATCCGCGCCGGCCGCATGCTGATCGTTGTCGACGACGAGGACCGCGAGAACGAGGGCGATCTGCTCATGGCCGCCGAGAAGGCCACCCCGGAGGCGGTCAACTTCATGGCCAAGTTCGGCCGGGGGCTCATCTGCATGCCCATGATGGGCGAGCGCCTCGACGAGCTGCAGATCTCCATGATGGTGTCCGACAACACCGCCCCGCTCGGCACCGCCTTCACGGTGAGCGTGGACGCCCGCCGGGGCGTGACCACCGGGACCTCCGCCTACGACCGCGCGGTCACCATCCGCACGCTGGTGGACCCGGCGACGCGGCCGGAGGATCTCACGCGTCCCGGGCACATCTTCCCCCTGCGCGCGATGCCGGGCGGGGTGCTACGCCGCGCCGGCCACACCGAGGCCGCGATCGACCTGGCCCGCCTGGCCGGCTTCGCGCCCGCGGGGGTGATCTGCGAGGTGCTCGACCACGAAGGCGGCATGGCGCGCCTGCCCGAGCTCATGGCCCTCGGCCGCGAGTTCCGGCTCAAGGCCATCACGATCAAGGCCCTCATCGAGTACCGGATCCACAAGGAGAAGCTGGTCCGCCGCGCCGCCACCACGCGCATGCCCACCGAGCACGGGGAATTCCAGGTCATCGCCTACGAGACCACGGTGGACGAGCGGCAGCCGCTGGCCCTGGTGCTGGGCGACGTCAAGACCGACGACCCGGTGCTGGTCCGTGTGCACTCCGAGTGCCTGACCGGAGACGTCTTCGGCTCCCACCGGTGCGACTGCGGGCCCCAGCTGCACAAGGCGCTCGCGATCATCCAGCACGAGGGGCGCGGCATCCTGGTCTACATGCGTCAGGAGGGGCGCGGCATCGGCCTGCTGAACAAGCTCAAGGCCTACGAGCTCCAGGACCAGGGCAAGGACACCGTCGAGGCCAACCACGCCCTGGGCTTCCGGGCCGACCTGCGCCACTACGGCATCGGCGCCCAGATCCTCGTCGACCTCGGGGTCAAGAACCTGAAGATCCTGACGAACAACCCGAAGAAGATCGTCGGCATCGAGGGCTACGGGCTCAAGGTCGTCGAGCGCCTGCCGCTGGAGGTGCCCGCCACCGACGCCAACCGGAGCTACCTCCGCACCAAGCGCGAGAAGCTCGGGCATCTCTTCTCGTCCTTCCCGGACTAGCCCATGGCCGGCATCGCTCCGAAGCGCTCCGTCGCCCCCGCCGCCCGCGGGCAACGCTTCGCGGTGGTGGTGGCCCGGTTCAACGAGACCATCTCGAAGAAGCTGCTCGACGGCGCCCTCGCGGCCCTCGCCGACCACGCGGTGAGTGGCGACCTGGTGGAGGTGCACTGGGTGCCCGGCTCGTTCGAGCTGCCCCAGGCCGCCCTGACCCTCGCGCGGAGCCAGCGCTTCGCGGGAGTGGTGTGCGTGGGGGTGGTGATCAAGGGGGCGACCCCGCACTTCGACTACGTCTGCAGCGTGGCGGCCCACGGGATCGCCCGCGCCGGGCTCGACACCGGGGTGCCGGTCACCTTCGGGGTGATCACCGCGCTCACCGAGGAGCAGGCGTGGGAGCGCGCGGGCGGGGCGGTCGGCAACCGCGGCGAGGAGGCCGCGCTGGCCGCGATCGAGATGGCGGGGTGGCTGCGCGGGCAGCGCCGGCGCGGCGGGAAGCGCTGATGGGACGCCGCCGGAAGGCGCGCGAGCTCGCGCTGCAGCTCCTCTACCAGCTCGACGTGCAGGGCGAGGAGGATCCCCAGCCGCATCTCGACGACTTCTGGCGGCGGCATCCGGTCGACGCGGACGCGCGCGAGTTCGCGGAGTCGCTCGTGCGCGGCACCAAGATGCACGCGGCGAAGATCGACGAGCTGATCGCCCGCTACGCCGAAAACTGGGAGCTCGAGCGGATGGCGGTCGTCGACCGCAACATCCTCCGCCAGGCCATCTTCGAGCTCGTGTGGGGGATCGGGGTTCCCCCCAAGGTGGCGATCAACGAGGCCCTCGAGGTCGCGAAGAAGTTCAGCACCCACGAATCGAGCCGCTTCATCAACGGGATCCTCGACCGGATCCACAAAGAGCAGGCTCCGGCTCCCTGAGCGGAGACCGCCATCCGCTACGCCGTCATCTCCGACGTCCACGGAAACCTCGAGGCGCTCACCGCGGTGCTGGCCGACGCGGCCTCCGAGGGCGCGCTCTCGCTGCTCTGCCTGGGAGACCTGGTCGGCTACGGCGCCGACCCGGTGGCGTGCGTGGAGCGGGTCGGCGAGCGGACGAGCGCGATGGTGGCCGGCAACCACGAGCACGCCGCGCTGGGCTTGCTCGACCTCGCGTGGTTCAACCCCTGGGCGCGGGCGGCGGCCCGCTGGACCGCCGAGCAGCTCGACCAGGGGCACCGCGACTACCTGACCGCCCTGCCGCTCGTCCGCACCGTGGAGGACGCCACGCTCGTGCACGCGAGCCCTCGCAATCCCGAGGAGTGGGACTACCTGGTCTCGGCGGAGGACGGCCTGCAGGTCTTCGGCGACTTCGCCACGCGCCTCTGCTTCGTCGGCCACTCGCACCTGCCCGGGGTGTGGTCGGTGGGCAGCGGCGGCCCGGATCACGCGGACCGGCTCGACGCTCCCACCGCCCAGGTGCGGCTCGACGACGGTCGCCGCTACGTCGTCAACGTGGGCAGCGTGGGCCAGCCGCGCGACCGGGATCCGCGCGCGTGCTACGCGATCTGGGATCGCGACGCGCGCACCGTGACGATCCGTCGGGTCCCGTACGATCTCGCGGCGGCGGCCCGGAAGATCCTCGCGGCGGGACTGCCGCGGGCCCTGGCCGATCGGCTCGCCAGTGGAGCGTGAGCCCGAGCCCAACCCGCGGGCGCGCGCCGCGTCCCTCGTCGTCCTCGTGCTCTCCGGAGTGCTGGGGGCGCTCGCCTTCCCGAGAACCGACTGGTCGCTGCTCGCCTGGGGGTGGCTCGTCCCGGCGCTGGTCTCGGGAGCGACGCGCGCCCCGCGGGCCGCGCTGCTCGACGGCTGGCTCGCCGGCACCGTGTTCTACGTGGTGCTGCTGCGCTGGCTCGATCACACCTTCCTCCACTACAGCGCGATCCCGTGGCCGGTCACGTGGCTGCCGATCGTGGCCCTGGCCGCGTATTGCGGCCTGTACCTGGGCGCGGTGGCGGGGGTGGCGGCGTGGCTCACCCCCCGGCTCGGCCCCGGGCCCGCGCTCGCCTTCACGCCCGCGCTGTGGGTGGCAGGGGAGTGGCTGCGCGGGCACCTCATGGGCGGCTTCCCGTGGGGACTCCTCGGCTATTCCCAGCACGCGCAGCTGCCGGTGATCCAGATCGCGGAGCTGGGCGGAGTCTACGCGGTGTCGCTCGTGATCGCGGCGGTGAACGCGGCGCTGGCCGCGCTGCTCTCGCTCGGGCCGCGGCGGGCGTGGCCGGGCGCGGCGGCCGCGGGCCTGCTCCTCGTGGGCACGCTCGGCTTCGGCGCCCGCGCGCTCGGCACCGTGGGCGGCCCCGGCGCGGGATCGGTGGACGTCGCGGTGATCCAGCCGTCGATCGCGCAGACGCTCAAGTGGGATCCCGCGCGCCACGCCCAGATCCTCGACATCTACGAGCGACTCACCCGCGAGGCCGCCCTGACCCACCCGGCGGTGGTGCTCTGGCCGGAGACCGCGACCACGATCTTCCTGCGCGGCGACCCCGAGCTGCTCGATCGGCTGCGCCGGCTCTCGGCGGACATCGGCACCCCCATCCTGGTGGGCTCGATCGACCGGCGGGACGGGCCCCGGGGGCAGTTCCTGAACAGCGCGTTTTTCCTGACCGGACAAGGGATTACGGCCAAGTATGATAAGATCCACTTGGTTCCGTTCGGAGAGTACGTTCCGCTCGCGGGTCTGCTCGGCTTCGTCAAGGGCTGGGCGGAGTTCATCTCGGAATTCGGGGAAGGGGACACCCAGACCGTCTTTCCGCTGCCCGGCGCGCCGTTCGGGACCGTGATCTGCTACGAGATCATCTTCCCCGAGCTGTTTCGGGGCTTCGTGATCGGCGGAGCGAGCTTCATGGCCAACATCACCAACGACGCGTGGTTCGGCGAGACGAGCGGCCCCTGGCAGCACCTGGGGACGCTGCCGCTCCGCGCGGTCGAGCAGCGGGTGGCCATCGCGCGCGCCGCCAACACCGGCGTCTCCGCCTTCGTCGATCCCGCCGGGCGGATCGGTCCCTCGCTGCCCCTGCTGGCGCGCGGCGTGCTCCATCACCGGATCCCCCTGCGAGGCCCCCTCACGCTCTACGCGCGCCTCGGCGACTGGCTGGTGTACGCCTGCGCCGCGATCGGGCTCGCGGGGGCCGGCATTGCCTTCTTCCGGAGGTCACCCGCGACGTGCTAGGCGAGCTGAAGCGCGACGTGGCGGAGCTGGACAAGCGTCTGGACGACCTCCGGGGGCATCTTTGACCTCCCGGCCAAGGAGACCCGTCTCGGCCTGATCGACGCCGAGATGTCCGCCCCGTCGTTCTGGGAGGACAGCCGCAAGGCCCAGGCCCTCGTGCAGGAGCGGGCCGAGCTGGCCCGCGTCGTCGGCACCTTCAAGGAGATCGCGAGCCGCGCCGAGGACACCCGTCTCCTCTGGGAGATGGCCACCGAGGCCGGCGACGAGAGCATGACCGCCGAGATCCAGGAGGCCTTGAAGCGCCTGGGGGAGGACCTGGAGGCCTTCGAGATGAAGGTGATCCTGTCCCGGCCGCAGGACCGCAAGAACGCGATCCTCTCCATCCATCCGGGCGCGGGCGGCACCGAGTCGCAGGACTGGGCCCAGATGCTCATGCGCATGTACCTGCGCTGGGCGGAGCGGGCCGGCTTCAAGG
>Ga0070695_100000386_pt1 | contig 22836 bp, 20 predicted proteins | sample KBSK1252metaG_FD_65471 | JGI IMG/M metagenome (GOLD analysis project Ga0070695, IMG submission 65471) | Corn, switchgrass and miscanthus rhizosphere microbial communities from Kellogg Biological Station, Michigan, USA - KBS K1-25-2 metaG | ecosystem: Host-associated > Plants > Roots >...
TCTTTCTCGGCCCCGAGCGCACGCTCAGCCGCAAGGTCGGCGAACTGGTGCTGGCATTGTGGCTCGAGTTTCGCCTCGGCAAGCGCGACATTCTGGAGCTCTATCTCAATCGCGTCTATTTCGGTGCCGGCGCCTATGGCGTCGAAGCGGCGGCGCACCGCTTGTTCGACAAATCGGCCCAGGCCCTGACCCTGGCCGAGGCGGCGGTGCTCGCCGGCGTGCTCAAGGCCCCCTCGCGCTTTTCGCCCGCCAGCAATCCGGTGTTGGCGCGTGCCCGGGCCCGCAGCGTGCTGGCCAAAATGGTGGACGCGGGACGTCTCGATCCGGTACGGGCCGAGCAAGTGGCCCGTGGCGCCTTCCGCTTTACCGCGCTGGCGCGACAGCGCCAGTCGGGGGCCGACTATGCCGTCGATGCCGCCTTGGAGCGTCTGCCGACGCTGATCGGAGCAGCCGGCGAGGAAGATCTCGTCATCGAAACCAGCATCGACGCCGGCCTGCAGCGCCAGAGCCAAGCGCTCGTCCACGACCTGATGAGCGGGGAGGCGCGCGCCGTCGCGGCAAGCCAGGCCGCCCTCATCGTGCTCGATCTGGACGGCGGCATCCGCGCCCTTGTCGGTGGCCGCGACTACGCGGAGAGCCAGTTCAATCGCGCGCTCAAGGCCAAGCGGCAACCGGGTTCCGCCTTCAAAATGTTCGTCTACCTAGCCGCGCTCGAGCGTGGGCTGACGCCGGACAGCATCGTCCAGGACCTGCCCCTGATCGGCACGGGCTGGAGCCCACGCAACGAAGGGTCCGGCTACCACGGTGCCGTGCCGCTGCGCGCGGCCCTCGCCCACTCCATGAATGCGGCGACGGTGCGCCTGCACATGAGCGTGGGTGCGTCGCGGACGGTGGCGGCTGCCCGACGTCTCGGCATTCGCTCCGAGCTGCGCCCGGATGCCTCGTTAGCGCTCGGTACCTCCGAAGTGACCCTGCTCGAGCTGACCGGAGCCTACGGTGTCATCGCCCACGGCGGCCGTGCGCTCGAGCCCTTCCTCATCCGCCGTGTGCGCTCCGCCTCGGGCAAGGTGTTGTTCGAGCGCAAGCCCGAAAGTGGCAACCTACTGGTCGCCCCGACCGTCGCTGGCGCCTTGACCGAGATGCTGAGCGGCGTCGTCAGCAACGGCACCGGCCGGCGCGCGGCGCTCAGCGAGCATGCCGCTGCCGGCAAGACTGGAACCTCCCAGGAGTTTCGCGACGCCTGGTTCGTCGGCTACACGGGGCAGCTCATCGCCGGGGTCTGGGTTGGCAACGACGATGGCCAGCCGATGCGCAAGGTGGCCGGCGGCACCCTACCCGCGCGCTTGTGGCACGACGTCATGACGATCGCGCACGAAGGCCTGCCGGTGAAAGGCTTGGCTGGCACCGCGCCCAGCGAGCGCGCCGGCTTGGGCACGCCGCGTGCCATGCCGGCGGCACCTGGCCTGCTGGCAAACCCGCCGGCTGAGCGGCTCACGCCCGCGTTTTTTGCGCGCGCGCACGACGGCGCCGAGCCAACCTCGGCTCCGCCGCCCTTCGCTCAAATGGTCGTGCGCTGAAACTTGAGGGGCGCGGCGGCCGGCAGGCTACGCTCGACGGCGCCGTAGCGGTGCAGGTCGGCGCCATCGCGGCGCAGCCAGCGCCTTGCCGTCTCGAGCTCCGGCATCAGGCGCGACACCAGCGTCCAAAATTTGGGTCCATGGTTCATCTCGCGCAAATGCGCGACCTCGTGCGCCGCCACGTAGTCGAGCACGTGCGCCGGGGCCAGGATCAGGCGCCAGGAAAACGACAATAGGCCGCTGGTGGAACAGGAGCCCCAGCGCGTGGTCTGATCGCGCAGACAAATGCGTCGCACGCGCACGCCGAGCGCGCGCGTATGCTTGGCAACGCAAGCCTCCAAATCGGCGCGTGCCTGACCCAACAACCAGTCGGTCAGGCGACGGGCGGCGTGCTCGGCACGACCGGCGACTTCCAAGGTCGGCGGCTTGCCATGAGCGCGCACGATCCGCACCACCGCCCCGCCCGAGCGTGGTCCGATGAAGCGGAGGCGATGCATCGCCCCGCGCAGCGGGATCAAAGCCCCGTCGACGAAGGGGACCGGCTCGGGCACGGAGCCCAAGCGCTCACGCACCCAATCGATGTGGGAGCGCAAGAACCGATCGGCCTCCTCCATGCGGCATTGTTCGGGCAGGGTCACCACCACCCAGCGGCGGGTATTGCTGACGCGCAACGTCAATCGGCGTGCGCCCGGGTGGCGCCGCACTTCGACGGGTGCGCTGATGCCCTGCACTCGCAGCGCCACGGACTTTCGCTTGCCTGCCGGCAATGTGTACCCCCTCTTGCGACAACGGCGTACGCAACGGCCAAAATTACGCGCCCAGCGCACGAACAGGAATGATCTTGGCCTAGCAAAATATTGCGAGCAGAACAGTGGCAACAATCGCGTTGCGCGCTGCGCTGTGGCGTCGCTGCGACAGACGCGACGAGACCGGTTGACAGCGCCACAGAAGCGTGGATCAGCGCGCCGTGAAGCTGAAGGCCAAACCGTCGAGGTCCGCCGTGTTGCGCCGGCGGCGCGGCATCGTTGCCATCTGCTCCAGCTGGGCGATGCTGAGGCCTCCGGCCGAGCAGGGATCATGCGCACGCATGAATGTGCTGATCCGCGGCGCAATCTGGGACCGGAACCGCGAACCATTGAAGATGCCGTAGTGCCCAACCTTCGGGCACTCGAAGTGAAGCTTGTTGGCCTCCGCGATGCCCGTGCACAGATCGAGCGCGGCCCGGCATTGCCCGGTCCCGGTAATGTCGTCCTTCTCGCCCTCCACGGTCATCAAGGCCGGTCGGCGGATGGCGGCAAGCGCGATCTGCCGGCCGCGATGCGTCATCAATCCACGCGGCAGCAGATGTTTCACGAACACCGTATCGACGGTTTGCAAGTAAAACTCCGCGGTCAGATCCATGACGGCCAAATATTCGTCGTAGAATTCGCGGTGCTTTTCCGCCGAGTCGCCGTCGCCGCGCACCAAGTGGAGGAACATCTCCTTTTGCGCTTCAAGGTGGCGGTCGAGGTTCATGGTCATGAAGCCCGACAGCTGCAGGAAGCCCGGATAAACCATGCGGCCGTGGCCCGGGCTTGGCCAGGGCACGTTGGTCACCACCGTGCGCCGGAACCAATCGGTGCCGCGGCGCTCGGCCAATTCGTTGACCATGGTTTGATTGATACGCGTGTCGATGGGGCCGCCGGCCAAAATCAGCGACAAGGGCACGCTCGGATCGGCGTCCTCCTCCATCAGGGCCGTGGCCGCCAGCACCGGCACCGCCGGTTGGCAAACGGCAAACACGTGCACATCGCCTTTGAGAAAGCGAAAGATGCCGATCATGGTCTCGATGTAGTCATCGAGGTCAAAGGATCCCGCCGCCAGCGGCACCGTGCGCGCATCCTGCCAATCGGTAATATAAACGTCGTGGTCGGGCAGGAAGGTTTCGACAGTGCCGCGCAAGAGCGTGGCGAAATGACCCGACATGGGCGTCACCAGCAGCAGCCGTGGGTCCCGCGCTGCCTCGCTGGGATCGATGTCACGGCGAAAGCGCACGAGGCGGCAAAACGGCGTGCGCCACACCTCCTCTTCCTCGACCTTTACCGCGCGACCGCGCACTTGGGTCTGCGCGATGCCAAAGGCGGGCTTGCTGTAGCGCCGCGTGGCGCGCTCAAAGACCTCGCAGGCGGCGACGGCACTGCGTCCGACCGGCGTGTGTGTCAGCGGATTGAGTGGATTGAAAAACAGACGGCAGGAGTCGGCGGCGGCTCGGGCCGGCCGAAACGCAGCTCGACCGAGCTCATACCAGTGATAGAGCACGAAGTAGGTCCCCCGGTTTTCAAGTCCCAGCGCCAACCAGGGCTTTGAGCGATTGTGCGGCTGACGCCGTCTTTAAGCCCGCTTGGCCGGTCGATTCTGGCATGGCGCCCAACGAACAGTGCACTGATTCGACACTTCCATAAAGAGTTGTGACCTCAATGCAACAGCTTGGCGAGGCGCTCGGCCATGGCATCGACACTGGTCGCATGCGTGAAGTGGGCAAGGTAGGCGCCATCGGGCCCCATCAGGTAGATGATCGCCGAGTGATCGAAGGTGTAACCCGCGCTCGACTTGGGATCGGCCACCTTCTTGACGTAGACGCGGTAGGCCTTGGTGACGGCCTCGATCTCTGCGGGCGTGCCGGTCAGGCCGACGAGGCGCGGATGGAAACTCTTCAGGTAGCCGGCAAGCTGGGCCGGGGTATCCCGCTCGGGGTCGACGGTGATGAACAGCGGCGTGATCTTTTGGCCCTCGGGGCCCAGCTTGTCGAGCGCGGCCGCCATCACCTGTAAGGCCGATGGACACACGTCGGGACAGTTGGTGAAGCCGAAAAAGACCAGGGTGTAGCGGCCGCGGAAGTCCTTGTCGGTGACGCGCTTGCCGGTCTGGTCGGTGAGGCTGAACGCCCCGCCGACCAAGGCGCGGCCGACGGAGGGGGCGCTCGCGGGCAATAGGCGTTCGCGCGCCTCGGGAAAGATCGCCAGCGCCGCGGCCGCACCGACCATCAAACCGGCTAGAACGATGAGCGCGAGCCTCAGGCTCGAGTTGGTCACAGCTCTGCTACCTCATTCGCCCATCTGTACAAGCGTTCCGTGTTTGCGCGCACTCTGCAGGAAGTAGGCAAAGGCTGCAAACCCGAGCGCAAAATAAATGATGTTGAGGCCGAAGGCCTTGAGCATAAAGGCTGCCACGAACTTCCCCTCCAGGACAATCGCGCGCAGGCCCTCAAACACGTAGGTCGGCGGCAGCGCTAGCGACACCGGCTGCAGCCACGCCGGCAGGGTGGCGACGGGATAGTAAACGCAGCACAGCGGCAAGAACACGAAGACGATCAGCCAGGCGAAACTCTCCGCACCAAGTCCCCAGCGCAACACTACGCCGGTCGACACCAGGCCGAGCGCCCAGCTGGTCAACACCAGATTGGCGAAGAATGCCGCAAACGCCAGGCCGAGGGAGAGCACGTTAAAGCCGAACAAGAAGTAGGCGAGGAATGCCACCGGCACCATGGCGACCATCAACTTGATAAAGCTCACCGCCATCAAGGCGGCGACGAGCTCGGCTGGACGCAGCGGGCTCATCATCAGGTGCCCGAGGTTGCGCGACCAGATGTCCTCCAGGAAGGCGACGGCAAAGCCCAGCTGGCTGCGCACCAGGATGTCCCACAGCAGCACGGCGCCGATGAAGAGGCCCGCGGCCTTGCTGGCGAAGCTCGTTGCGCTTGCCAAATAGCTCTGCAGGAAGCCCCACATGAGCATCTGCACCAGCGGCCAGTAGATCAGCTCGGCGGTGCGTGGCCAGGACGAACGGATCACATACCAATAGCGCAGGATCATTCCCCAAATGCGTCCCGCCGAGGCTTTGAGCGTGGTCTGCTCGCCGAGGCGCAGGGAGGAGGACCCGGCTTCGCCGCCGGTCATGGCAACTTCTCCTCGTCCGCGCGCCGCCGGGCAATGGCGAGAAAGACCTCCTCCAGCGTGCTGCGCCCGAAGCGGGTGATGAGATCGGCGGGGGTCGCATCGGCGATCACGCGACCCTTTTCCAGCATGATCACGCGGTCGGCCAGGCGTTCGACCTCGGCCATGTTGTGGGACGCCAACACCACGGTCGCCCGCCGCCGGCGGCAATAGTGCTCGAGCTTGGCGCGCACCCAATCGGCCGTATCGGGATCGAGCGACGCGGTCGGTTCGTCGAGCAGCAACAGTTCCGGCTCGTTCAAAAGTGCCTTGGCCAGGCTGACGCGGGTCTTCTGCCCCGCCGACAGCTTGCCATAGGGACGGTCGAGAAACTCGGTGAGGCGCAAGTCGTCGGCCGTCGCCGCCACCACCGCCTTGAGGTCGCGCACGCCATAGAGCCGTCCATAGACTTCCAGGTTCTGGCGCACGGTCAGCCGCATCGGCACATCGACGTAGGGGCTCTCGAAATTCATCCGATGCAACACCCGGTGCCGCTCGCGAGCCATATCGGCACCGAACACGCGGGCCTCGCCGGCGGTCGGGATGACGAGGCCCATCAGCATGGCGATGGTCGTGGTCTTGCCCGCGCCGTTGCCACCAAGCAGCGCGGTCACGGCGCCGGCCGCCAGGGTAAAATCGATGCCGTCGACGGCCACGATGTCGCGATAGACCTTGCGCAAGCGGACCACCTGCACGGGAGGCGGTCGCTTGTCGCAAGCGGCTGATATCGGCTTTTGCATGCCTCCTGCGAGGGGTTCGGCCAAGCTGCAGCTAAAGAAAGAGCCCGCCGCAACGGGCCCGACCGCTGGTAACCTTGCCCTATCTGGGGTAGCAAGACCCCCGACGCAAGCGCAACGCAAGGGGCCGCTCGGTTCCCCGCAGTTGTCGCACCAACGCACCTTCCCCCATGCTGCGGCGGCGTGAAAGAGATTGGGATGAAACGGCCGGGAGCCGGCTGCGCCTGCAGACGGCCGTTCGGCTGCGCTGGTTTGGCGTGATCGGCCAGCTGGTGACCGTAGGCGTCGTCTATCTGGTGCTGGGCTTTGCTTTACCCCTCGGCATCTGCCTGGCTTTCATCGCGCTATCCGCCTGGCTCAACGTCTTCCTGCGCATTCGCTTTCCTGCCCGCACCCGTCTGAGTACGGGCTTCGCCACCAGCCTGCTCGCCTACGACATCTTGCAGCTCGCCGCCCTTTTGTTTCTGACCGGCGGTGCCGACAATCCCTTCATTTTCCTGCTGGTCGCCCCGGTGACGGTGTCGGCCGCCACCCTGCCGCCGCGCAACACCATCGTCCTTGGCCTGCTCGGCGCCGGCACCGCGGTCATGCTGCTGTTTTACTCCATGCCGCTGCCCTGGTATCCCGGCACGCGCCCCGACCTTCCCATGCTTTATAGCGTAGGGGTGCTGGCCTCGGTGCTCTCGGGCATGGTCTTTCTTGCTCTCTACGCCTGGCGGCTGGCCAAGGAGGCGCGCCAGATGTCGGATGCGCTGGCCGCCACCGAACTCGTGCTGGCGCGCGAGCAGCAGCTGCATGCCCTCGACGGGCTGGCGGCGGCGGCGGCGCACGAGCTCGGCACGCCGCTTTCCACCATCGCCGTCATCGCCAAGGAACTGGCGCGCGAGGCAAAGGGCAACAGCCAGTTCGCCGACGACATCGCCCTGCTGCAGGCGCAAGCGATGCGCTGTCGCGAGATCCTGACCAAGCTGACGCGCAGCCCGAGCGAGCCCGATCCGTTGCACGCGCGCATGAGCGTCACGCAGCTGATCGACGAAGCCGCCGAGCCCTACCGCGCCACCGGCTCACGCTTAAGCGTTATCGCCGAGCCCGACCAGGGCGCCGAAGGGGAAGCGGCGCTCGAGCCGGTGGGCGAGCGCAGGCCGGGCGTGATCTATGGGCTCAGCAACCTGATCGAGAATGCCGTCGACTTTGCCCGCGTGCGCGTCGAGATCCTGGCCCGCTGGTCGGCGCGCGACGTGCTGTTGACCATCAGCGATGACGGGGCGGGTATTCCCCTCGACGTGCTCGATGCCCTGGGCGAGCCCTACGTCACCACGCGCGGAACCCGTCGCGCCAGACAGATCAAGGATGGCGAACCCGCCGGGCTGGGCCTTGGCTTTTTCATTGCCAAGACCCTGCTGGAGCGGTCGGGGGCAACGGTAACCTTAGAGAATCGTCCGCGCCCGGACCACGGCGCCGTCGTGACCGTCAGCTGGCCCCGCCAGGTGTTCGAAATGAAGCGCCAGGCGGTGCAGGGCTGGGATGCACAGGCGCCGCGCACCCTGGTGGCCGCCCACGAACGCGGCATCAGTTAATAAGCCTACTTCCTAAACAGCGTTGGCAGGGCGCCGAGGCTCGCTATAATGCCGCCCAAGGAGAAGAGCAGTGGTCGACGATCTCGCATTTAAGCCGGACGAGCTGCCCGAGGATCGTTCCTTGGTCCTGGTCGACGATGACCGCTCCTTCGTGTTGCGGCTAGCACGCGCCATGGAAATGCGCGGCTTCGAGGTGCGCACCGCACACTCGGTTGCCGAGGGCCTGGAGCTGATCCGGCAAAAGGCGCCTGCCTTCGCCGTCGTCGATATGCGGCTGGAGGACGGCAATGGCCTCGACGTCATCGCCGCGCTCTCGGAGCTAAGGCCCCAGGCGCGCACCATCGTTCTCACGGGCTACGGCAACATCGCCACGGCAGTGTCCGCCGTCAAATTGGGAGCCGTCGACTATCTGGCCAAGCCCGCCGACGCCGACGACGTAACCGATGCGCTGCTGGCGCCGCACGACGAAAAGGCGCGGCCGCCGGAAAACCCGATGTCGGCCGATCGCGTGCGCTGGGAGCATATCCAACGCGTCTACGAGCTGTGCAACCGCAACGTCTCGGAAACGGCGCGCCGGCTCAATATGCATCGGCGCACCCTGCAGCGGATCCTCGCCAAGCGCGCGCCGAAGTGATCGGCAGGGCTCTTAGGCCGGCACGACCACCAGGCCCTGCTCGACCAAGGCTTTGAGCATGACGGCGGCACCGCATTGCTTGGACACCGCGTTGGCGTCCCAGACGTTGTCGGCGACGAATTTGCCCTTGCTGTAGTGGTTGGAGAAGCTCCACAGATAGGGCGTGTTGATCCCCATGGCCCGGCTGCGCCAGCCATTGTAGCCCTCCCAATTGTAGAGCGTGCGCGCAAGGCTCCAGTCCTGTTGATCGGCGAAGTGGTCGAAGGTCATGGCGTCAACGGCACTCGAGACCCAATCGTTGGGCGGGTTCCAAACCGGCGGCCGGCCGCTCGGCACCTGCACGGTTCTGGACTTCAAGGGGTCGCCGTTGTGCAAGTGGGTGCGAAAGTCGAAACTTGCCTCCATGGCATGGACAATGCCGACAAAGTACCAGGGCGCGCAGACCTCCTCGGCAACGCGGTTGTACTGCTCGCGATTGTCGCTGTCGCTGAGCTTGCCCACACACCAGTTGACGTCGGTTGTGTGCTGCTCTGGGATGGCGCAGCTGTTGAAGAGGTCGACGTAACTTTGGCGAAGGTCGGCAAACGCCGGCCGCGGCACGGTGGCGGCGCCGGCACCCGACGTTGGATCGCGGTCGGGCGGGCTGCGTTCGCCACGATTGAGCGCCTGCAGCAGGGCCGAGGCACGATCCAACAGGGCCTCCACATCGGCGGCGGAGGCCGTGCTCGTCTTGGCCGAAGCTTGGATATTGTCGAGAAAATCGACAATCGCCGGCATCAGCTTATCGAACTCGGTGCCGCCGGTGACACCGGCAGAGAGCCTCGGCGCCGAAAGGCCGAGCCGCTCTGCCTCGGCCGCGATCGCGGCCAGCTCGCGGTAGGGATTGAGGGCTGCGGCCACACCCGACTGCTGTGCCAAGCCGCCCGACACCCCCAAGCTGAGCGCCACCGGGGCCGCCAATAGCACTGCGGCATTGGCGATAAATCGGCGACGATCCACTCCCTGCCGGCTGCCGGTCGTCATCTTGCCCCCCATTGCCCTGCGCGCCACGCGCTCCCCCAACAGACCTTTCGCCAACAACCGAGGGCCCAAGTCTAGTCGAAGGCTGCCCGGCGCGCCACGGCCCCGCGCCGGTGACCCGGGCCCTGGCCGGCGCGGCGACGAGCGACCCCGGCCGTGGCGTCGGCGTGTCGTGCCGGCAACACTTCGGCGGGATCGCGACCCGCGCCGCGATTGCAGGGCCCGGCATTAACCGGCGATCGGCTACACTCGCGCTAGGAGCCGCGCGGATTTGGCCATCCCGCCGTGGCCAGGACGGACAGGATGACGCGATGCTGAAGGGTGGAGTTAAAGCGCTGATCGGTGCGGCGTTCGCGAGCGCGGCGTTGCTATTCGCCGCACCGCAGGCTGGCGCGCAAGGCCGCTCCGACCTGTTCGGCTTTGCCGGCACGCCCTGGCAGGTCGGCGGCTTTGTGTTCGTCACCCCGAAGTTCGAGGGCGCCAAATCCTACGACGTCCTGGGCTTTCCCTTCATTGCGCCGGCGGGCTTCGGCCAAGGCAGCGGCAGCACGATCGACATCAGGGGCGCCGACGATATTCGCTTTCGGTTGATTGAGAACAACGGCTTTGAGGCGGGGCCGCTGGCCGGATGGCGCTTCGGCCGCGATCAGGACGACGCCGCCCGCTTGGCCGGCCTCGGCGACATCGACGGTGGTCTCGTCGTCGGTGCCTACGCGGGCTATCGCGTCGGCCCATGGTTCTTGTCAGCCTCCTACCACCATCAGGTGACCGGGGACGACGACACCGGTGGCTTGCTGCGCCTTGCCATCGATCACACCTGGCGGCTCGCTCCCGGCGCCAAACTGGTCACGAGCGTTGCTACCGCCTACGCCTCGAGCGACTATATGCACACCTACTTCGGCGTCAGTGCCGCCCAGTCGGCAGCCTCGCTGGCCGGATTACCGCAATTTGACCCCTCCGCCGGCTTCAAGGACGTCAGCGTCGGCGCCACGGCGACGATCGAGCTCGATCCGCGCTGGACCCTGTATTTGACCGGCCGCTATTCGCGCCTGATCGGGGACGCCGCCGACAGCCCCGTGATCGAGACCGAAAACGGCTTTTTCGGGGGCGCCGGGCTGTCCTACAAGTTCGACTTGGTCCGCTAGCTCTTTTGCCCCGCCGCCTCAGCCGGAAACCGCGCTGCCGCCCCGGTTCCAGCCGCGGGCGCCTTCGCCATAAATCTCAAAGCCCGAGTCGGTGACCGCCACCGTATCCTCCAGCTTGATGAAGCCGCGGCGCGGGTGGTGCAGGGTCGTTTCCACCGAAATCACCATGCCGGTCTCGAGCGGGTGGTCGGCGTCGTAAGGATCGTAGGCCATGCTTCCGCGCGGGGCGAGACGGGGCGCTTCGTGACTGACGAGCCCCATGCCGTGCGCCAGGAAATGCAAATGATTGTGGTTCTTGGATTGGCGCACGAGAGGCGTTGCCGCCTCATAGATTACCGAGCCCATGGCCCCGGGCTTGATCGGCGCCATGGCCTTGCGCTGGATCGTCTCGATCTCGCCCAGCAAGTCTTCCAGTTCCGCGTCGGGCTCACCCTGGATTGCCATACGGCACAGGTCGCCGATGTAGCCGTGATAGTTGCCCCCGGAGTCGAGCGAGATGATGTCGCCCCGCTCCCAGCGCTGGTCGGAGGGGGCACGGTTGAGACTGGTGCCGGCCGTGAGCAGGCAATATTCGAAGGTCATGCCGCGGTTGACCTCCTCGCGGCGCAGCGCCTCGAACAGGTCGCGCTTGCTGGTGCCAGGGCCATGCGCGCCGATCACGGCCAGCATGGATTCGATCACCAGCTCCGAGGCGCGGCGCAGCAAAGCCAGCTCGTCGGGCCGCTTTTTGGCGCGCAGCCGCTCGAGCACGAACACGGCATCCTTGATCTCGCTGTCGGGCAGCCCCGCGCGCAGCGTCGCGGCGGCATCAGTGGGAAGGAACGGCATCTCGACGCCGATGCGCTTGGCCTTGAGCCCCGCCTTGCGCACGTAGGCGATGGCCTTTTCCGTGGCATCGATCGAACCTGAACTCGAGGTCAGGGCCTCGGCCGTCCAAAACGGCGCCACCTCCTTTTGGTGGCTCTCCAGGCGGTGCCCGATATAGGCGGCCTTATCCGGATCCCCCTTGGGGTAGGCCAGGATCGGCAGGTAGCGCGTGATACCCGTGGCATCCATGTAGTCAAAAAAGATGGAGCGGTGGCCGCCCAACAGGTACTGCACGTTGTGCTTGGAGGTGGCCAACAACAGATCGATACCGGCATCCTCCATTAGGCGGTCGAGGCGGCCCGTGTCGAACGGGATGGCGGGGCGGCCGGCGGCCGGCTTGGCGACGTCGAGCATGGCGTGGGCTCCGTTGGCGGCTTCCTCGGCACAAATCATAGCGCCCTCGCGGGCGCTTCGAAAGACGGGACGCACCGGGCAGACAGGCTCAAGATCGGTTGGAGGGCTCGCCACGGCGCAACGGCGGGGCAGCCGACTTGCCGGCGCATAGGGGAGGTGCATATCCTGCGGGTCGGGGGGCACGGGCGGCGCAGCGTCCGTCGGCTCTTCAGTTGCCAGGGAGGGTCCAGCGCCGATGATTTATGAGTTTCGCACCTACACGCTCAAACCGCGCACGTTGCCCGAGTTCTTAAAGCGCTTCGGCGAGGCCTTGCCGCCCCGGCTCGCGCTCTCGCGGCTCGCCGCCTTCTGGTACACGGAAATCGGGCCGCTCAATCAGGTCCTGCACGTGTGGTCCTACGACAACGTGCTTGAGCGCTCGCGCATTCGCGCCGAAGCCGTAAAAATGGGAATTTGGCCGCCGAAGACGCACGATCTCATCGAAGACATGCGCTCGGAAATTCTTGAGCCGCTGCCCTATTCGCCGCCGCTCGAGCCCTCCAATCACGGTCCCTACTTCGAAATGCGCACCTATGTGCTAAAGCCGGCCAGCCTTCCCGTGATGGCCCAGCGCTGGGGCGAGTTCCTGCCCGGCCGTGTCAAGCTCTCCCCGCTGATCGGCGTCTTCAGCTCCGACATCGGCGGGCTCAATCAGTGGGTGCATATCTGGGCCTATCGCAGCCTCGATGAGCGCCTCGAGGTGCGCCGCAAGGCGACGGCCGAGGGGATTTGGCCACCGCCCGGCGACAGCCCCGTCGTGCGGCAGGAAACCAAAATCCTGCTCGCCGCGCCGTTTTCGCCCATCAAGTAGCCAGGCCCGGCGACCAGGCCCGACGAACTGACGAGGACCAGGGATGCGGTGCGAAGTCATTGCCATCGGCACCGAGCTTCTGCTCGGCATCATTGTGGACAGCAACTCGGCCTGGATCGGCGAGCAGCTCGCGCTCAGTGGCATCGACTCCTTCTTTCAGGTCAAGGTCGGCGACAACTTCGGGCGCATCGAAGCCTCGATCTGCCAGGCGCTGGAGCGCAGCGATGCCGTCATCTGCTGCGGCGGGCTCGGACCGACGCAGGACGACATTACCCGCGACGTGATCGCCCAGGTCATGGGGGTCGGCATGCAGCGCGATACGGCCATTGCCGACAAGATCCGGCGCATTTTCGAGGCCCGCGGGCGGGTCATGTCGCAAAACAATCTGCGCCAGGCCGATGTCCCGATCGGCGCCCGGCCGATCCCGCAAATGCCCGGCACCGCCCCCGGCCTCGTCTGCCCGGTGGGCGCCAAGGTCATCTACGCGGTGCCCGGCGTGCCGAGCGAAATGCGCGAGATGATGCTGGGCACCATCCTGCCCGACCTCAGGCAACGCGCCGGGCAATCGGCGGTGATCCGCAGCCGGGTGCTGCGCACCTGGGGCATGAGCGAATCGGGGCTGGCGGAAGTGCTGGCCGAGCGCATGGTGGAACTCGATCGGCTTGGCAATCCCACCATCGCCTACCAGGCCAGCGGCATCGACGGCATCAAGGTGCGCCTGGTTGCCAAATGCAAAGATGCGGCAACCGCCGCGCAGGTCCTCAACGCCGAGGAAGCCTTGATCCGCCGGCTGCTCGGCGACGTGATCTTCGGCATCGACGAGCAGTCGATGGAGGTGGCCGTGCTGACGGCGCTCAAGGCCAAGGGCATGACGCTTGCCGTAGCCGAACAGGTCACGGGCGGACTGTTGGCGGCGCGCCTGACGGCGGTCGACCCGGAGCTGGCGACCTTCCGGGGGGCACGCATCGCCTCGCTGGCTGGCGAGGAGGGAACGGCGGGGCTAACAGCGCGCGCGGCGGCGGCGGCGGACGCGGCGCGCAGCGAGTTCGGCAGCAGCGTGGGCGCCGCCGCCATTGCCGGCCCGGCGCGGCAGGCCGGCGGCCCGGTCACGGCGCCCGTGGTGCTGGCGGCACGCATCGGCGATCGCCGCCAGCACGAGGAGATCATTCTGCCCGCCGATCGCGGTCGGCTACGCGATTTCGCCGTCATCAGCCTGCTCAACATGCTGCGAAAGGCGTTGGCCGCCTAATGGCGCGTGGCGGCGGTCGCCAGCCTTGATTTGCCTGCCCCCTCGGCAGAACACTAAGCTGGCAGCAACGACAGCACGATCGGGAAGGCGACGGCCTTGGAGTCCTACGACTACGTGATCATCGGCGCGGGTTCGGCGGGCAGCGTGCTCGCCAATCGGCTGAGCGAGGACCCCACCACCTCGGTGCTGGTGCTCGAGGCCGGACCCAGCGATTGGCATCCCTATATTCATCTGCCTGCCGGCTTCATCAAGACCTTTCACGATGCGCGCGTGAACTGGCTCTACAGCATGGAGCCCAGCCCGTGGACCGGTGGCCGGCGCATCCTGGCGCCGCGCGGCAAGACGCTGGGTGGTTCCAGCTCCATCAACGGCAACGTCTTCAATCGCGGCCAGCCGATGGACTTCGATACCTGGGCCCAGCTCGGCAACCGCGGCTGGGGTTATGCCGACGTGCTGCCCTACTTCAAGCGGCTGGAGCGCCGGCTTGGCAACGGCGACGACCGCTACCGGGGACGGACCGGCAATCTCACCATCACCGACATGGATTGGCGCCATCCCTTGTGCGAGGCCTTTATCGCGGGCGCCATCGGGCTCGGCATCCCGCGCAACGCGGACTACAACGGCGCCATCCAGGAAGGCGTGTCCTACGTGCAGCGCACGATTCATCGCGGCCGGCGGGTCAGCGCCGCCACCGCCTTCCTGCATCCCGCCCGCAAGCGCGGCAATTTGAGGGTGCTGACGCACGCGCACGTCACGGAGATCGTGCTGGAGGGCAAACGCGCGACCGGCGTGCGCTTCAGCCGTGGCGGCCGCGGCGGCGCCGAACGCGCGGTGGCGGCGCGTCGCGAGGTAATCTTGTCGGGCGGTTCCTACAATTCGCCGATGCTGCTGCAGCTGTCGGGCATCGGCCCGCCGGGGCTCCTCAATTCGTTGGGTATTCCCGTCAAGCATGCGCTCGCCGGCGTCGGGGAAAACCTCAAGGATCACTACGCACCCCGCTTCGTTGCCCGGGTGAAGAACTGCGACACCATCAATGAACGCTCGCGCGGCGTGAAGCTGGCGCGCGAGGTGTTGCGCTGGGCCACCCACGGCGACGGCATCCTCGCCCTCAACCCGACGCTGGTTTATTGCTTCTGGCGCTCCGAGCCAGACGTGGCCAACTCCGATCTGCAGCTGACCTTCACGCCGGCCAGCTACCGGGAGGGCGTACAGGGTCAGCTCGAAACCGAGCCCGGCATGACGGTCGCCTCCTGGCAGCAGCGGCCCGACAGTAAGGGTTATGTGCGCATCCGCTCGGCCGATCCGTTCGATCCGCCGATCATTCAGCCCAACTATCTGGCCGAGCCCGGTGACCGGCGCGTGCTGCTCGCCGGCATGAAGCTGGCGCGACGCCTGCTGGCGTCCAAACCGCTCGAGCCCTACTACGAACGCGAGGACTTTCCGGGTCCCGACGCCAAGACCGACGAGGAGCTGTTGGCGGCGGCCAAGCAGCGCGGCACCACCACCTTCCACCCGGCGGGGACCTGCCGCATGGGATCGGCAAGCGACGCCGGGGCGGTGGTCGACGACGAGCTGCGCCTGCACGGCCTCGGCGGCCTGCGCGTGGTCGATGCCTCCATCATGCCGACCATGCTGTCGGCCAACCTCAACGCCGCCACCTTGATGCTGGCCGACAAGGCCTCCGACCTGATTCGCGGCCAGCCCGCGCTGGAGCCAATCGTAATCGCGCCCTGAGCCCGAGGCTCGCAAGCGGACGGCGCGATCGCGTGGCCTTGACGCGGCGGCGCGCTAGTTCGCCAAACCCTTCATGATCTCCGCGCCTGGGGCCGCGTCGGCGAAACCCTTGAAGCTGCCCTGCTCGTTGATCAGCTTGATCGTGCGCATGACCCCACCCCAGGCGGCGCGCGCTAACGCCCCACCGACGCTGATGCGGCGCACGCCGAGCTCGGTGAAATCGGCCACCGTAAGCTCGCCTGGCCCACCCATCAGGAAATTGACGGGTTTGGGCGCCACGGCCTTCACCACGGCCGCGATCTCTTCGCGCGTGCTGATACCGGGTGCATAGAGGCAATCGGCACCCGCATCGGCGTAGGCCTTGAGCCGTCGGATGGTCTCCTCGAGGTCGGGCAGGCCACGGATGAAGCCTTCACTGCGCCCGGTGAGCAGCACCTCGGCGCCCGCTTTGTCGATGGCTTGGCGCGCCGAGCGCACGCGCGCAACCGCCATCTCGAAATCATAAAGCGCCTTGGCCTTGTCGCCGGTGTAGTCTTCGATGGAGAGCCCGGACACACCGGTCTCGCAACACAGCCGCACGCTCTCGGCCACGCCGACCGGCTCGTGCGCATAGCCGCCCTCGAAGTCGGCGTTTACGGGCACATTGGCGGCAGCCGAGATCTCGGCGATGTGCGCCAGCATCATATCGCGAGGTACCGCCCCGTCGCCGAAGCCGCGCGACCAGGCGAAACCGGCGCTTGTCGTCGCCAGCGCCTTGAAGCCGGCGTTTTCAAGGTAGCGCGTGGTGCCGACATCCCACGGATTGGGAATGACGAAGCAGCCGCTCTGGTGCAAGCGGCGAAACTCCTTGCGCTTTTCCGATACGGTCGGCATGGGGGTGCTCCATTCCTTGCAGCTGACGGCCGGGGACTATAGACGCCCCCGCGGCGCCTGCCATCCTTTCCGCGCGGCGCCGCCGCGATAAGCTGACACGATCTGACAGTTGATTTGGCGCAGCAGGCCCCAGTTGAGCGTTGATCTGGGGCCGCGACCGGGCGCCCACGGCCACGCGGCCGCCCGGCGGCCGCGCCGCGGCCTCGGCGCCCGCTTCCGGCGGGTGCGGCGGAGGCACCGCTGCCTGCGCGGGAGCCGGCGGTTGCGGCCTTTGCAGCGTGGCGCTGGCGCTTGGCCGTGGCGGCGGCGCTGACTTTGCGGTGGGGCCCGCATCCGCTATAAGCCGCCGCAGTCGTCCGCTCTCCCCGCAACTTTTGCGAAGCTTGCATGGCCAAATCGAACCAGAACGCTGGCCCGGAGGCCCGTTTGCCCAAGGGCTTTCAGGACACGCCCGCCGAGGACATGCGGGCCACCGCCCGCATGCTGGCAACCATTCGGGACACCTACGAACGCTACGGCTTTGAGCCCCTGGAAACGCCGGCCATCGAATACACCGACGCGCTCGGCAAGTTCTTGCCCGACCAGGAGCGACCCAACGCCGGCGTCTTTTCCTTTCAAGACGAGGACGAGCAGTGGCTGAGCCTGCGCTACGACCTCACCGCGCCGCTCGCGCGCTATGTGGCCGAAAACTTCGACCGTCTCCCGAAACCCTTCCGGCGCTATGCCGTCGGCCCGGTCTGGCGCAACGAAAAACCGGGACCCGGACGGTTTCGCCAGTTCATGCAGTTCGACGCCGATACGGTGGGGACCGACAATATCGCCGCCGACGCGGAAATCTGCATGCTGGCCGCCGACACGATGGAGGCCCTCGGCATCAAGCGCGGCGACTATGTGATCAAGGTCAATGACCGCAAGGTCTTGGACGGCGTGCTCGAGTCCATCGAGCTTGGCGGGGAGGACAATGCCAAACGCCGCCTCACCGTGTTGCGCGCCATCGATAAGCTCGACCGCCTGGGGGAAGGCGCCGTGCGCGAGCTGCTGGGCCGGGGCCGGACCGATGACAGCGGCGACTTCACCCAAGGCGCCGGCCTTAGTGGCGCGCAGAGCGACTACGTCTTGGCGGTGGTGACGGGCGCGCTCAGCCGCCTCGAGGGGGAGGTGGGCCGCACATTGCGGCCCAATGCGGCGCTGGCGGCGGGATTTGCGGAGCTCGATGCGATTGGGAAGCTCGTACGCGCCAGCGGCTTTGGCGAAGAGCGCATCCGTATCGACCCCTCGGTGGTGCGGGGCCTCGAATACTACACCGGCCCAGTGTTCGAGGCCGAATTGAGCTTCCCGGTCAAGAACGAGGAGGGCCAGACCGTCCGCTTCGGCTCGGTCGGTGGCGGCGGCCGTTACGACGGCCTGGTCGAGCGCTTCCTGGGCAGCAAGGTGCCGGCGACGGGCTTTTCCATCGGCGTTTCGCGCCTGCAGGCGGCGCTTGCCGCCCTCAACAAGGACAAGCGTGCGCCCGCCAGCGGCCCCGTCGTCGTGCTGGTCATGGATAAGGCCGAGCTGGCGCGCTACCAGAGGATGGCGCAGTCGCTGCGCCAGGCCGGCATTCGCGCCGAAATCTATCTCGGCAGCGCCGGCATGAAAGCGCAGATGAAATACGCCGACAAGCGCGGGGCCCCCTGCGTCGTCATCCAGGGCAGCAACGAGCGCGCCAAGGGCGAGGTCGAGATCAAGGACCTGGTGGCGGGCGCGAAGGCGGCCGCCACCATCAAGGATGCCAAGGAGTGGCGCTCCAGCCGTCCGGCGCAATTCTCCGTCGCCGAGGACAAGCTGATTGCAGCCGTGCGCGATCTCCTGGCGCGGCAAGAGGACTAAAGCCATGGCTGCTGCCGCCACCGGTACTGCCGAGCCAGCGAACCGTGCACGCCGCCGGTGACCAATGATCGCGGAGAGCGCACAACGGTTCGAAGCCCTCGAAGCCCAGGCGCAGCGCCTGCTGGCGACCTTCACGCGCGCCGGCTACGAACACGTGGCCCCGTCGATCATTCAGCCTGCCAACATGTTCCTCGATGTGGTCGGCGAACCTCTGCGTGCACGCACCTACGTCTTCACCGATCCCGACGGCGAGGAGCTGTGTTTGCGTCCGGACCTGACCGTGCCGACCTGCCGCCTCCACCTGGCGCGCCATCCCAGGGGTGCGGTGCCGGCACGCTACTGTTACAACGGCTCCGCCTTCCGCTACCAGCAAGGCGGCGACACCAGCGTCCACCCGCGCGAGTTCCGCCAGGCCGGCATCGAATCCTTCGCGGCCGCCGACCGCGAGCGGGCCGACGCCGAGGTTGTGGCCTTGATCGTCGAGGCCGTGTGCGACGCCGGTATCGGCAGCTTCCAGCTCCGCTTTGGCGATCTCGGGCTGTTTCACGCCCTGCTCGGCGCCCTGTCGTTGCCGGAGCGCTGGCGGCGACGCCTACAGCATCAGTTCTGGCGACCTGAGGCCTTCCACGCCGAGCTCAATCGATTGACCTCGGCGGAAGCCTTGCGGGCGCCGGCGCTCAAGGCCGAGGTGATCAACCGCCTCGATCCGGAACAGCCCACCGCCGCGCTGAGCGAGGTCGAGCACTATCTGGAACGGGCCGGCCTGATGCTGTTGGGCACCCGCACCCTGCCCGAGATCACCGAGCGCCTGCTGGCGGCGGCGGCCGACGCGCGCGAAGCGCCGCTGCCTGCTGCTACCGCCAATGTGATCGAGAGCTATGTGGCGGTGAAGGCGCCAGCGCGCGCCGCCGTGCGCGAGCTCAACCAGTTGTGGCGCGGCCATCGCATCGATCTCAGCGAGCCGCTGCGGGCGTTCCAACGGCGGCTTGATGATCTCGACGACGCCGGCGTCATCACCGATGAGGCGGAATTTTCCGCCGAGTTCGGGCGCAACCTCGAATACTACACCGGCTTCGTATTCGAGATCGTGGTGCCGCAACTTGGGCCCAAGAGCCCGCTGGCGGGCGGCGGCCGCTACGACAGCCTGCTTGCGGAGGTCGGTGCCCCAGTCGCGGTGCCCGCCGTCGGCTCCTGCATTCACACCGAGCGCCTGCTGGCCGTGCTGCAAGGAACGGCCGCATGAGCGAGAAGCTCATTCTTGCCTTGCCCTCGAAGGGGCGGCTGATGGAGCAGTGCGCGAGCGCCCTGGCACGGGCCGGCCTCTCGATTGCCAAATCGGGCGCCGTGCGCGGCTACCGGGGCGAAATTGCCGAGCTGCCGGACGTGGAGGTGAATTTCGTCTCCTCCTCCGAAATCGCGCACTTTCTGCAGCAGGGCACGGTGCACCTCGGCATCACGGGTGAGGACCTCGTGCGCGAGACGATCCCCGATTGCGAGGCGCGCGTCAGCTTTCTCAAGCGTTGCGGCTTCGGTCATGCCGACGTCGTCGTCGCCGTTCCCATTTGTTGGATCGATGTCGGCGGCATGGCCGATCTCGAAGAAACCTCGCAGATCTACCGGCGCGTGCACGGCCGCCCCATCCGCGTCGCCACCAAGTACATGAACCTGACCCGCCGCTTTTTCGCGCAGCGCGGCGTCGCCGGCTACCGCATCGTGCCCAGTCTGGGCGCGACCGAAGGCGCCCCGGCGGCCGATCTGGCCGAAATTATCGTCGATATCACCACCACCGGCGCCACCTTGCGCGCCAACGGGCTCAAGGTACTGGGCGACGGCGTCATCCTGAAGTCGCAAGCCAACCTGATCGCATCAAAGCTTGCGCCCTGGTCCGACGGCGCGCGGCGGGCCAAAGCGGCGATACTGGCACGCTTGTCGAGCTGGGATTGGGGAGCAAGCGCATCGCCTCAAGCCAAGCGGTAGAAGCGCTTTGCCGTGTCGCCGAACAGGGCGGCCTTTTCCTCGGCGGAAGCGCCGGCCACCAACCGTTTGAAGGCGTTCCAGTAGATGGCGTAGGAGCCCGAAAGCTTGTCGACCGGGAAGTTGCTTTCAAACATGCAGCGCGACACCCCGAAGGCCTCGATGCAGGTCTCCACGTAGGGCCGCCAGGCGTCGGCCAGATCCTGCGAGGAGGGCGGCTTTTCGCGATGGTGGAAGCGAAAGCCGTTGATGCGCATGCCGAGGCCACCGAGTTTGACGCTGACATTAGCGCAGTCCGCCAGCTCGCGGATATCGCGCCGCCAGGTGCGCAGGATCTCTTGCCGCTTGTCGGCATACCAGCCAAGGCCCAGCGGCCCGCCGACGTGATCGAGCACAATCGGTTGCCAAGGAAAGGCGCGCGCCAGGTGGGTGAGGTCGGCAATCTGCGGATGGTAGAGCCAGGCGTCAAAGCTCAGTCCCAGCCGGCCCAATGCGGCGAAGCCTTCGCGGAACTTGGCGTGATCGCGATAAAGGTGCGGCGGCGGATTGGTGTGGGAATTGTGGATCTCGGCTGCCTTGTCCTCCCACGCCGCCGCGTGCCGGATGCCCTTGAAGCGCTGCCCGGCCGCGGCCATGTGCCGGGCCAACACCTCCTCGGCGCCCGCGCCAATCGTCAGGTCAACCAGGCCCACGATGCCGGCCGCCACGCGCGTTGGCCCATAAGCACCGCTCGCCGACATGGCGGCAATGCCGTTGGCGAACTCGGTCTCACCCAGCGAGCGCAGTTCGCTTGCCCCGTCGGCTCGGTAGCAGGCCGTGCACTCGATGAAAACGGTGCTTTCGATCTTGTGGCCGCTGCCCGTGTCGGCCAACAGCTCCGGTAGCAAATAGCGGTGGGCGGGAAAATCCCAAAGATGATGGTGCGGATCGACGATCGGCAAATCGGGTTCAAGGATCTCCTCGCCCACCTGCGCCAACCAATCTTCACGAATGCCGGACGTGCGCGTGGCAACGGTGCTGTGCGGCTTGCTGTTAGCCATGGGCCTGCTCCTTCCCTGGGCCGGCGCCGGCCGCGCCCCCTCTTGCCCGATCGTGTCTGGGCTGATGGTGCCAGGGCCGGACGCGCCCGCCTAGCCCTCGCTTGCCGGCGGCTGCCGCCAACGACCGGCCGCCGCTTCGTCGCTCGTCCGCGCATCGACCCATGCGGCTCGGCCGTCGCTGGCGATCTCCTTCTTCCAGAACGGCGCCTTGGTCTTGAGATAGTCCATCAAAAACTCGGCGGCGCTAAACGCCGCCTGGCGATGCCTCGAGGCGGTGACCACCAGCACGATGTTGTCGCCCGGCTTGAGGGCCCCGACGCGATGCACGATCAGGCTCGCCTGCAGCGGCCAGCGCGCGTGCGCCTCCGCCTCGACGCGCTCAAGTTCGCTCTCGGTCATGCCCGGATAGTGCTCGAGCGTCATGCCGGCAACCACCTTGCCCGCATTGTCGGCGCGCATCAGCCCCGTGAAGGTGACGACGGCGCCAATATCGCTGCGGCCGGCCGTCAGCCTGGCGAGTTCGGCGCCGACCTCGAAGTCGTCGGTCTGGACGCGTACGCTCAGGGTCAGCCTCCCGTCACCGGTGGAAAGAAGGCAATCTCCGAGGCACCGGCGATGCTGGCCCCGGGCGGGGCGTGGGTGCGATCGACGGCGGCGCGGATCACCTCGGCGCGGCGAAACGCCTCGGCGTACTCGGGGCCCTGCTGCTTCAGCCAGGCGACCAGTTCGGCAACGGTCTTAATGCCCGCCGGCAAGTCGACGTGCTCCTCGGCCTTGCCGGTCTTTTCGCGCACCCAGGCGAAATACAAAAGCTTTACCCGCATCGGCGTGCCCGGCGGCCCATCTAGTTGTCGATCGCGGTGCGTACGGCGGCCTTCAGGTAGTCAAAGCCCGTCCACAAGGTCAGCAATGCCGCCACCCACAGCATCGCCAACCCCGCCGAGGTAATGCCGTGTAGGATCTTGTCGCCGGCCGGTCCGGCGAGCAGCACGCCCAGCGCGATCATCTGCACGGTCGTCTTCCACTTGGCGAGCTGCGTCACGTGCACGCGCATGTTGAGCTCGGCCAGAAACTCGCGCAATCCCGATACCAGGATCTCGCGACAAAGGATGATGACGGCCGCCACCATGTGCACACCGTTAATGGTATTGTCGGACGTCAGCATCAACAGCGTGGTACCGACCAAAAGCTTGTCGGCGATCGGATCGAGCATGCGACCCAGCGCCGACTGCTGGTGCCAAACCCGGGCCAAAAAGCCGTCGAGCCAGTCGGTGAGGCAGGCCACCACGTAAACGGTCAACGCCCACCAGCGCGCGCCGCTGCCCTCGACGGCCATCAGGCAAAGCGCGACCGCCGGCACCGCCA
>Ga0070695_100000389_pt1 | contig 22776 bp, 13 predicted proteins | sample KBSK1252metaG_FD_65471 | JGI IMG/M metagenome (GOLD analysis project Ga0070695, IMG submission 65471) | Corn, switchgrass and miscanthus rhizosphere microbial communities from Kellogg Biological Station, Michigan, USA - KBS K1-25-2 metaG | ecosystem: Host-associated > Plants > Roots >...
AAAGCCCGGGGCACGCCTAAGCCGGCCGCCCCCCGGAAGGCGCCGGCCGCCCGCCCGGTCTCCGAGGCGCGTCTTGCCGACGCTCTGGCACAGCAGGCCGCCACCAGCGAGCTCCTGCGGGTCATCTCGAGCTCACGCGCCGATCTCCAGCCGGTCTTCGACGCCATCGTGAAGAACGCGGAGCGGCTGTGCGACTCCGAGCTCAGCGCGGTGGCCCGCATCGCCGACGGCCGGCTCCATCTGGTCGCGGTCAGCAATGTCTCGCCCGAGGAGGCGGCGGTCTACCGCCGGCTGTTCCCGCGCCCGCCGGAGCGAGGCTTCGCCATGGGCCGCGCCGTCGTCGACGGTGCAACCGTCCACATCGCGGACGTCCTCGCCGACCCCGACTACGACCGCCGGACGCAGCGCGCCCTGCTCCGGACGGCCCGGTATCGCACCTTCCTGGCCGTTCCGATCGTGAGGGCCGGCGTGCCGATCGGGGTGATCGGCTGTGCGCGGCGGGTCGTCAAGCCGTTCGCCGCCTCGCAGATCGATCTGGTCAAGACCTTCGCGGACCAGGCGGTCATCGCCATCGAGAACGCCCAGCTGCTCGGCGAGGTGCAGGAGCGCAATCGCGACCTGACCGAGACCCTGGCGCAGCAGACCGCGACCGGCGACATCCTGCGCGTGATCTCGGGCTCGCCGACCGACGTGCAGCCAGTGTTCGACATCATCGCGGAGCGGGCGGCCAGGCTTTGCGAGGCGGACGTGGGTGTGGTCTCCCGGGTCGACGGGAGCTTCCTGCAGCTCGCCGCGATCCACGGGGTGACCCGGGAGGGTGTCGAGACCGTGCGCCAGGTGTTCCCCATGCCGCTCGACTTCGAGGCCGTCACCGCGCGCGTGTACCGGGACCGAGCCGTCGTCCACGTCCAGGACGTGATGGCCGATCCGACGTACGCGATGAAGAGCGAGGCGGTGGCGGGCGGCTGGCGCGGCGGCCTCGGGGCGCCGATGCTGCGCGACGGTCAGGTGATCGGAGTCATCTTCGTCGGACGATCGATACCCGGGCTGTTCAGCGACCGGCGGGTCGAGCTGCTGAAGACCTTCGCGGCCCAGGCGGTGATCGCGATCGAGAACGTCCGCCTCTTCACGGAGGTGCAGGCGCGCAACCGCGACCTCACCGAGTCCCTCGAGCAGCAGACCGCCACCGCGGAGATCCTCCGCGCCATCTCGAGCTCGCCCACCGACATCCGGCCCGTCCTCGAGACGGTGGTCCAGGCCGCGGCGCGCTTCTGCGGGGCGCCGGACGTGGCGATCCTCCGGCTCGACGGCGATGTGCTCCGCGGGGCGGCCTCGGTCGGTCCGTTCGGGCGCGAGCTCGCCTCCAGGTCGGGGGGCATCGAGGCGCTCGAGCTCCCGGTGAGCACGGGCTCGGTGAGCGGCCGGGCGGTCCTGGCGCGGCGCACCGTCCACGTCCACGACCTCGCCGCCGAGCCGGAGAACGAGCTCCCGGTGGGACGCGACCTGCAACGCCGGTTCGGGCACCGCACCACCCTCGCCACCCCGCTGCTCCGCGAGGGAACCCCGCTCGGGGCGATCGTGCTGTTCCGGACGGAGGTGCGGCCCTTCTCCGACCGCCAGCTCGAGCTCGTCAAGATCTTCGCCGATCAGGCGGTGATCGCGATCGAGAACGTCCGCCTCTTCCAGGAGCTGGGAGCCCGCAACGCCGCCCTCAGCGAGGCCCTGGAGCAGCAGACCGCGACCAGCGAGGTGCTCAAGGTCATCAGCCGCTCCACGGTCGACCTGCAGCCGGTCCTCGAGACGGTCGTCGAGAGCGCCACCCGCCTGTGCGGGGCGACCCGGGGCCACATCTTCCGGTTCGACGGCGAGGTGCTGCGCTTCGCGGCGGCCTACGGGGCCTGGCCGGGCTTCCAGGAGTACCTCGAGCGGAACCCCACCCGGCCCGGACCCGGCTCGGTGGCCGGCCGGGCGGCGGCGGCGCGCCGGCCGGTCCACGTCCACGATGTGCTCGCGGTGGCCGACTACGAGTACGGCCTGCTCATGAAGGAGCAGGACTACCGGACGGTTCTGGCCGTGCCGATGCTTCGCGAGGACGTCCTCCTCGGCGTGATCGTGATCCTGAAGTCGAAGGTCGACCCCTTCACCGACAAGCAGGTGGAGCTGGTCACGACCTTCGCCGACCAGGCGGTCATCGCGATCGAGAACGTCCGTCTCCTCACCGAACTGCAGGCCCGCAACGACGACCTGACTCAATCCCTGGAGCAGCAGACGGCCACGAGCGAGATCCTCCGGGTGATCTCGAGCTCTCCGACCGATGTCCGGCCCGTGTTCGACACTATCGGCGAGCGCGCCGAGCGGCTCTGCGGTGCCGACGTCAGCATGGTTTCGCGGTTCGACGGTCAGCTCATCCATCTCGTCTCCCTGCACGGCGTCGCCGGGGACGGGGAGGCCGCGGTACGGGCTGCCTTCCCGATGCGATCCGATGACGAGACGGCCTCGGCACGCGCGCTCCGGACCCGCGCAGTGGCCCATATCCCGGACGTGGTCGACGATCCCGAGTATGCGACCAAGGACGCCGCGCGTGCCGGAGGCTACCGGGCCACGCTCGCGGTACCCATGATCCGCGAGGGCCAGGTCATTGGAGTGATCTTCGTCGCGCGCGCCCGTCCCGGCGCATTCACGGACAAGCAGATCGACCTGCTGAGGACCTTTGCGGACCAGGCAGTCATCGCGGTGGAGAACGTCCGCCTGTTCACCGCGCTGGACGCCCGTAACCGCGACCTGACCGAGACCCTGGAGCAACAGACCGCGACCGGCGAGATCCTGCGCGTCATCAGCAGCTCTCCGACCGACGTCGGCCCGGTCTTCGACGCCGTCGCGGAGAGCGCGGCTCAGCTGTGTGAGTCGTTCGACTCCGCCATCTGGCGCCGCGACGGCGACCGGATCCTCCTCGTCGCCCACCACGGGCCGATTCCGATCGGACCCGTCAATGAGTTCGCCCTTCCGCTGGTCCACGGAACCGCCGCTGGCCGGGCGGTGCTGGACGCCCGGACGATTCACGTCGCGGACATGCAGGCCGAGGCGGACGAGTTCCCGGAGAGCCACGAGAACGCGCGGCACATGGGGTTTCGCACGATACTCTGCGTCCCCTTGATGCGAGACGGCGGGGCGATCGGCACGATCCAGCTCCGCCGCACCGAGATCCAGCTCTTCACCGAGCGGCAGGTGGTGCTGCTCCAGACCTTCGCCGAGCAGGCGGTGATCGCGATCGAGAACGTCCGTCTGTTCAAGGAACTGGAGACCCGCAACCGCGCGCTGATCGAATCGCTGGATCAGCAGACCGCCACCGGGGAGATCCTAGGGGTCATCTCGAGCTCGCCGACCGACGTGCAACCCGTGTTCGACACGATCGTCCGCAACGCGCGCGCCCTGTGCGCGGCGGAGTCGGCCGCCGTCTTCACCTACGACAACGGGATGGTCGACCTTGAGGCCATCGACAACGCGAACCCCGAGCAGGCCAGCGCGCTGCGACAATTCTACCCGATGCCGGCGAACCGGGGCCACGCGACCGGCCGGGCGATCACGACCGGCCGTCCCGTCCACATCCCCGACGTCCGCGACGATTCCGACTACGCCCTCGGCGGCCTCCGGGACGCGGTGGGCCTCCGCAGCCTGCTCTCGGTGCCGATGCTTCGGGACGGACGCTCGATCGGAGCGATCACCCTCCAGCGGTGGGGGACTCCGCGCCCCTTCTCCGACAAGCAGATCGCCTTGCTGAAGACGTTCGCCGATCAGGCGGTGATCGCGATCGCGAACGTCCGCCTCTTCAAGGAGCTGGAGGCCCGCAACCGCGCCCTGACCGAGCTGCTGGATCAGCAGACCGCCACCGGCGAGATCCTGCAGGTCATCTCGAGCTCGCCGACCGACGTGCAGCCCGTGTTCGACACGATCGCCCGCAGCGCGGTCCGGCTCTGCGACGGGCTCTTCAGCGCGCTCTTTCGGTACGACGGAGAGCTGATCCACCAGGTCGCCCAGCACAACTTCACCGACGAGGGGTTGAAGGAGGTCCGTCGCATCTACCCGGTCCGACCCACTCGCGATCACGGCTCCGGCCGGACCATCCTGGAGCGGGCGGTCGTCCACATCCCCGACGTCGAGCAGGATCCGGAGTACTGGCATCGCGGCCTGACCCGCGCGGTCGGGATGCGCAGTGGACTGTACGTGCCGATGATGCGGGAAGGGGAGCCCATCGGGGTCATCATGGTGGCCCGGGCCGAGCCGGGCCCGTTCTCGGGCTCCCAGATCGCGCTCCTGAAGACGTTCGCGGACCAGGCGGTCATCGCGATCCAGAACGTCCGTCTGTTCAACGAGCTGGACGTCCGCAACCGCGATCTCACCGAGACCCTGGAGCAGCAGACCGCCACCGGCGAGATCCTGCGCGTCATCTCCGGCTCGCCGACCGACGTCCAGCCGGTCTTCGACACCATCGCGGAGAGCGCGCGCCGCCTGTGTGGCGCCGAGCTCTGCCAGGTGTTCCGCCACGAGGCCGGGGCGCTCCACTTCGTGGCGTCGGAGGGCCATTCCCCCGAGGGCCTCGCGGCCCTCCGCCTTGCCTTCCCGAGGCCGGCCGACCGGGGCACCGCGGCCGGGAGGGCCGTCCTGAGCGCCGGCGTCGTGCAGATCCCTGACATCACCGTCGATGCCGACTACGCGGTCACCGCCGTCGCCGAGGCCACGACCTTCCGGGCCCTGCTCGCGGTCCCGATAGTGCGGGAGGGCCGCGCGGTCGGTGCGATCGCGGTCGCACGGGCCGAGCCGGGAGCCTTCCCCGACCGGCAGGTCGAGCTGCTGCAGACCTTCGCAGATCAGGCGGTGATCGCGATCGAGAACGTCCGGCTCTTCACCGAACTCGACGCGCGCAACCACGATCTCACCAACGCGCTCGAGCAGCAGACCGCGACCGCCGACGTGCTGAGCGTCATGAGCGCATCCGCGACAGATACCCAGCCGGTCTTCGACGCGATCGTGCGGAACGCGGTCCGCCTCTGCCACGCGCGATTCGCCCTCGTCTATCAGCTGGTCGGCGACTCGATCCACTTCGTCACCCACCACAACCTTCCCCCCGCCGCGGTCGACCAGTTCCAGCGCACGTTCCCGCAGCGGCTCTCGGAGAGCGGCACCCTCGTGGCCCGAACCATCCTGCGGGGCGAGGTCGTCAACGTCGCCGACATCGCGGCGGAGCCGAACGTGTCGGATTCGGTGCGCGAGCTGGCCGCCTCGTCCGGTTACCGGAGCGTGCTCGCGGTCCCCATCATGCGGGAGGAACGGGCCCTGGGAGCCCTCGCGATCGCCCGCAGCGGCTCCGGCGGAGCGCCCCAACCCTTCTCGAGCGACGAAATCCCGCTCCTGCAGACCTTCACTGAGCAGGCCGGCATCGCGATCGAGAACGTCCGCCTCTTCAACGAGCTGGACGCGCGGACCGCGCAGCTCACGCGGTCGGTCGGCGAGCTGCAGGCCCTTGGCGAGGTCAGCCAGGCGGTCAGCTCCACCCTCGACCTGGACGCGGTGCTCGAGACCATCGTCGGTCGCGCGGTGCAGCTCTCCGGCAGCGACCAGGGCGTGGTGTACGAGTTCGACGAGGCGAGCCGGACGTTCCACCAGCGGGCCACGCATCGAATGACGTCGGAGTACATCGAGACGATGCGGGCCGCGCCCATCCGGCTCGGCGAGGGGGCGATCGGGCGGGCCGGGGTGACGCGGGCGCCGGTCGAGGTCGCCGACATCCAGGCCGACTGGGAGCTCGTCGCGCCCCAGGCCCGCGAGCGGCTCGTCGCGCAGGGCATGCGCTCGCTCCTCGCGGTGCCGCTCGTGCGCGAGGACCGCCTGCTCGGGGGGCTGGTGATCATCCGCCGGGAGCGGGGCGCCTTCTCGCCCGAGGTGGTCGCGATGCTCCAGACCTTCGCCACCCAGTCGGTACTGGCCATCCAGAACGCCCGCCTCTTCCAGGAGATCCAGCGCCAGAAGCAGTACGCGGACGCCCTGGTGGAGACGAGCCCGGTGGCCATTGTCACCATGGACCTCCATGGGGTGGTGATCGGCTGGAATCCCGGCGCGGAGCGGCTCTTCGGCTACCCTCCCGCCGAGGCCCTCGGTCACTCCATGGAGGACCTGATCGCGACCCCGGAGCTCCGCCACGAGGTCCGGGCCAACATCCGCCAGACGATCGGAGGCGAGTGGGTGCGCGCGATGGCCCGGCGCGCCCGCAAGGACGGCACCATGGTGGACGTCGAGATCTCCTCGGTGCCGGTGGTCGTCGACGGCGCGAAGGTGGGCATGATCGGGATCTACCACGACATCACCGAGCTGCTCCGGGCCCGGCAGGAGGCGGAGGCGGCCAACGAGGCCAAGGGCGCGTTCCTGGCCACCATGAGCCACGAGATCCGCACCCCGATGAACGCGGTGATCGGCATGAGCGGGCTCCTGCTCAACACCCGGCTGACCGAGGAGCAGCGCGACTACGCGGAGGTCATTCGCGGCAGCGGCGACACCCTCCTCACCGTCATCAACGACATCCTCGACTTCTCGAAGATCGAGGCGGGCAAGCTCGAGCTGGAAGCCCAGCCGTTCGACCTGCGGGAGTGCGTCGAGGGCGCCCTCGATCTCGTGGCCACCCGCGCGGCCGAGAAGGAGGTCGACCTGGCCTACCTGATGGGCGACGGGGTGCCCGCCGCGATCGTGGGCGACGTGACGCGGCTCCGCCAGGTGCTGCTGAACCTGCTCTCGAACGCGGTCAAGTTCACCGAGCGGGGCGAGGTCGTGCTCTCGGTGAGCGCGCGCCGGACCGGCCGCGGGGCGCGCCGGCACGAGCTGACCTTCACGGTGCGCGACACCGGCATCGGCATCCCGGCGGACCGCCTGGGCCGCCTGTTCCAGTCCTTCAGCCAGATCGACGCCTCGACCACCCGCCGCTACGGGGGCACCGGGCTGGGTCTCGCGATCAGCCAGCGGCTCACCGAGATGATGGGCGGCAAGATCGGTGTCACCAGCGAGGTCGGGACCGGCAGCCAGTTCCACTTCACGATCCCGGCCGTCGCCACCGAGGTGCCGGTCCCGGTCCGGCGGGACCTGAGCGGGGTGCAGCCGTCGCTGCGCGACAAGCGCGTGCTCGTGGTGGACGACAACGCCACCAACCGGCGCATCGTCACCGCGCACCTCGACAACTGGGGGATGCCGTCGCGCGCCTCGGAGTCGCCGCTCGAGGCGCTCGGGTGGATCCGGGCCGGCGAGCGCTTCGACGTCGCGATCCTGGACATGCACATGCCGGAGATGGACGGCGTCGCCCTGGCCCACGCCATCCGCCAGCTGCCCGCGGGGAGCTCCCTGCCCCTGGTCCTCTTCACCTCGCTCGGCCGCCGCGAGGCGCACGCCGAGGACGAGGGCTTCGCGGCCTATCTCCACAAGCCCATCAAGCCGTCGCAGCTCTTCGACGCGCTGGTCTCGGTGGTGGCCGATCAGCCGGTCCACGTGGCCGCGCGCGGGGCGGCCCGGAGCGAGCTCGACCCGGAGATGGCCCGCCGCCACCCGCTCCGGATCCTGCTGGCCGAGGACAACGTGGTGAACCAGAAGGTGGCGCTGCGGCTCCTCGCCCAGATGGGCTACCGGGCGGACGTGGCCGCCAACGGGCTCGAGGCCATCGAGGCGGTGGAGCGCCAGACCTACGACGTGGTGCTCATGGACGTGCAGATGCCGGAGCTCGACGGCTTCGAGGCCTCCCGGGAGATCAACCGCCGCTGGCCGGCCGCCCGGCCCCGCATCGTGGCCATGACCGCGAACGCGATGCAGGGAGACCGGGAGCTGTGCGTGGCGGCGGGCATGGACGACTACGTGGCCAAGCCGATCCGGGTCGAGGAGCTGGTGGCCGCGCTGGAGCGCTCGCCCGCGCATCGGGACGCCGCGCCCGCCGCCGGCCCCGCGGAGCCGGCCGCGCCCGCGGCGGGCGCGATCGACCGCGCGGTGTTCGAGCGCCTCGTCGCCACCACCGGCGGCCCCTTCGTGGCCGAGCTGATCGAGACCTTCGGCGAGGACGCCCGCGAGCTGCTCGCGACCCTGCGCCTCACCCTGGCCGCGACCGACCTCGACGCGTTCCGCCGGGCCGCGCACTCGCTCAAGTCCACCGCCGAGAGCCTCGGCGCCACCGGGCTGGGCGCGCTGGCGCGCGAGCTCGAGGCCGCGGCGCGGGCCGGAAGCCTCGACGGGGCGGGCGCCCGACTCGACCGGCTGACCGAGCACTACGAGCGCACCGCGAGCGCGCTGGGAGACCTGCGACGTGACCTCACCGCGTAACAGTCCCACCGGCGACCTCCTCGTCGTCGACGACAACCGGGTCAACCGCCTGCTGCTCGGCCGCGCGCTCGAGCAGCTCGGGCACACCGTGACCTTCGCCGAGAACGGGCGCGAGGCCCTCGCGACGCTCGCCAAGCGCCCGGTCGATCTGGTCCTGCTCGATATCGAGATGCCAGAGATGGACGGCTACCAGGTGCTGGCCGCCCTCGCTTCCGACCCGCGCCTGCGGGACCTCCCGGTCGTCATGATGTCCTCGGTCGAGGAGGTGGACAGCGTGGCCCGCTGCATCGAGATGGGCGCGGAGGACTACCTGTTCAAGCCGGTGAATCCGGTGCTGCTCCGGGCCCGCGTCGGCGCGAGCCTCGAGAAGAAGCGCCTGCGGGACCAGCAGCGGGAGCTGTTCCGGAAGTTCGCCACCGCCGAGGTGGCCGAGGAGCTGCTCACGACCGGTGTCGCCCTGGGCGGCAAGCAGGTCGAGGCCAGCGTGATGTTCTCCGACATCCGCGGCTTCACGCGCATCACCGAGACCCTGTCCCCCGCCGAGACCATCGAGCTGCTGAACAGCTACTACACGCTCACGTTCGACGCGATCGGGGCTCACGGCGGCATCGTCAACCAGATGCTCGGCGACGGCCTGATGGCGATCTTCGGAGCCCCCCTCCCGCGTCCCGATCATCGCGAGCGGGCGGTGCGCGCGGCCCTCGAGATGCTCGAGCTGATCGACGGCTTCAACCAGGACCAGGCCCGCCGCGGCGGGGTCGAGATCCAGATCGGGATCGGCATCGCCTCCGGACCGCTCGTGGCCGGCTTCACCGGCACCCAGCAGCGCATGACCTATACCGGCGTGGGCGATACCGTGAACCTGGCCGCCCACCTGGAGGCGCACACGAAGGCGCTCGGGCGTCCGATCCTGATCGACGAGAACACGCGGGCCGGCCTCGGCGAGGCCATCCGGGTGGAATCCCACGGCCCCGCGCAGTTCAAGACGCGGAGCCAGGCGACCGTCGTCTACTCGGTTCCGGCGGGGCAGCCGCCCCCTTGACGGCCTTCGCGTCCGGGCGGTACTGTGAGCCCCGTTCCCCGATCAGTCCCACCGCAACGGACCTGGAAGGAGGCCGCCCCATGGCTCGCAAGCCCGCCGACATGACGACCAAGTATCTCCTCTCCGAGAGGGAGCTGCCGACCCGCTGGTACAACATCCAGGCCGACTTCAAGACCCCGCTGGCGCCGCCGCTGCACCCGGGCACCGGCCAGCCGATCGGACCCCAGGATCTGGCCCCGCTCTTCCCGATGGAGCTGATCAAGCAGGAGGTCAGCCAGGAGCGCTGGATCGAGATCCCGGACGCGGTGCGCGACATCCTCCGCCTGTGGCGCCCGACCCCGCTGCACCGGGCGCGGCGCCTCGAGAAGGCGCTCGATACCCCCGCGCGCATCTACTACAAGTACGAGGGGGTGAGCCCGGCGGGCAGCCACAAGCTCAACACCGCGGTGGCCCAGGCCTACTACAACAAGATGGAGAAGGTGGCGCGGCTCTCCACCGAAACCGGCGCCGGCCAGTGGGGCTCCGCGCTCTCGCAGGCGTGCGCGTTCTTCGGGCTGCAGTGCAAGGTGTACATGGTGAAGGTCTCCTACCAGCAGAAGCCCTACCGCCGCATCCTCATGGAGACCTTCGGGGCCCAGGTGGTGGCGAGCCCGAGCCCGGACACCCAGGCGGGCAAGAAGGTGCTCGAGCAGGATCCGGACTCGCCGGGCAGCCTCGGCATCGCGATCAGCGAGGCGGTGGAGGACGCGGCCACCCGCGACGACACCAAGTACTCGCTGGGCAGCGTGCTCAACCACGTGCTCATGCACCAGACCGTGATCGGGCTCGAGACCAAGAAGCAGCTCGAGCGGGCCGACGACGACGCCGACGTCCTGGTGGGCTGCATCGGGGGCGGCTCCAACTTCGCGGGCTTCGCCTTCCCGTTCGCGGGCGAGAAGCTCACCGGCAAGAACAAGAAGCGGCGCATCGTCGCGATCGAGCCCTCCGCGTGCCCGAGCCTCACCAAGGGCACGTACGCCTACGACTTCGGCGACACCGTCGGGCTCACCCCGCTCGTGAAGATGCACACCCTCGGCCACACGTTCATCCCCGCGCCGGTGCACGCGGGCGGGCTCCGCTACCACGGCATGGCCCCGCTGATCTGCAAGCTCTACGACGAGGGGATCATCGAGGCCCGCGCGGTGCCCCAGATCGCCACCTTCGAGGCCGCGGTGAAGTTCGCGCGCGCCGAAGGGATCCTCCCCGCCCCCGAGGCGGCCCACGCGGTGCGGGGGGCCATCGACGAGGCGCTGATGGCCAAGAAGGAAGGCAAGCGGAAGACCATCGTGTTCAACCTGTCCGGCCACGGCTTCCTCGATCTCTCCGCCTACGAGGCCTACCTGGCCGGCAAGCTCCAAGACTACGAGTACCCCGCGGAGAAGGTTGCGGAGGCCCTCAGGCACCTGCCCAAGGTGAAGGGCTAGCCCACCGTGCTCGGCCGTCGCGAGCTGCTCAAGCTGGCCGGCGCGGGCGCGGCCGCCGCGGTCGCCGGCGCCCCCGCCGTCCTGCGCGCCCAGGGCAAGGGCAAGGTTCGCCTGGCCTACCTCCAGCTCGGCTGGGCCGCCACCGAGATCATCCACCGGGAGGACCTGCTCGGCCGGCACGGCTGGAGCGCCGAGTACTCGGTGGTGCCCGGGGCGCCCGGGCCGCTGCTCAGCCAGCTCGCGGCGAAGAACGTCGACGCCATCGACATGAGCTTCGCGCTGGCCGCCAAGGCCTTCGAGGAGGGCGTGCCCCTCAAGGTGACCGGGGTGGCCACCGCGGTGCTCGGCGCCATCGTGGCGCGCAAGGACGCGGGCCTCACGAAGGTGGAGGACCTCAAGGGCCGGAAGATCGCCGCGGTGGTCGGAACCTCCACCTTCTTCGACGTCCGGGCCCTCACCCTCAAGGCCTACGGGCTCGATCTGCAGAAGGACACCCAGCTCGTCACCGCCACCGCACCGCCCGACATGGTCACGATGCTGGGCAAGAAGGACGTCGACGCGATCGTGGCGTGGCAGCCCATCACCGACCAGGTGGTGTTCCGCGGCGAGGGGGTCTACCTGGCCAAGCAGATCGATCTCTGGCGGAAGGCGACCGGCCGGGCGACCGGCTTCCCGGTCCACGTCTGCTACCTGGCGAGCCCCGCGTTCATCCAGAAGAACCCGTCCTTCCCCGCGGACCTGAACGCCGCGCAGAAGGACGCGGTGGACCTCTGGTACGGCAAGCCGGAGCGGGCCATCGACATCGTCACCGACGTCACCCGCCTGCCCAGGGACGTGATCGCGGTGGCCTACAAGGAGACGGTGCGCATGCTCTCGGGCCTGCCCGAGGAGCAGGTGGAGACCCTCATCGTCCAGCTCAAGCTGAACCGGGAGTTCGGCTTCCTCAAGTCCGACATCTGGGACAACCCCGACCGCATCCGTCGCGAGTTCTTCCATCGGGCGTGAGCCGCTACCGCGACCGGGCCGGCCGCCTTCACCTGCCGACCCTCGCCGCCCTCGCCGTGGTCCTGGTCGGCTGGACCCTGCTCTCGCGGCGCTACGGGGCCTTCGTCCTGCCGGGCCCCTGGTCGATCGTGACCGGGCTCGCCGAGATCGTGCGGAGCGGCGAGATCTGGCCGCACGCGGGCGCCTCCCTCGGCCGTATCGCGGCCGGCTTCGGGGGCGCGGTCGCGGTCTCGCTCGTCATGGGCCTGGGCGCCTTCGTGTCGCGCACCGCGCGCGGCATCGTGCAGGACGTGCTCGCGATCCTCAACTCCACCTCGGTCTTCGTGTGGATCGTCGTCTCGCTCGTGTGGTTCGGCCTCAGCAACTGGGCGCCGATCTTCACCACCTTCATGATCACGCTGCCGGTGGTCGCCTCGACCCTCGTCGAGGGAGTGGCCTCGGTCGACCGGCGGCTGCTCGAGATGGGCGACGTCTACCGCCTCTCCGGCGCCCAGAAGTTCACCGCGATCGTCATTCCCTCGACCCTGCCCTACCTGGTGGCGGGCATGAAGGTGGGCTTCGGCCTCGCCCTCAAGGTCTCGGTGGTCGCGGAGATCTTCGGGGTCACCTCCGGCATCGGCTACGCGATGAACTACAGCCGCGAGATCCTGGCCACCCGCATGGTCTTCGTGTGGGCCCTGGTGATGATCCTCATCATGGTCGCCACCGACAAGCTGCTGTTCGACCCGGTCAACCGCCGCCTCACCCGATGGCGCTGAAGCTCGAGGTACGGGGGATCGGGAAGGACTTCGTGATCCCGGTCATCGACTCGGTCTCGTTCGGGGTGGAGGCGGGCGAGTTCGTCTGCCTGCTCGGGCCGAACGGCTGCGGAAAAACCACCCTTCTCCGAATAGTCGGCGGCATCGAGCGGGCCAGCCGGGGCTCGGTCCTGCTGGACGGCCTCCCGGTGCTGGCCGATCGGCGCCACCAGCGCCACGTGGGCGTCGTCTTCCAGGAGGACCGGCTCCTGCCCTGGCTCTCGCTGCGCGACAACGTGACCCTGGTGCTCCGGCCCCTCGGGCTGGACGCGGCCGCGCGCCGAGCCCGCGCGGCCGGCTACCTGCGGCTGGCCGGCCTGCAGGGCTTCGAGGATTACTATCCGGGCCGGGTCAGCGGCGGCATGCGCCAGCGGGCCGCCATCGCCCGGGCGCTCGCCATCGAGCCCGACGTGCTCCTGATGGACGAGCCCTTCGGGGCCCTCGACGCGCAGAACCGCCGCATCATGCAGCAGGAAGTCCGTCGCATCTGGGCCGAGACCCGGCGTACCATCCTGTTCGTCACCCACTCGATCGAGGAGGCGGTCGCCATCGGCACCACGCTGATCATGCTGTCGGCCCGGCCCTCGCGCATCCGTGAGCGGGTCCGCAACGACGGCGGCCGGGAGCGGGGGAAGCTGATCGACGATCTCAACGCGATGATCATGGAAGAGGTGGAGCGCCAACAAGGAGACGCGTCATGATCCGCCCCTACACCGCCGTCGGGCTCATCCCCACCGTCCGCGGCATCCGCCGACGCAAGGACATCCAGATCAACCTCGACCACCTCTCCCACCTGGTGAAGGCCGCCTCGTGGCTGTCGAGCCTCGACCTGCCGGTCCGGCTCATCGCCTTCCCGGAGGGCGCGCTCCAGGCCTTCAACGACGAGGTCCTGGACCTCGACCACGCGACCTTCGCGCGCGAGTGCGCGATCGACATCCCGGGCGAGGAGACCGAGGCCCTGGGCAAGATCGCCAAGGAGTACAACGCCTTCGTCATGGCCCAGGCGAAGGCCCGCCACCCGGACTGGACGGACCGCTACTTCAACGTGGGGTTCATCATCAACCCGCGCGGCCGCGTGATCCTGCAGCACTATAAAGTCTCGCCGCTGTTCCCGGTGGAGCACTCGATGTGCCCCCACGACGTCTACGACTGGTGGGTGGAGAAGTACGGCAGGAACCTCCAGGCCTTCTGGCCGGTGGTCGACACCGAGATCGGCCGGCTCGGCATCATGATGGCCAACGAGGGCTCCTACCCCGAGAACGCGCGCGCCCTCGCCTTGAACGGGGCCGAGGTGGTCTACCGCGCGTCCTACCCGCATCCGGCCACCGGCAACGAGATCTTCGAGATCCAGAGCCGGGCCCGCGCCCTGGACAACAACATGTACATCGTGGCCCCGAACATGGGGACCTACTACCTCTTCCCGGAGGAGTCCACCCCGATCGACACCTTCGGGGGCCGCTCGTTCGTCATCGACTACAAGGGGCGCATCGTGGGGCGCCAGGACTACGGAGCCGGCTCGACCTACGTGGGCGGGGTGGTGGACATCGAGGCCCTCCGGGACCACCGGGCGCGGGCCCAGTGGGACAATTGGATGAAGGACCTCCGGACCGAGCTGTACGGTATGCTCTACGAGAGACCCATCTATCCCAAGAACCTCTATCTCAAGCGCGCGCCGATGAAGCACAAGGAGTACCGCGAGAAGGTCATCAAGCGCCAGATTCGCCTGATGCACGACCGGGGCATCTGGGCCAAGCCGGCAAGGTGAACGACATGTCCAACACGAGCCCGACCGCCCTGCTGCTCAACGTGGGCCACGCCATGGACCACCTCTTCCTGCTCATCTTCGCCACCGCGGTGTCCGCGATCGCGGCGGAGTGGGGGATGGTCTGGCAGGACCTGATGCCCTACACGGTGGGCGCCTTCGTGCTCTTCGGGCTGGGCTCGCTGCCCGCCGGGCGCCTGGGCGATCTCTGGGGCCGCCGGGCCATGATGGTGGTCTTCTTCCTGGGACTGGGGGCGGCCGGCCTGCTCGTCGCGGGGGCCCAGCGCCCGTGGCAGCTCGCGCTCGCCCTCACGATCATGGGCGCCTTCGCGTCGATCTACCACCCGGTGGGCATCCCGATGATCGTGCAGAACTCGACCCGCCCCGGGTTCACCATCGGCCTCAACGGCCTGGCCGGCAACCTGGGCATCGCGGTGGCCGCGGTGCTGACCGGCTTCCTGGTGCAGCGCGTGGGCTGGCGGATGGCTTTCGCGGTCCCGGCCGCGCTCGCCATGGCCTGCGGCGTCGTCTTCGCCCTGGTGGTGCCGCGCGAGGAGATGGCCCCCGCCCGCAAGCCCCGGCGCTCGGTCGAGCTGCCGCCGTCGATCATGATGCGGATCTTCTTCGTGATGACCCTGGCCGCGGTCTCGGGCAGCATGATCTTCAACTTCACGACCAACGGCAACAACCAGCTCCTGGCCGAGCGGCTGCGCGGGCTCGTCGAGGACCCGGCCAAGCTCGGCCTGCTCCTGGCCCTGGTCTACACGGTCGCCTCCTTCGCCCAGATCGTGGTGGGCCGCCTCATCGACCGCTACCCGCTCAAGACGGTGTACCTGCCGATCGTGGCCGCCCAGGTGCCGCTCTTCCTGCTCGCCGCCAACGCGCAGGGCTGGGCGCTCTACGGCATCGTCCTGGTGTTCATGGTGTTCGTCTTCGGGGCGATCCCGTTCATCGACGCCATGATCGTGCAGTACGTCGACGACCGCATGCGCTCGCGGGTGGCCGGCATGCGCCTGGCCGTCTCCTTCGGGGTCAGCGCGCTCGCGGTGTACCTGCTCGGCCCGACCGTGAAGGCGGCCGGGTTCACCACGCTGCTCCTGGTCATGGCCGCGATCTCGGCCTCGACCACCCTCTTCGTGTCCCTGCTCCCGGGGCGGGTCCCGACCGCCGCGACGGCCGCCGCGACGGCGCCGGCCGGCTAGCGCGGCTCGCCGGCTCCGCCCATGCCCGACCCGGCCTTCAGCCCGGAGACACACCGGCTCGCCACCACCCGCTGGTTCGACGATCTCACGGTCGGCGAGCGCTTCGCGAACCCCTCGCGCACCATGACCGAGGCGCTCTTCGCCGCCTTCCAGCTCGCCTCCGCCGACAACCACCCGATCCACTACGATCGCGAGTACTGCCGGACCCACGGCCACCGCGACCTCCTGGCCCACGGCCTCCTCGTCACCGCCCAGGCCGCGGCGGGGGCCGGGCTGTTCCCGCACGTGATCGGCGAGGCGCTCGTGGCCTTCCTCGACCAGTCGTCGCGCTTCCTCAAGCCGGTCTACGTGGGCGATACCCTCTACCCGCTGCTCACGATCACGCGGCTCGAGCCCGGGCGCACCACCGGCGTGGTCGTCATGCGCGCCACGGTGCACAACCAGGCCCGCGAGCTCGTGATGGAGGGCGAGCACCGCTACCTCCTCCGGCGGAAGCCGCCGGCTTGATCCGGGGCTCGGCGAAGACCCGCCGCTGGCTGATCGTGGCCGCGCTCTTCGTGGTCACCTACGGCATCTCCACCCCGCTGGCCGCCTACGGGGTGTTCCTCCCGGTGCTCGCGGAGGAGTTCGGCTGGACGCGCGGCGCGATCTCGGCCGCCCTCTCGATCAACCTGCTGGTCGGCGGCGTGGCCGGCTTCGCGGTCGGGACGCTCGCCGACCGGCGCGGTCCCCGCGCGCTGCTGGCCGCCACCGGGGCGATGGCGGGTGTCGCCTTCGCCCTCGTCTCCGCGGTGAGCGCGCTCTGGCAGCTCTACCTGCTCGTGGGCCTGCTGGGCGGCGTCGGGATGTCGAGCTTCTACCTGCTCACCACCACCACCGTCACCCACTGGTTCGACGAGCGGCGCGGGCTCGCCCTGGCCCTGGTCCTGGTGGGCTTCAATCTCGGCTACATCACCGGCGGCCCGCTCGCCGCGTGGCTCATCACCCGGCTCGGCTGGCGCGCCGCGTACTGCATCCTGGGCAGCGGCTGCGGGGTGCTGATCACGGCCGCGGCGCTGACCGTCCGCCTCCCGCGCCCGGCCGAGCGGGTCGCGCTGCACCGACCGCTCCGGGCGGACTCCGGGCCCGCGCCGGCGGCCGGGACGCGCGGCATCACGCTCCGCGAGTCGCTCGCCGATCCGCGCCAGTGGGCGCTCAACGTGTCGTGGCTGCTCCTGGGCGGCCTGGCCATCATGATCTCGGTCCACGCGGTGCCCTTCGCGCGGGACCGGGGCGTGAGCCTGGCCGGCGCCTCGCTCGCGCTGACCGCCTACGGGGTGGGCTCGGCGGGCGGCCGCCTCCTGGGCGGAGCGCTCTCGGACCGCCTCGGCACGCGGCTGACCATCGGCGCGGCCTACGTGGTGGAGATGCTGGCGCTGGTGACCCTGCTCTGGATCCCCTCGCGGGCCGCGCTGCTGGGGTCGCTGGTGGCTTTCGGCGCGGGCTTCGCGGCGAGCGACACCATGGTGGCCAAGGTGATCCCGGAGGTCTTCGGGATGCGGGCCATCGGCGCCATCATGGGCGTGCTGACGCTCGGCTGGCGCTGCGGCGCGGCCGTGGGCCCGGCCCTGGCCGGCTTCCTCTACGACCTGACCGGCTCCTACCGGATCCCCTTCGGGCTGGCCCCGCTCGCGGTCCTGCTGAGCTGGGTCCTCTTCATGGTCGCCATCGCCCGGCGCGTCCCGGAGACTCGACGCGCGGCGCGCGTCTAGACCAGCCGCGCCGGCTACCGCATGTTGCCGGTGTGGCCGAGCGAGTAGCGGCCCGGCTGCGGCCACACCGCGAGGCCGTGGGGCTCCTTGCCGACCGGGATCGTGCGGACCTCGCCGCTCGTGGTGTCGATCGAGTAGACCACGTTGTCGAAGCGCCCGGAGAGCCACAGCGTCTTGCCGTCCACGCTCACGTTGCCCATGTCGGGGCTGCCCCCGCCCGAGATCGGCCACGTGGTGACCACCTGCCGGCTCGCGAAGTCGATGACCGAGACGCTCCCCTTGCCCCGCGGGGGCCCGAACACGTGCGCGGAGCCGCGGTTGGCCACGTAGAGCTTCGTGCCGTCGCGGCTCGGATAGAGCCCGTGGGTGCCGATGCCGGTCCTGAGGAAGTCGATCTCCTTGAAGGCCTCGCCGTCGATCACGAACACCCCGCCCGCCTTCATGTCGGCCACGTAGAAGATCTTGCCGTCGGGCGAGACCCGGATGTCCTGCGGCATGCCCCCGCGGGAGAGCTTGAGGTAGCCGAGCACCTTGCCGCCCACCACGTCGACCTTGGCCACCATGCCCTGGAACTCGCACGTGAAGATCGCGAAACGCCCGTCGATGGAGAAGTCCGCGTGGTTGATGCCCTTGCACTTCGGGACCGGGATCGAGGCCTGCAGCGCCATCGTGTGCGGATCCCGCAGGTCGAGGCGCTGGAAGGCCTCCGCCACCACGATCGCGGAGCGCCCGTCCGGCGTGAAGTACATGTTGTAGGGATCGTCGACCGCGATCGACTGGCCGGGCTTGCCGGTGGTGGGATCGATCGGGGTCAGGGTCCCGTCGGTCCGGCCCTCCGCGTTGTTGGTCACCCACAGCGTCTTGAGGTCCCACGAGGGCACCACGTGCTGCGGGTTCACCCCCACCGGAAAGCGGTCGACGACCTTCATGGTGGCGGGATCGATCACCGAGACGTCGTTGCCCTGGCGATTGGGCACGTAGATGCGCGCCAGCGCGCCGCTCACCGCGGGGCTCAGCTTGTCCGGGCGCGTCTCGCTGTAGAGATTGGTCGGGTCCACCACCGGCGGCATCCCGGGAATCGTCTCCACCGGGCGTGGGCCGGTCTGGGCGGCGGCCACGCCGCACCAGAGCCACACCGCGAGCGAGAGCACGAAGCGCAATCTGGTCGTCATACCGATCGTCTCCTTCAGCGCGTCGGGATGGATTTGCGAATGGCCTCCACGGTCCGGGTCACGATCAGCTCCACGCCGGCCCGCCCCAGCTCCGCGGTCGCGCGGCTCGGGTCGCCGTCGACGCCGTCCCCCTCGCGCCCGGGCCGCAGGCGGTCGGCCCGGACCAGCCCGGGCGCGGTGGCCAGGGTGAGCGCGGTGTCGGTGAGCCCGGCGTGACGCCCGAGCTCGGCGTCGCGGTAGCCGCGGCTCTTCAACAGCCGCGCCACCTCCACCTCGCTGGCGCGGTAGTACTCCTCGATCGCGAGCACCCGCACCGGCGTCGCCGCCCACTCGCGGTTCAGCCGCGCCGCCACCGCCTTCTGGCCGGCCTGGGTCGATCCGTGGTCACCCAGCAGGACGATGTGGCGGAAGCCGTGCAGCTTGAAGCTGCGCGCGGCGGACTCCAGCACCTTCTCGAAGGCGTCCTCCGGCGTGGTGATGGTGCCCGCGAAGCGCATGTGGCCGGTGGGCGGCGCGAGCCCGCCCTCCGGCACGTAGGCGATCACCGGCGCCACCAGGGCGTCCCCGAGCGTGCGGGCGATCCGATCGGAGAGGACCTTCACCCGCGCGTTGTGCTTGCCGAGCGCCATGTGCGGGCCGTTCTGCTCGGTCCCGCCCGCGGGGACGATGATCGTGGTCTTGCCCGCGCGGACCGCGTCGCGCACCTCGGTCCAGGTCAGCTCCTCCAGCAGCACGGTGTCGGGCGCCTGGGCGAGGGCGGCGGTCGCCGGCGTCACCGCCAGCGCGCACAGCATCGCCGCCCCGAGCCAGGCCCGCATCAACCCGATCATAAGCCGTAACGAATAACCCTCCGACATGTTTCCCCACGGTCCCGCGCGGCCCCGCGGCCGCGCGCTTGACAGGTGCGGGCCCAGAGCCTAGTGTGCCCCCGTGGAAGTCAGGACCGAAGGGGTGCTCGGCTCGACGGCCGTCGTGCCGCACCGACTTCGATGGAGCCGCCAGCTCCGTCGCGTCACCCACAGTGCCGTGGTCGTCGCGGGCGCGCTGTGCGTGGCTCTCATCGTCGCGGTGGCGGTCTTCGCCGGCTCGATCGCGCCCCGGGACCCGGACGAGCAGAACTTCGACCTCATCGAGGCCCGCCCCGGCACCCAGGCTCTCTTCGGCACCGACCGCTTCGGCCGCGACGTGCTGAGCCGGGTCATCCACGGCTCCCGCATCTCGCTCTACGTGGCGGTCACCTCGATCACGGTCGCGATGGCCGCGGGCGGCGTCCTGGGCCTCACCGCCGGGTACCTGGGCGGGGGCTGGGACAACGTGATCAACCGGGTCCTCGACGTCTTCTTCAGCATCCCGGGCCTGCTGCTCTCGGTGGGCATCGCGGCGATGCGCGGCCCCGGGGTCAACAGCGCGGTGATCGCGATCGCGATCGTCTACGTGCCGCTCTTCGCGCGGGTCATGCGCGGGCCGGTGCTCGCCGAGCGCGAGAAGGAATACGTGGAGGCCATCCGCGCGCTCGGGGCCACCCGCTGGGTGGTGGCGCTCAAGCACGTGCTGCCCAACGTGGTCTCGCCGTTCGTGGTCCAGGGCACGGTGGGCCTGTCGCAGGCCATCCTGATCGAGGCCTCGCTGAGCTACCTGGGCCTGTCCGCCCAGCCCCCCACCCCGTCCTGGGGCAACATGCTGAACGAGGGCCGCACCTTTCTCGAGACCGCGCCGTGGATCTCGGTCTTCCCCGGCGTCGCGATCATGGTCACCGTCCTCGCCTTCAACCTGCTGGGCGACGGCCTGCGCGACGTCCTCGATCCCAGCGCCCACTGACCGAGCCCCCTTCACCGAGCGATCCGCCCACAGGAGACAACGCCCATGACGATCGATCCCGGCCACTTCGCTGGAAGCCGTCTCAGCCGTCGCCAGATCTTGCAGGCCGGCGGGCTCGCCCTGGGCGCGCTCGCGGTCGGCCGCCCGGCCGCGGCCCAGGCCCCGCGCCCCGGCGGCAGCCTGGTCTCCGCACAGACCACCGAGGCCACCGGCCTCGATCCCCAGCTCGTCCCCGCGCTCTCGCGCAGCCGCCGCTCGCCGCTGATGTACAGCCAGCTCGTGCGCTTCGACGACCAGATGACGCCGACCCCCGAGCTGGCCGAGTCCTGGGAGACCAGCAAGGACGGCCATACCTGGACCTTCAAGCTGCGCCAGGGGGTGAAGTTCCACGACGGCCAGGAGATGACCAGCGCCGACGTGAAGTTCACCTTCGACCGCCTCTTCGAGAAGAGCCCGGGCAAGTCCGACTTCATCGCGGTGGACAAGGTCGAGCCGGCCGGGAAGTACGCGGTGAAGTTCGTCACCAAGGAGCCCTTCGCGGGCCTCCTCGCCGCGCTGGGCGGGTTCTGGGGCTTCATCATCAGCGAGGCCGGGATCAAGAAGCACGGCGATCTCAACAAGGCCGCGCTCGGCACCGGGCCCTTCATGCTGGTCGACTGGAAGGTCGAGCAGGAGCTCGTGCTGAAGAAGAACCCGTACTACTTCCGGAAGGGCCAGCCCTACGTGAACGACCTGGTCCTGCGCGTCATCCCGGACGAGGCCAACATCGTGGCCGCGCTCCGCACCGGCCAGATCCAGCACGCCTTCATCGAGGACAACAAGAACTACAACCTGCTCAAGGACGAGAAGACGCTCACCGGCTACCGCAGCTCGCGCCTGGGCTACGACTACCTCAACATCACCGCCACCCGCGGGCCGCTCAAGGACGTGCGGGTGCGCCAGGCCATCAGCTGGGCGGTGGACCGCAGCCAGGTGCTGCGGGTGGCCGCGGCCGGGTTCGGGCGGCTCACCGCGCCGGCCACCGCGCCGATGAAGCAGTGGCAGCTGCCCGAGGAGACGTGGATGAAGTACTACAAGCCCGACGTGGAGCGGGCCAAGAAGCTGATGGCCGAGGCCGGTCAGAGCGCGGGCTTCACCGTCAAGTGCATGGTCATCCCCACCTTCCCCACCATGGTCTCCGGGGCCCCGGTGATCGCGGCCCAGCTCAAGCGCATCGGCATCAACATGGAGATCGAGAACGTGGAGTACGCCATCTGGATCAAGCGGTGGCTCGCCCACGACTTCGACATGACGATGAACACCACCCCCGGCTACGCCGATCCCGATACCGCCTTCTTCCGGGCCCTGCACTCGACCAAGGGCCAGAACTGGAACAGTCTGAGTGTTCCCGAGCTCGACGCGCTCCTCGAAGAGGGCCGGCGCACCATGGATCCGAAGAAGCGCAAGGAGATCTACGACCGGGTCCAGATCATGATCCTGGAGAACGTGCCGCAGCTCTGGCTCTTCTCCGCCGACACCATCGACTTCACCCAGACGAGCGTCAAGGGCTTCAAGCAGCACCCCACCACCATGCTCTACGGCCTCGGCGCCGCCTGGCTGGACAAGGCCTAGAACGAGAACCAACCGGAGGCTCGACAGAGCGCGATGCCAGAGGCGGTGGGGGGGCTTGGGGGAGGAGCGGCGCCGCTCCCCCCCAATCAGAACAATGCTCTGCCGCCCCCGGTCGTCCGCAGGCCGGTCGCCCCACCGTGACCCGCTATCTGGTCGTCCGTCTCTACTCCATGGCCCTCACCTTCGTGGGCCTGACGGTGCTGATCTTCCTCATGCTCCGCCTGATCCCGGGCACCGTGGTCGAGCAGATGATCGGCGCCGACGCCGTCGTCAGCCCGGCCATGGTGGCCGAGCTCACGCGCTTCTTCGGGCTCGATCAGCCCTGGTACGTGCAGTACGGGCGGTGGATCGGCCAGCTCGCCCAGGGCGACCTCGGCACCTCGTGGCGGACCGGCAAGCCCGTGGTGGCCCTGATCCTGGAGCGCCTGCCGGTCACCCTCGAGCTCACCCTCTTCTCGGTGGCCTTCGCGCTGGTGCTGGGCACCGCCGCCGGCATCGTCTCCGCGGTCCGCCGCGACCAGGCGATCGACAACGTCACCCGGGTGGGCACGCTGCTCGGCCTCTCGGTGCCGGTGTTCTGGCAGGGCACCATGCTGATCCTGTTCTTCTCGCTCTACCTGCGCTGGATGCCGCCGGTGGTGTGGGTCGACTTCACGACCGACTGGCGCCGCAACCTCACGATCATGCTGCTGCCCGCCCTCTGCCTCGGGACCGCGAGCGCGGCCAACGTCGCGCGCACCACCCGCTCGTGCATGCTCGACGTGCTGGGCTCCGAGTACATCCGCACCGCGGCGGCCAAGGGCCTCGCCG
>Ga0070695_100000392_pt1 | contig 22690 bp, 10 predicted proteins | sample KBSK1252metaG_FD_65471 | JGI IMG/M metagenome (GOLD analysis project Ga0070695, IMG submission 65471) | Corn, switchgrass and miscanthus rhizosphere microbial communities from Kellogg Biological Station, Michigan, USA - KBS K1-25-2 metaG | ecosystem: Host-associated > Plants > Roots >...
TCCCCAGCGTGGTGGGCGGGCTCACCGACCGCCCCGTGATCGCCGTGCCGACCAGCATCGGGTACGGTGCCCACTTCCGCGGGCTCGCCCCGCTGCTCGCGATGCTCAACTCGTGCGCGGCCGGGATCACCGTGGTCAACATCGACAACGGCTTCGGGGCCGGCTACGCGGCCCATCTGATCAACACCTCGGGAGAGCGCCGCTGATGCGCATCGCCTACTTCGACTGCTTCTCGGGCGTGAGCGGGGACATGTGCCTCGGAGCGCTGATCTCGGCCGGATGGCCGGCGGCGGAGCTCCAGGCGCTCCCGCAGCGGCTCAAGCTCGAGGGCGTGCGGGTCACGATCGGCGAGGCGCGGCGCGGGCCGTTCGTGGCGACCCGGGTCGAGGTGGAGGTGGGGGCCGATCAGCCGCACCGTCACCTGCGCCACGTGGTGGCGATGATCGACGCCGCCGAGCTCGACCCCGCCGTGCGGGAGAAGGCGTGTGCGGTGTTCGAGCGCCTGGCCGACGCCGAGGCCGAGGTGCACGGATCGACCCGCGAGAAGGTGCACTTCCACGAGGTCGGCGCGGTCGACGCTCTGGTCGACGTGGTGGGCACGATCCAGGGCCTGCGCTCGCTGGGGGTCGAGGAGGTCTACGCCTCGCCGCTCCGGCTCGGGCGCGGCGCGGTGCGCTCCGAGCACGGCCTGATCCCGGTGCCCGCGCCGGCAACGACCCTGCTGCTGCGCGGCGTGCCGGTCGAGATGCCCGACATCGATGCCGAGCTGGTGACCCCGACCGGCGCCGCACTCCTGACCACGCTGGTCCGGCACTGGTCCGGGGAGCCGGGCTTCACGCTCGAGCGTGTCGGCACGGGCGCCGGCGGCCGCGATCTCAAGGAGCAGCCCAACGTGCTGCGCGTCCTGATCGGCGAGCGCGCGTCCGCCGGGCTCACCCGCCGGCGCGTGGCGGTGCTCGAGACCGCGCTCGACGACGAGAACCCGCAGTTCGTGGCGGCACTGCTCCCGCGCCTGATGCAGCAGGGGGCGCTCGACGCGATGGTGATCCCGAGCGTCATGAAGAAGGGGCGTCCCGGCATGTGGCTGGTGGTGATTGCCGAGCCCGATCGCGTCGACCCGGTGGCGCGCGCCCTCCTGCGCGAGACCAGCGCGCTCGGCGTCCGCGTGCGGGTCGAGGAACGCTACGAGCTGGAGCGTCGCGCGGTCGAGGTGGAGACCCGATTCGGTCGCATCGCCCTCAAGGTCGCAAGCCTCCCGGGCGAGGGCGAGCGCGCGGTGCCCGAGTTCGAGTCGGTCCGCGCGGCCGCCGAGCGCACCGGACGGCCGCTACGCGAAGTCTCGGAGGCGGCGATCGCGGCATGGAGACAGGGCTCGACGTGAGCCTCGCCGTGCCGGGCGCCGCACGCGCGGCCGCGGGCACGGCGTCCCCGGCGATGCTGGTCGCCCGCGATCTCGAGGTCACGCCCCCCGGCGCCGCCACGCCATCGGTGCGCGGCGTCTCGCTCGCGGTCGGCGCGGGCGAGTGGGTGGCGCTCACCGGCCCCAACGGCGGCGGCAAGACCAGCCTGCTGCTGGCGCTCGCCGGGCTCTGGCCCGTCTCCGGCGGGACGCTCGAGATGGACGGCGCCGCGTTCCGGCCCGATGCGCACATGCGCGCGGCCCACGGCGTGGCCGCGGTGCTGCAGGATCCCAGCAGCCAGCTGCTGCAGCCCACCGTGGCCGAGGAGCTGGCGTTCGCGGCCCGCAACCTGGCCCGGCCCGAGCCGGAGATCGCCGCCGCCGTGGCGCGCTGGAGTTCGACCTTGGGTCTTGAGCCCGACCTCGAGCGCACACCATCGAGCCTGTCGGCGGGCCGCCAGCAGCTGGTGCTGCTCGCCGCGGCGCTCGTGTGCGCTCCGCGGTTGCTGCTGGCGGACGAGCCGACGGCTCACCTCGATGCCGGGGCGAGGCAACGCGTGCGTGCGGCGATTGCCGAGCAGGTGGCCCTCGGCCTCGCGGTCGTCTGGGCGACGCAGGACCCCGAGGAAACGGCGCTCGCCTCGCGCACGATCGCCGTGGGGGAGGCGCGCACCGTGGCGGCTCGCCCGGCGCCGGCACCCGGGCGGGCGGCCGGCGTGACCCTGCTGACCCTCGCGGTCGCGCCCGATCCGGGCGGCGACGGCCCCCGGGTCCAGGTGGACCGAGGCTTCGAGATCACGATCGGCGACCGCGGGGTCACGGCGCTGACCGGCCCCAACGGGATCGGCAAGAGCGTCCTGCTCGCCGCGGCGGCAGGGCTCGGCGAATCCCATCAGGTCAAGATGACCTGGCATCGGCCGGCAGAGCCCCCGCCGATTGTCGCCCTTCAATACCCGGAGCTGCAGATCTTCGAAGAGGAGGTGCGGGACGAGCTGGCCTTCGCGGCCGTCGCCCGAGGCCTCGAGCGCTCGGAGGCGCTCGCGACCGCGGCTGAATACCTTGCCGCGCTCGGCTTCCATCCCGAAACGTTCATGAGCAGAAGAACTTGGACGCTGTCGACGGGGGAGAAGCGGCTCGTGGAGGTCATCGCGGCGCTGATTTCGCCCGCGAGTTTGATCCTGCTAGACGAACCCACCGCCGGACTGGACAGGGAATGCCGAAGCGCGCTGGGGGAAATGGTGATTCGGAGGTCAGAAGGGACTTCCTGCCTCGTCGCGACCCAGGATCTGGGGTGGGTGGCCGGCCTGGGAGCGATGACGTGGAGCCTCGGCGCGATTACCCCACCGTAACGGCAAGTCGCAGCCGAAAAAGAGATTGACAGAGCCGTGTCATCCGACCTAGCCTCTTTCCTGCTGGGGAGTTGGTGCGTCGTTCTTTTACCCCCAGATGCACCTCAAGTTCCGCGGTCGTCGACGACGGTGAGGCTGGCAGCGGTCTCGCGTCGCGGCGATTCGAGACGAGATCGATCACAGAAAGTGTCGGCGTGTGCCCGAACTGCCTGAGGGCCCGCGCACGGCAGCGGAAAGGGGGAATCGCACTCTTCAAGTGCAGCCACGGCTTGCTCTGCTCTCGCGCTTTTTCCCTCATCGAGAGACGCAAGCAGTTCGGTCGGCCACACCTCGCTCGCAAGCTCTCATCGTTCGACTTCGCATTGCCCACGCATTGCGACGATGGAGGTAGTCTCATGAGAAAGATGTTGATGGCGATTCTCGCCCTCGCGGGAGTTGCTTTGCTCTTCGCGCCGCGCGTTTACGCGCAAGCAGGTGAAGGCGTGATGATCAAGCAGCTCAACGACAAGTGGGAGGTCACGCGCGCGGCTCGTTTGCGCACGTCGATCGACCCCGGGGATCCGGACACAGTCTGGATCGGGCACATCTATGACGCGACCTGGACCGCCGGCGGCAAGATGCCCGCAGGCGGCTACGGGCCCTACAAGGTCGGGCGTGGCATCAACCACCCCACCCGTCTGGGCTCTGGTGGCGCCTTCGGCACCACCAGCATCGGCGACAACGGTGCCTGGGACTTCGATCGGTATCAGTTCACCGAGAAGGACTCCCTCCAGGGCTGGTGGCCGTACGACCGTCCGTTCCTCGGCAGCACCACCACGTTCCCCGACTATCGCCGCGCGTTCTACGGCCTGGATATGGGGAACAACATCAACTACGTCATTCCGCAGGGCGCTCCCAAGCGCACCTTCGGCGTGGTCGGCCTGTGGCACTCCGACCGTGGCAGCCTGACGACCTACGCCCCCTCCGACTCGCTCGGCGGTGTGACGGGAACGGTCGCGGGCCGCACTAACGTGCAGCCTGTGCTCTGGTCGCCCACGGAGTGCGGTGGTGCCGGTTCGACGCGGTCCGCTTGGTGCGGTCTCCGCTCGCACGGCGACCTTTCGCACCGTGACGACGTCAGCCGTGGCGGCACCGGCAACCCGTTCGATGCTTCGCTGATCCAGTACCAGAGCAACAACGGGTTCAACTTCACCGGCTCGATCGCCGCGAACGGCACCGACGCCAACTACCCCGGATACATCGCGCAGCTGGACCAGATGCTGTATCGCGACGTGGATCTGGCGGAAGGCGACGGTCTGAACATTTCGTTCAACTTCAGCACCAACATGTCGACGGGCGCCCAGACGGCCACGCCCGGTCAGGTGACCGGCTGGTTCGACAAGGACCCGATCAGCAACGCACAGGTCGGCGTGGGCTCGACCGCGCTGCCGATGAGCGACGGCAACTTCATCAGCTCGTCGCTGGCGACCCCGGTTGGCCTCGTGGACTCCTTCATGGTCTACGTCGGTGCGCCGGTGGACGACAACAACGTGACGTTCACGGCCGATCTGTTCGTCGGCGTGAACCAGATCACGACCGTCTACGACAAGAAGCGCCGCTGGTTCTCGGAAGTGCTGAAGATCGTGCGTGCGACGGGCGCTCCGGCGACCACGCCGTCGACGATCATCGGCCGCGAGATCCTGAGCACGTTCGGTGAGCACGTGGCGGGCCCGAAGACGATCGACGTGGGCACGCTGTATCCGACCGCGCTGAAGGCGATCAAGGATGCCGATGGCAACACCACGAACGGAGGCCGCGTTCGCATCGTCTTCCGCGTCAAGACCAACCGCGGATGGGACGACGAGAACTTCGGCAACCCCGGTGTGTCGTACAGCTCCGGTACGCGTGGCGCGGCCATCATCGACAACGTCGTTGTGAACGGCTGGGCAGCCGCGAACGGCGACTTCGAAGATCCGAATTCGATCAACAACGACACCGCCATCTCGGCGACCAGCGCCTGGAAGTCGACGGGCAAGCCGCCGCAGTCGTTCTTCCACATCCACAAGATCGCCGGCCCCGGAAGCCCGCTGGACTTCCGCGATCCGTGCGGTGGCGTGGATAGCCCGAACCGTCAGTGCAACATGTACGGCAACGTGCTGACGCCGGGTAATCACGACGCGACGGGCGACAAGGAAGGCGGCGATTTCGGCTCGAACCTCCAGGACGCCCAGCGGTTCGCGATCTCTCCGACGATCAATCTGTCGGCGACGGCCAATGGCGTGTACAACGACCAGGGCATCGACGACGAGATCGCTCGGACGACCGGCGACTACTTCAACCTGCTCTCGATCTACACGGCGGGTATGGTTGATCCCGCGGTGTCGACCGCCGGGTTGCAGGGGTGGGGCTGTCAGTCCTATCCGGCTCGCCAGGCCAACGGCTCCATCAGCTGGGGTGACGCGCGCATCAACGGGTTCTTCGGCTTCAACGACCCCCGTCAGTGCGGCGAGACCTTCATCAATGGTGGCCTCAAGGCTCAGAGCATGATCCGTACCACCAATGCTCAGAACCGGCCCGACTCGCTCAGGCTCTATGTCATGCGCGCGTCGCGGTGCTTCTTCACGCCCACGCTGACGGCTGCCGAGTGCAACCCGACCACTGGTGAACACGTCGGGTCGTACTTCGACAACGTCGCGTTGGCGCTGATCGACGCCGCTCCGCCGCCGAGCATCAGCTCGTTCCCGTGGAACTACCTGAACGACGCCTTCCCGAGCAACTCGAACGTCGGTCTGCTTCCGGCCGGCTTCGACACCTGCGCGGCGTCTCCGCGTATCGGCGTCTACATCGCAAGCCCGGTGGGCAGCACCCTCCGCAACAGCATCTCGGGTGATAGCCTCGTGATCTCCGGCGGCGGCACCAGCGTCCGTATGGACCTGGTCTTCCGCGTCCTGCCGGGCCCGGGTAACTACATGACGATCGGCGTCAAGGCGTCGGGCGTGTCTCAGCGTCCGGACGGCAAGCCGAGCGGCTATGTGGCGGCGACGCCTGGTGACGGGTCGTTCTTCGGTTCGTATATGGCCAACACGGGTGAGTTCGGCAACAAGCTCGCGACGTCGTCGGTCGCGCTTGGCGCCGGGACCGGTGATGCCAACTCCGGCCACCCGATCGTCGGCGGCATCCGCCGCTGGAGCCAGCACGTCTGGAACAGCGCGCGTATGGATACGGTCGAGAACAACCTGTTCCCGACGGCTAACGATGGCACGCAGATCGGTCTTGCCGCTGGCTTCTGGGCCGGCACGTACCACGAGGCCGATCCGAAGTTCGGAACCCTTGGGCTGCTGAAGAACCGCTGCAACATGAAGGTTCCGACCGGTTCCGCGAACTCGACGAACATCCTGTGCGACAACTCGGACTGGACCGCGTACGGCGCCGGCTCGGGTTATCCGTCAGGCGGCGAGGCTCCTGACTTCATCGCCGGCAAGACCCGCGAGTACACGAAGATCATCCCCGATGGTCTGCTGACTCCGGGCTCGCACGTCGAGTACTACTATCGCAAGTGTGACCCGGCCGTTCCGGCCAACTTCGAAATGGGTCCGGACACCAACTTCGTCTTCCAGCAGGCGGAAGGCGGAAGTGACGGACACCGTTGGCAGGAGTTCAGCGTGCTGCCGGATCGTTGGAAGGATGGCGCGTGGTCGATTGCTGACCGCAACGCCGCCTCGCCGGCTTGCATGCTGTACGTGGACTATGCGGATGGACGTGGGGACGAGACGGTCTGGGTGAGTGTCGCCGATTCGATCGGTGCCACCGCTGCGGCTCGCTTCGGTGCCCACAACGGCTGGCACGCGCGTGGCGACCAGGACATCACGGTGGCCATCGCGACCGACCCGACGATTGCGGTGTACGCGCACGGCGGGCAGCCGGGAACCGTGTGGGACATGTTCGGCTCGAAGGCAGTTGAGTCGGGCACCGCTGCGGCGTCGATCGGTAGCCGTGGTGCGACGCTGGGCACCGGGCTCCGCGCAGGGAAGGACAACCTGTACGGACCGACCGGCGACATGCTGCGGCAGTACTACCGGACGATGCTGTTCCTGCAGGGCGACCTCTCGAAGTCGACGCTCGGCCCGATCACGGACCGTGGCGACAACGACATCGCTCTGCTGCAGGACTTCGCGACCGGCGTTGCCGGCACGACTCGTCCTCGCGCTCTGTGGTTCGGTGGACGTGGTTTCGTCGAGAGCCAGAATCTTGGTGTGACGGCGCACCCTGGCTTTACGGCCGGCTTCTTCGGGGCCGGACTGGTGTCGGGCGACTACCGGGCATTCACCGGTAACACGCGCGACGTCATCGACCTGACGACGTTCTCGCCCACGGACAGCACGGGCAACATCTACGGTCTCAATAACTTCTGCACCTTCACGAACGACCTGCTGTCGATCACGGGTCCGGGCGCGATGGCCGCGAAGTACGAGGATGCTGGCTTGCCTGCCGGTAACCCGCGTATCGCGTCCGTGTACGCCCCGAGCAGCCTCCCGGCCACGACGCACCCGTACGTGTCGCTGGTCGATGGCTGGCGTGAGACGAGCATCGGTGGCCGCAACACCGTGACCACCACGGGTCGTATCGCGTACTTCTTCAACGTGTACAGCCGACTGTTCGGCGCGCTGAACTGCCCGTTGGCACCAGGCGCTCCGGTCAGTGTGGGTGAGAACCCCAACGGTGCTCTGGTCAACTTCCTCGCCCTGCGTTCGGAGAATCCGTTCCGCAGCGACAAGGCGAAGATCTCCTTTGGCATCACCCGGAAGGAAAAGGTGGAGCTGAAGGTGTACGACGTGACCGGACGTCTCGTGAAGACTCTGGCGAACCGTGAGTTCGACGCGGGCTCGCACGACCTCTTCTGGGACGGCACCAACGACGAGGGTCAGCTGGTTTCGCGCGGCGTGTACTTCTATCAGCTCCGCACGCCGTCCTTCGTCAGCCAGAAGAAGCTGGCGCTGTTGAAGAACTAGTAGTCGGTATCCGCAACACGCAGCACGCCCGGAGGGCGGGGAGCAATCCCCGCCCTCCGGCGCTTTTTGGCGGACGCTCGAGTGGCGTCGAAAGCACGACAGCAAACGCGATGGCGCGGGTCGAGGTTGGCCTCTCTCGAGCCGGGCATGCGGCGCCGGAGGGTGAGCGGCCACGGGCCTCGAACTGTCGGCCGGTCGGCGCGGCCATCCTGGCCGCGCCTCCCTCGTCCTCGGCGGCCTTCGCCGGTCCATGGCTGCGGCCGCCTGCGGAGCCTCCGTTCGAGGCCCGTGGCCGCTCACCCTCCGGCGCCGCAAGTCGAGCGCGATGCCCTTGGGGAGCCCATTTCGGGCCCCCGCCAACCTTGGGACGCAGGAACCCCGTCCGGCCGAAGGCCTCGCGCGGGACAACGTCAGGGCACGGCTTACCGACCGGTCCGGGCACCGATCGGCCCGGAAATGCGACGTTTACGCTTGACGGTCGGGGGCCGGGTGGCTAGCCTCGCTGCCACTTCCCTTCCAAAGATTGGGCGTGATGGAGGGCGCGAATGCGCTTTCGTGTCGGTCTAGTACTTTGCCTTCTTGCCATCTTCGCGGCGGCTGGGTGTCGTAAGGCACTCGCGCCGAATGTCGATAGGAACAAAGCACCGGAAACGTGGATCACTGCCGCGCCGATCGACACGATCACCGTGGTGAAGGGTGATCCGCCTCAGATCGGCACGATCCCGATCCGGTTCCACGTCTACTGGGCCGGCTCCGACCGGGACGGCGCGGTGGTGGGCTATTACTGGGCCGTGGTCGAGACGCTCCCTCTGCCGCCCGAGGGCGGCATCCGGCCGCCCCCGCTTCCGGGTCCCCGCCCGAGCGACTACCACTACACCACGAAGACCGACAGCATCTTCATCTTCAATGTCGCCGAGGACATTCCCGACCGGCTGCACGCGTTCTTCATCTACGCGGTCGACGACCAGGGCAAGCCCGATCCGACACCGGCGCGGTTCATTTTCAACGCCCTCGATCGCTTCCCGCCGGTGCCGATCATGGACGAGGCGTACGCGGTTGGCACCGTGTACAGCCTGGTCGGCGGGGTCCTGTCGTCGAACACTCTGAGGTTCGATGTCCGGGACAGCCTCAACTTCAATACGCTGCCGAGCGACACCGTGCCCTCCGGGAGCCGGATCACTTTCAAGTACCACGGCGAGGTCACGGTGGCCGGCGGCGTCGTCGAGGGGTTCCGCTACAAGCTCGACGACGCCGAGCTGCAGCCCACCGACCCCGACTCGCTCTACCACAAGAACATCGTCGAATATCACGTGCCCCCGCCCCAGCGGGATCCCGACCGCCGCGGTGCCGACACGGTGGAGGTCGCAACCGGCACCAAGGTCTTCACCCTGCGCGCGGTCGACCAGGCGCACGGCTCGCGCGATGTGACGCGGCGGTTCCAGCTCAACTTCAGCCCGGATACCTGGTTCGCCGGGCCGGACCCGGACGTCCCCGCGGTGCCTTACCCGGGGCCCGGCAATCCCTGGGTGGTCAAGCCCAACGGCGAGAAGTTCGCCCTTCTCATTGACGGTCAGGTCCCGGCGGGCGGGCTGCCCGGAACGCTCCTGGGCCCCGACTCGGTGCGCATCATGCCGGCCGACCGACCTCCGCATCGAACCTTCCTCGAAGTCTACAAAGACACGATCTTCCTGCGGAAGGAGTTCGACACCGTTCACATGGCCTCGTGGGTCATCGTCCACAACGGCGGATTCGACCGGGACTCGCCCTACCGTGTGCGCGTGGCGCCGGGCATCAAGGATCTCCTGCCGTCGTTCCCCGACGGGCCGGTGCTCCAGGCGGCGGGCCAGAACGGATCGCCGGTCGGCTTCCGCTCGCGCATCACCAACTTCCTGACCCCGAACGGGCCGCTGAGCTTCACGTCCCAGTCCGGGCTCTATCCCACCTTCGACCCGAACGACGTGCTCAACTTCCCGCGCATCGGGGCCTACCATCCGATGTTCCTGTCGGGGACCGCCTACTCGCTCCAGCGCGCCGAGGATGGTGATCAGGCGCGCGACGGACGCGTCGACGATGCCTACAACCTGGTCACGCGCCCCGCCGACGACTACGAGCGCTCACTGCGGCCTCTGGTGATGGTGTTCAACGTCAACTTCCCGCCGATCCTCCAGACCGAACTCCCGACGTTCCGGCCGAGGGTGGCAGCCGTCGACACGTTCTTCTCGCGCACGTGGGATCTCCGGCTGCCCGCGGACGACACCGATCCCTACGCCTCGGGCGATCCGTACGGCGGACCGTCGTCGGGCAAGACCCTGCGCATCCGCCTCAAGGTGACCGGGAAGGACACGACGGGAGTGAACTTCACCTTCTCCGACCCGCCGCCTGGGGCACCCCTTCAGAAGTACATCAACGTCTCCGACATCAGCCTGCTCGTGCCTCCCGATCTCGGGACCGGGCCGGCGACGCTGACCATCGAGCTGTGCGATTGCTCGTTCTGTGAACTCAATCCGGGAGAGGGGCGCTGCATCACGCGCGACATCCCGGTGTACTACAAGCGCCCGCCCGGAGGTATTGCGAGCGCCGCCCACGCCAGCCGACCGGGGCTGGAGTAGTTTCTTCCAGGAGCGAACCATGACGATGCCTCAGATTCGCGTCAGAACGGCCCGCCTCGCGGCGTTGGCCGTGATCGCCCTGGTCGCCCTGGTCGCTGGGGGTTGCTCCAAGAAAGTTCGCATGGAGCTGATTCCCAACCAGGCGCCCGAGGTGCGACTCACAGCGGCCCCGGTGGCGCGCGACAGCCTGAAGCCGGACTTCTATGCCTACACGATGCAGTGGGTGGGCTATGACTCCGACGGTCGCGTGGACCATTTCGTCTACGCCGTCGATCCGCCGCGGCCGGACTCGGTCAACCTGGCCGACACGACGTGGCATTCCACGGCGAAAAACGAGCAGACCGTCTTCTTCTCGGCGGGCAAGCCGATCGAGCCGGTCGACCCCCGCGCGCCGATTGCGGAGACGCCGCACACGTTCGTGATCTACGCCGTGGACAACCAGGGGACCTACTCGTCGCGCCCCGCGGTCCGCAGCTTCTTCTCGTTCTCTCAGTGCCCGATCGTGTTCATCACCGACCCGGCGCCCACGAGTGCGTTCAGCATCAACGTGACGCCGACCGTGACCATCAACTGGTCGGGGAGCGATCCCGACGGGCAGTTCACCAACAAGCCCGTGCGCTGGGTGTTCCGGCTGTTCGGGCAGAAGAACTCGGACTTCCCGCTCATCTCCGACTTCCTGTCGTTCATCCAGCTCTACCCCGACTCCCTGCGCAAGCTGTACGCGCCGGGGGCGCCGTATCCGACCGCGAATTTCAAGGACTGGACCGTGGTCGGGCAGGACACGACCACGTTCCAGTATCACAACCTGGTGCCCAGTTCGACGTACATGTTCGTGGTGACGGGGTTCGACGAGGCGGGCGCCTACGACCCGGTCTTCACGCTCGGGCGCAACATCCTCAAGTTCTCGGTCACCTTCGCCGGCACCGCCGGGCCGGTGATCACGATGTTCAACCAGTACTTCTTCTACCAGTACCCGGACGGCGGCTACGACCAGCGTGAGACCCGCTGGTTCCATCTCGAGGTTCCGGCCGACCTCCCGGTGGCGTTCAACTGGTTCGCCGTGGCGCCCCCGGGTGCGGATATCCGGCGCTACCGCTGGGTGATGGACCTGGTGGACCTCTCGGACGAGAGCCCGCGCTCGAACGAGACGACCGACTGGTACCACTGGAGTTCCTGGAGCCGGAACACGACCCAGTGCGTGATCGGTCCGTTCGTCAACAACGACGAGACCCATCTCTGGTACCTCGAGGCCGAGGACAACAACGGGCTCAGGAGCCTCGGGATCATCTACTTCAAGGTGGTCCGCTCGACGCTGGAGAAGGAGCTGCTCATCGTGGACGACACGCGCTTGCGGCCCGACTTCATCAGCGGCGGCGGCGTCATCGTCGATGGGCCCGTGGGTGGATGGCCGTCGGCGGCGGAGCTCGACACCTTCCTGTTCGCCAAGGGCGGCTTCCCCTGGAAGAGCTATCCCGGCTACGGAACTCCGAACCCCACGCTCAGCACTCCCGGCATCTTCAACGGGTACGCCTACGACACGATCGGGACGCGCGGGATCTCACTCGACGGCACCGTGCCGCTCTCGCTGCTCGGTCACTACAAGCACGTCGTGTGGTACACGGACGAGAGCGGCGCCGCCCAGAGCAGTTCGCCGTCCGACCCGAATACACCCATCACCGCGCTGCGCCTCGTCAACTCGCCGGGCCGGCCGGTCATCCTCTCCACCTACATCACCCAGGGCGGCCAGGTGTTCCTGTCGGGCGGCGGCGCCGCGATCGCGAGTCTCATTACCTGGAACCGCGCCGGAACTGCGGCATTCGAGTACACGGCACGAAACCTCGAGCTGGTACCGGGCCGCATGATGTACGACATCGCTCACTGGCAGGAGGGGATCCAGATGCTGCCGGCGGTCATCGCCCGCAAGAACGGCCCAACGAACTCGGTGAGCCAGGGGGACAACCGACCCGGCCGTGGTTGGCCCGCCCATCCCATTGCGCCGACGCCGCCCGCGCCGCCCAGCTACGCACGGTTGCCGGGTCCGCAGCTCAGCCCGAAGACGCCGGCCACGGATCCCGTACCCCCGCTGCGGCAACCGGACGCGAACTTCTACCGCGGCAACTATGCGGCGGAGTACATTTCACTGCCGACGTTCATCCGCGAGGACTACAACGACGATCCGGACATCCTCGAGGAGTACTCGACCTTGGACACGCTCTATACCACGGCCGGCGGCACCGCGATCTCGAACATGCCGTGCGCGACCTACTACCACGGTCGCGACAACACGCCGTTCGTCTTCTACGGGTTCAACTTCTGGTACTGGCAACGAACCCAGGACATCGCACTGGTGGACTGGGTGCTCCAGGACGTGTGGGGGCTCACGCGCGATGGGTCGGCGCCGCGCGGAACGACCGCTCCCGCCCGGGCCGGAGTCACCGCCAGGACCACGGCGGCCCCGGTGGCGCGGCGATGATCGCGGCGCCGGCGCGATGCGGTGCGGCGGCGCTCTTCGGCGCCGCCGCGCTCCTCGCCGTTCTCGCGACGGCGGTCGGGGTCGGCCCCGCCGCGGCGCAGGGGGGGGCGTTCCCGGACGTCGCCATCTGGTCCTATCCCGGCGCCTGGCATCCCGCCGCGAACGGCGACACCATCGCCGAGCGTCCGCGCACCCTCACGGTGCGCTGGATGCGGGACCCCGCCGCCGAGGCGCGCCCCGACTTCGGGGGCTACCGCATCTACCGGGCGACCAACTTCGGTGACACCACCAACATGGTGCTGCTCCGCCGCTATTCGAAGCAGGTGCGCGACTCGCTGTTCCTCTGGCACTTCCCGCCGATCACGAACGCCACGCCGGACGCCCAGCGCATTGCCACGTTCATCGACCCGGACTCCTCGGGACGCTTCATCAAGGTGTGCCGGCTCCGCCAGCCGCAGAGCGATCCCAACGGGGTGTGCCTGAGCCTCGGGGACTCCGTGATGATCCTGGTGCCGCCGCCGGGCCCCCATGATGGATTCCGCACCTGGTACAGCATCACCTACGAAGCGCGGAACACGACCGACAACGACTACCTCGACCTGTTCCTGCCCGACCTCGCCAACTGCGCCAACCCGGGGTCGCCCGAGACCTGCCCGAACCTGAACCACAAGATGGCCAACGTCTCGAACGACGTGCGGCAGCCGCGCGAGGCGAGCGCCCTCGCCGACAGCCACTTCTTCGCGCGCCCCGTCGAGCCGACCGGTGGCCCGTCGCCCAACCTGGTGCGGGCTGCCGTGGTCCCCAATCCCTATCGCGCGGTGGAGGCGTGGAACACGGCCGAGGGGAACGAGGTCCACTTCATCAACCTCCCCACGCAGGCGCTCATCCGCATCTTCACGATCTCCGGCGACCTCGTGCGCGAACTGCACCACGACGACCCGGTGCGCGACTTCGAGCGCTGGGATCTCAAGAACGCATCCGGACGCGACGTGAGCTCGGGCGTCTACATGTACCGGATCGAGTCGAAGACCCTCACCGACCAGAACCGCTTCATCGTCATCCGCTGAGTTCCGGCGCGGAGGGCGCCTTTCCCATGCGACTGCAGATCGACGTCCTGGTGTGGCGGGGCGCCATCCCCGAGTCGCGCCACCGGGTGCAAGCCGCGGTCTGCGATCCCGCGGGCCGGCTCGAGGTCGGGACCGAACAGGCGGACCTGGTCACCACGTTCCGCTCCGCCGCCAAGCCGTTTCAGCTCCTGCCGCTGGTCGAGCGCGGGCACGCCGAGCGCTGGGAGTGGAGCGACGAGCAGCTGGCGGTGATGGCCGCATCGCACACCGGCAGCCGGGCGCACCTCGATCTCGTCACCGGCATCCTCACGCGGCTGGGCCTCACCGACCGCCACCTGGCCTGCGGATTCCACGAGCCGGCCGATGCCGCCTCGCTGGCTCATCTCCGGGCCCACCCCGAGGACCGCTCGCCCCTGTACAATAATTGCTCCGGGAAGCACGCCGGCATGCTGTGCCTGGCGCTGTCGGAGGGCTGGCCGGTCGAGGGCTATGAGCGGCCGGATCATCCGCTGCAGCAGCTCATGCGATCCACGGTGGCCGAGGTGTGCGGCGTGACGCCCGAGTCGCTCACGGTCGCGGTCGATGGATGCAGCGTCAGCGTGTTCGGGCTGCCGATCTCCGGGATGGCGCGCGCCTACGCGCGGCTGGCCACGGGCGAGCCGGGCGGCGATGCGCGATCCCGCGCGCTGAGCCGCATCCGCGGCGCGATGTGCGCGTTCCCGCGGGCGGTGGCCGGCGAGGGGCGGCTGAGCACGATGATGATGGAGGCCACCCGCGGCCGTCTGGTGGCCAAGGGTGGCGCCGAGGGCCTGGAATGCATCGGGATGCCGTCGCGGCGACTGGGCTTGGCACTCAAGTGCGAGGACGGGCAGGCGCGGGGGATCGCGCCCGCGACGCTGGCCTTGCTGGAGCATCTGAGCGAGATGTCGGAGGGCGAGCTGGCGCGGCTCGCGGCATCGCGGCGCCCGGTGATCACGAATCACGCCGGCCTCGAGGTCGGCGCCTTGGAGGCGGTCGTCAAGGTGCTGGCATCGGCGTCCTGACGCCGTCGCGCTGGAGGACCTCCCGCTTGAACATCCCGTCGCGGCCGCACCGCATGACGGCGCCCATGTTGATGGCGGCCGCCCTGTCGCTCGCGATGCCCGCCGCAACCGGGGCCGCGTCCCCGTCGCCCGCGGACGAGCGCCCGCTCACGGCGCCCCTCGCCGAGAAGCTGGACGGACGCCTGCTGCGCGAGCTGACCGACCCCACCGGTCAGCCGATCCCGGTGTGGATCACCTTCGCCGACAAAGGCGAGCGCAGCGTCGGAGATCTGGTCTCGAAGCTCGCCGCCGCTGAAGCGTCGCTCACGCCGCGCGCGCGCGCGCGCCGCCTGCGCGCGCGCGTCACCCCGCTCGTGGACGCGCGGGACCTGCCCGTCGAGCCGGGCTACCTCGCCGAGCTCGAGCGGCGCCGACTCGGCATCGTGGCGGTGTCGCGCTGGCTCAACCGCGCCGCCGTCCGTGTGCCGGCCGCACGCTTCGCCGAGCTGGCGGAGCTGCCGTTCGTGACCCGGATCGCTCCGGTCGAGCGCGTGATGCGCTCGCTGGATCTGCCGGCCAACGGGGATCTGCCACACTCGCCGGCGCCCGAGGCTGGGCCCACACGGGCGCGCGCCGGGGGCACGCCGCCCACCGTCGACTACGGCCGCACGCTGGCGATGCTCAAGCAGATGAACGTGCCGGCCGTGCACGACTCGGGTTACATCGGCACCGGCGTGCTGGTGTGCATTCTCGACGACGGGTTCAAGGGCCACGACACGCACCAGGCGCTTCAGAACGTCGTGATCGCGCCGGGGCGTGCCCGCGATTTCGTGGACGGGGACACCAACGTCGACAATCCCGAGAGCGTGGGCCACGGCACGTGGGTGATGGGCTGCATTGCCGCGAATCTCCAGGGTGCCTACGTCGGATCCGGGTTCGGCGCCGAATTCGCGCTCGGGCGCACCGAGGTGGACGCGAGCGAGACGCCGGTCGAGATGCTGTACTGGGGCATGGGCGCCGAGTGGGCGGACAGCCTCGGCGCCGACCTCATCTCCTCGTCGCTCGGCTACTACACGTTCGACAACCCGGCGGACAACTACACCTACACCGACATGGACGGCCACACGACCGACGTGTCCCGCGCCGCGGAGATCGCGGCGAGCAAGGGCATCCTCGTGGTCACGGCCGTGGGCAACGAAGGCAACTCGTCCTGGCACTACCTGATCGCGCCCAGCGACGTGCACACCGACAGCGCGCTCGCCGTAGGGGCCGTGGATGCGAACGGCGTCGTGGTGTCGTTCTCGTCGTACGGGCCCAGCGCCGCCGGCTGCATCAAGCCCGACGTGTCGGCGCGCGGGGCCTCGGACACGCTGGTCTCCAACTCCAGCCCAACCGGCTACACGACGCTGAGCGGCACCTCGTTCGCAACGCCGCTCGTGGCCGGCCTCGCCACCTGCCTGCTGCAGGCGCGGCCCCAATGGCCCGCGACCTACATCGCGCGCGCCCTGCGCGAGACGGCTTCGCGCGCCACCGATCCGGACAATCGCGTCGGCTGGGGCATCCCCGACGGGCTCGCGGCGCTGCGCTGGGACCCGGGGGTCGCGGGCATCCCGCCGCCGTCGCCGCACTTCGGCGTGAGCCTGCTCGGGCCCAACCCGCTGCGCGTGGGGTCGGGCGTCATGCGCATCGCGTTCGGTCTCGGCCTCGGCAACCGGGGCGTGAGCCCCGCCAGCGTCCGCGTGTTCGACGCGCAGGGGCGCGTGGTGCGCAACCTCTACTACGGCTCACTCTGCTGCGACGAGAGCGTTGCCGTGACGTGGGACGGCCGCGACGCCGACGGGGATCCCGTGCGCGCCGGCGTGTACCTGGTCACGGTCGAATCCCAGGGCCGGCGCCAGGGCGCGCGCGTGGTGGTGCTGCCCTAGCGACCCGTGAACCCAGGCTTCGGACCCGACTCCCTCGCCGCCGTCATGACCTTTCCAGGAGGATGTTCCGCATGAAGTCGCTCCGCCTCGCTCTGCTTCTATGTTGCGCCGCCTGGCTCGGGCCTGCCGCCACGTTCGCGGCGGAAGCCGTCGAGCCGCGCACGCTCACGCTCGACAACGGCCTGCGCGTGCTGCTGGTTCCGGATCCGCACGCGGCGGCGGTGGACGTGTCCGTGTGGTACGAGGCCGGGGTACGCTTCGAGCGGCCGCCCGCCCTCGGCATCTCGCATCTCTTCGAGCACCTCTCGGGCCGCGGCGTGGCGCCGGGTGGCAACGACGAGCTGCGGCGCCGGATCGAAGCGGAGGGCGGCACCAGCGGGGCCTTCACGAGCGCGGACTTCACCTGCTTCACCCACACCGTGCCGCGCGCGGCGCTTCCCACCGTGCTCCAGCTCGAGGCCGGGCGTCTGACGCTCAAGCCGACGCAGGCGATGCTCGACCTGGAGCGCGCCCAGGTGCGCGAGGAGACCCGCGCCCGTTACCGCGCCAATCCGCTCGAGCGCGGCATCCAGCGTCTCTACGCCACCGCCTTCCCGAGCCATCCGTATCGCTGGCCGGTGCTCGGGAGCGACGACGACCTGCGCCGCATCACGCTGGGGCAGTGCCAGGAGTTCATGCAGCACCGCTACACGCCCGACCACGTGCTGGTCACGATCGTGGGAGACTTCGACCCCGACGTCGCCGTCCGCGAGCTGCGCAAGGGCCTGGGCGCGGTCAAGCGCCGCGGCGAGACCCAGACCCCGGCGGCGGAGCCCGAGCCGCGCGGCGAGAGGCGCGCCGTCGAGGTCGGCGACGTTCAGGCGCCGGTGGTGATCGTGGGCTGGCGCGTGCCCGCCGGCTCGGCGGGCGACGGCGCGGCGCTGGACCTGCTCTCGGCCCTGCTCTCGCGCGGGTCCGAGGCGCGGCTCAACCAGTCGCCGGAAGGCGGCGAGCCGGTGACGCGCTTCGCCCAGAGCGGGCGCGACACCCGCCACGACGCCACCATCTTCTGGGCGGCGGCCGCGGGACGCTCCGTCGAGGACACCGCCGCGGTCGAGCGTCATGTGATCGGCCAGGTCGAACGGTTGGCGACCGAGCCCGTCAGCGGCGAGGAGCTGGATCGCGCGCGCCGCCAGATGGAGGTCTCGCTGCTGTTCGGACGCCAGAGTGCCCACGACCGCGCCGTGGCGCTCGGCACCGCGGCCATGATGACGGGAGACTGGCACGACGCCGACCGGCTGCTCGAGCGCCTGCGCGCGCTGACGCCCGCCGATCTGCAGCAGGCGGCGGCCCGCACGCTGGTGGCTGCACGCCGCACCGTGGTGTGGATGCTGCCCGGGTCGGGGAGTACCGGCAGCGTGGGAGGCCGGCCATGAGCGCGCGCCGCTGGGGGTGGATCGGCGTCGCGATGCTGACGCTGGCCGTGCCGCCGGCCGCGGGTGCCGCGGCGACCGAAGGGTTCGTGCCGCCGACGCCCGTGGTCCGCACACTCGCCAACGGACTCACGGTGGCCGTGTTCCGCGATGACCGGCTGCCGATCGTCCAGATCCAGGTCCTGGTGCCGGCGGGCGCCGCGCAGGAGCCGGCAGGGCAGGCGGGTCTCGCGAACCTCACCGCCCAGATGCTCACGCACGGCACCTCTTCGCGCACTGCGCAGGGCTTCGCGTCGGCGGTGGAGGGGCTCGGTGGCGGCATCGGCGTGGCCGCCGGCCTCGAGTTCTCGACCGTGACCGGCTCGTTCCTGGCGAGCGACTTCGAGGCCGGCATCGAGCTGGTCGCGGACGCGGTGCTCCATCCCCTCTTCAGCGAGGAGGAGCTGCAGCCGGCGAAGAACCAGATCGCGCTGTCGCTCTCGAGGGCGCGCCAGCTCCCCGCCACGCTCGCGGACGAGCATCTCTGGGCGATGATCTATCCCAACCACCCGTACGGGCGCTCGCCGCAGGGATCGCTGCGCGCGCTGACGACGCTCGGCCTCGAGCAGGTGCGGATCTTCCATCGCGAGCGCTACCGCCCCGACCACGCGTTGCTGGCGATCGCGGGCGACGTCGAGCCCGAGCGCGCCTTCCGCGTGGCCGAAGAGATGTTCGGCAGCTGGGGTGGCCGCGCCGAGGAGTGGCATGCGGTGGCACCGGCGGCGCCGGCGGCCGGATGGCGCGTGCGCATCGTGGACGTGCCCGGTCGCGGGCGGGCGGAGTTGCGCTTCGGCGCGGTCGGCCCCGCGCACGGCGCGAAGGACTTCGAGGCGCTCGGCGTCGCGAGCGAGGTGCTCGCGGCGCCCGAGGCCGGCATGCGCGGATCGGTGGTCGGTCTTCGCGACGGCGGTCTCGTGTCGATCGCCACCAGCGCCCCGGTCGACTCCGTCGCGGCCCAGGTCGCGCGCGTGCGCGCGGGCCTCACCCGCTGGACCTCGGAGCCGCCGTCGGAGAGCGCGACCGCCGCCGCCCGCCGGCGGCTGATCGGCGCGTTCCCGCTGCGCTTCGAGACGCTGACCGGCCAGAGCGCCTCGTGGATGGCCGACACGTTCTATGGCCTGCCCGCCGACGCCACCCCGGGCTACCCGCGCCGCGTGGGCCATCTTGCGGCGGCGGAGCTCAAAGCGGCGGCGTCCCATTGGGTCGCGCCGGATCGCATGGTGCTCGTCGCGGTGGGGCCGGCTGACCGGCTGCGGCCGCAGCTCGAATCGCTGGGAACGGTCGAGGTCGTCTCGGCCGAGGCGGCGGCGGAGATCCACGAGGCCCCGTCCACCGCCATGGCGGCACCCACGGCCGAACAGCTCGCCAAGGGACGCGCCGTCGCCGACCAGGCGATCGCGGCCCACGGCGGGCTCGATCGCCTGCGCACCATCAAGGACTCGCGCCTCGAGGGCAGCATGCTGATGACCGACGGCGCCAAGCAGCTCTCCGGCGAGCTGGTCCAGCTGCGCCTCGAGCCGATGCAGTTCGCCTTCTCGACCACCTTCGCGACGTTCCGGAGCGTTCAGGTGCTCGACGGCGACAAGGCCTGGTCCACGGTGGACGAGACGCCGCCGCGCTACGAGGACCTGGACGACCAGGCGACCTCGGCGCTGCGCTCGGGGTTCCGCTCCGACCTCCAGCACCTGCTCGTCGCGGCGGCCGATCCCAAGGCGCGCGTCGCCTGGCGCGGCGTCGAGCGTGTCGCCGATCAGGACGCCGACGTCGTGGAGATGGTGGCGCCCGACGGGGATCGCCGCGTGCTCTTCCTCGACATGACCAGCCACCGGCTGGTGGCGATGGAGCAAAGCGAGGGCGGGCACTCGGCGCGTCGGCAATACCGCGACTTCCGCGACGTCAACGGCGTGCTGTGGCCGTTCGGCGAGGACCGGCTGCTCGACGGACAGCGCGTGGTGGAGGTGGCCCTGCGCCGCGTGGCGTTCAACACCGGGCTCCGCCCCGACCAGTTCCACAAGCCCTCGACCACGCCGGGGCCGGCGCAGCGGCCTCGGCCGCGTTAACCCGCGCGCGGTCCGCGCCGCAGCGTCGTCGCGATTGGCGCGGTCCGCGCCCGTCGTCTATTCTGCGGACCTTGGCCCCCGCCATCGCGGCGGTGCGGGCGCGGCGCGTTCCGACAGGGAGAGTGGGATGCCGGATTCATTCGTCTATTCGTTCGGTGAGGGGCGCGCGGACGGCAACGCCGGCATGCGCGATCTGCTGGGGGGCAAGGGCTCGGGCCTCGCCGAGATGACCAACGCCGGCGTGCCGGTTCCGCCGGGTTACACCATCACCACCGCCGTCTGCCGCGCCTACTACGCGAACGGCCAGACGATGCCGCCGGGCTTCGACGATCAGCACCAGCAGGCGCTGGCGCAGCTCGAGCAGCGCATGGGCCGCGCGCTCGGCGATCCCGCCGATCCGCTGCTGGTCTCGGTGCGCTCCGGCGCCAAGTTCTCGATGCCCGGGATGATGGACACGATCCTCAACCTGGGCCTCAACGACCGCTCGGTCCAGGGCCTCGCCTCGCGCGCCGGCAACCCGCGCTTCGCGTGGGACTGCTACCGGCGCTTCATGCAGATGTTCGGCTCCGTGGTGCTCGGGCTCGAGAAGCGCGACTTCGAGGAGCACCTGGAGCACTTCAAGGCCAAGCGGCGCGCCAAGACCGATCAGGACCTGAGTGCCACCGACCTCGAGAGGCTGGTGGGAGAGTTCGACGCGCTGGTGCGCCGCGCCACCGGCAAGGGCTTCCCGCAGGCGCCGCTCGAGCAGCTGGCGCTGGCGCGCGACGCGGTGTTCCGCTCCTGGATGAACGATCGCGCCATCTACTACCGCCGCCAGAACCACATCCCCGACGACATCGGCACCGCGGTCAACGTGCAGGCGATGGTGTTCGGCAACCTGGGCGACACCTCGGCGACGGGCGTCGGCTTCACCCGCAACCCGGCGACGGGCGAGAACCGCTTCTACGGCGAGTACCTCACCAACGCCCAGGGCGAGGACGTGGTGGCGGGGGTGCGCACCCCGCGCCCGATCGACGATCTCGCCCAGGAGATGCCCGAGGCCTACCGGCAGCTGCGCGAGATCACCGCGCGGCTCGAGAAGCACTACCGCGACGTGCAGGACTTCGAGTTCACGATCCAGGACCGCACGCTCTACCTGCTGCAGACGCGCACCGGCAAGCGCACCGCGCAGGCGGCGGTGCGGATCGCGGTGGACATGGTGAACGAGGGGCTCATCACGCGCGACGAAGCGCTGCTGCGCGTCGACCCCGCCTCGCTCGACCAGCTGCTCCACCCGCAGCTCGACCCCAAGGCGAAGCTGCCGCTGCTGGTCACGGGGCTCGCGGCTTCGCCGGGTGCCGCGGTCGGGCGCGTCGTGTTCACCGCCGACGAGGCGGCGCGGATCGGCGGCAAGGAGCGCGTCATCCTGGTCCGCAAGGAGACGACGCCCGACGACATCCACGGCATGGACGCGGCGCAGGGCATCCTCACCGCGACCGGCGGGCTCACGTCGCACGCCGCGGTCGTCGCGCGCGGCATGGGCAAGCCGTGCGTGTGCGGCGCCTCGGCGATGCGCGTCGACGATCGCGCCCTTCGTTGCACCGTGGACGGCAAGGTCGTGAAGCAGGGCGACTGGGTGTCCCTCGACGGCTCCACCGGACGTGTCCTGCTGGGGCAGGCGCCCACCGTGACCGCCGAGGTGAGCGGTGAGTTCGGCACCTTCATGGGATGGGCCGACGCGGTGCGCCGCCTCAAGGTGCGCTCGAACGCCGACATCCCGCGCGACGCCAAGGAGGCTCGCGGGTTCGGCGCCGAGGGCATCGGCCTCTGCCGCACCGAGCACATGTTCTTCGCCAAGGAGCGCCTCCCGCACGTGGTCGCGATGATCATGGCGGCGCCCGAGGCCAAGGCCATCGAGGCCGACTACGAGGCCAAGCGCGCGCAGCTCGACGGGCTCGAGGGGCCGAGTGCCAAGGCGCTGCGCAAGGAGGTCGCGGCCCTCAAGAAGCGCCTGGCGGGACCGCTCAAGGCCTACCGCGGGGCGCTCGCCAAGCTGCTGCCGTTCCAGCGCTCCGACTTCCGCGGCCTGTTCATGGCCATGGACGGCTACCCGGTGACGATCCGCACGCTCGACCCGCCGCTCCACGAGTTCCTGCCCAAGCGCGAGGAGCTGATGGTCGAGGTGGCCCTGCTGCGTGCCGAGTGGGAGCGGGCCCGGAAGCGCAGCAAGCGCGCGGCCAAGCCCGCGAAGCTCGCGCGGGCCGAGCACGTGCTCGAGCGCGTCGAGGCGCTGCACGAGTTCAACCCGATGCTCGGGCATCGCGGCTGCCGGCTCGGCATCACCTACCCCGAGATCACCGAGATGCAG
>Ga0070695_100000393_pt1 | contig 22683 bp, 25 predicted proteins | sample KBSK1252metaG_FD_65471 | JGI IMG/M metagenome (GOLD analysis project Ga0070695, IMG submission 65471) | Corn, switchgrass and miscanthus rhizosphere microbial communities from Kellogg Biological Station, Michigan, USA - KBS K1-25-2 metaG | ecosystem: Host-associated > Plants > Roots >...
GCTGAAGCTCGAAGACGGGACACGCTTCACGGTCAACGCGCCTGTCGTCCGCGACCGCAAGGGCGAGTACAGGGACGTCTTCGAAGATCTCACGCGCGAGGGCTTCACGCGCGTCAAGGTTGACGGAGAGCAGTACGTCCTCGAGGAGGGCGTCCCCGAGCTCGACAAGAAGTACAAGCACACGATCGAGGTCGTCGTCGACCGGCTCGTGATGCGCGCCGACCTGCGCCTGCGGCTCACGCAGTCGATCGAGACGGCGGCCGGGCTCGCGGAAGGGCTTGTCGCGGTGGATCTCGTGGACAGCGGCGAGCAGCTCCTCTTCTCCGAGAACTTCGCGTGCCCCGACCACGGGGTCTCGCTGCCGGAGCTGCAGCCGCGGATCTTCTCCTTCAACGCGCCGCACGGCGCCTGCCCGCGGTGCACCGGGCTCGGCTCGCAGCAGGAGATCGATCCCGATCTGCTCGTCCCCGATCCGTCGCTCTCGATCGACGACGGCGCGCTCGTGCCATGGTCGGTCGGCGGCTCCTCGGGCTTCTACGAGGCCGTGATCCAGGCGATCGCCGACCGCTACGAGATCGATACGTCGAGGCCCTGGAGGGAGCTGACCGAGGAGGAGCAGGCCCGCTTCCTCAACGGGACGGACGGCGAGAAGATCTACGTCCAGTACCGCAACCGCATGGGCCGGCGGCGCCAGTACATGCTCGCCTTCGACGGCATCGTCGCGAGCCTCCAGCGCCGCTACCGCGAGACCGACTCGTCGCAGCAGCGCGAGCGGATCGAGGAGTACATGTCGCTGCGGCCGTGCCCGGTCTGCAAGGGCGCGCGCCTGAAGCCGGAGGTGCTGGCGGTCACCGTCGGCGAGAGGTCGATCCACGATTTCACGCAGCTCTCGGTGGCGGGCGCGCTCGGCTTCCTCGACGAGCTCGGGCTGACGCCGACCGAGGAGCTGATCGGCCACCGGATCGTGAAGGAGATCCGCGAGCGGCTCACGTTCCTCGACGACGTCGGGGTCGGCTACCTCACGCTCGACCGCGCCGCGGCGACGCTCTCTGGGGGCGAGGCGCAGCGGCTGCGGCTCGCGACCCAGATCGGCTCGCAGCTCGTCGGCGTCCTCTACATCCTCGACGAGCCCTCCATCGGGCTTCACCAGCGCGACAACGCGCGCCTGATCGACACGCTCGAGCGGCTGCGCGACATCGGTAACACCGTGCTCGTCGTCGAGCACGACGAGGAGATGATGCGCCGCTCCGATTGGCTCGTCGACATGGGGCAGGGCGCCGGGCTGCATGGCGGCGAAGTCGTGGCGGAAGGCCCGGCGACGAAGGTCGAGCGCGTGGCGAAGTCGGTGACCGGCCAGTTCCTCTCCGGCAAGCGCTCGATCGCCGTCCCCGAGCGGCGGGACGAGGATCGCGGTTCGTTCCTCGTCCGCGGCGCAGCTCAGCACAACCTCAAGGACATCGACGTCGAGTTTCCCGTGGGCAAGTTCATCTGTGTGACGGGCGTCTCGGGCTCCGGCAAGTCGACCCTCGTGAACGAAATCGTCTTCAAGGCGCTCGCCAACCGACTCAACCGAGCGCGCGTCAAGCCGGGCGCACATGCCGGGGTCGAGGGAATCGACGTCTTCGACAAGGTGATCGAGATCGACCAGAAGCCGATCGGCCGCACGCCGCGCTCGAACCCAGCGACGTATACCGACCTCTTCACGCACATTCGCGAGCTCTACTCGCTCACGCCCGAGGCGAAGGTGCGTGGCTACAAGCCGGGGCGGTTCTCCTTCAATGTGCGCGGCGGACGCTGCGAGACGTGCAAGGGCGACGGCCAGATCAAGATCGAGATGCACTTCCTCCCCGACGTCTACGTCCCGTGCGAGACGTGCAAGGGCGCGCGCTACAACCGCGAGACGCTCGAGGTGCGGTTCAAGGGGAAGTCGATCGCCGACGTGCTCGGGATGTCGGTGGAGGAGGCGCTGCGCTTCTTCGCCAAGATCCCGAAGATCCGGCGCCGGCTGCAGACGCTGCATGACGTCGGCCTCGACTACATCAAGCTCGGCCAGCCCGCGACGACGCTCTCCGGCGGCGAGGCCCAGCGGGTGAAGCTCGCTGCGGAGTTATGCAAAGTCGCGACCGGGAAGACGCTCTACATCCTCGACGAGCCGACAACCGGACTTCACTTCGCCGACATCGAGAAGCTGCTCGAGACGCTGCAGCGTCTCGTCGACGGCGGCAACACGATGATCGTGATCGAGCACAACCTCGACGTGATCAAGCAGGCCGACTGGGTGATCGACCTCGGCCCGGAGGGTGGCGAGGCGGGCGGCGAGCTCATCGCAGTCGGGACACCCGAGGACGTCGCCGGCGTGGAGGGCAGCTTCACGGGCGAGTTCCTGCGACACGTGCTTCCGGCTCCGGCCGTGGCCGCGGCGTGAGCGACATCCGCCACAGCCTCGCGCCGGTGGGCGTCGCACCGGCGATGGGCCGCGGCTACTCCCACGTCGTCAGCGCGACGGGACGGCTCGTCGTCGTCTCGGGACAGGTTGCGTTCGACGAGGCCGGCGAGGTGGTCGGGCTAGGCGATCCGGCGCAGCAGGCAGAGCAGGCGTTCGAGAACGTGCGCCGCTGTCTCGCAGTCGAGGGCGCGACCTTCGACGACGTCGTGAAGCTCACGTACTACGTGACCGATATCCGCTTCCTCGCGGAGATCCGCACCGTCCGGGACACCCTCATGCCCGGCGCGGAGAAACCGGCCAGCACGGCGGTCCAGGTCGTGGCGCTCGCACTGCCGGAGCTGCTGCTCGAGATCGACGCGCTAGCCGTCGTCGACGCCGAGTAGCGGCGCTACGCTCCCTCCGGTGGCTGTTCAGGCGGCACGCGCGTCTGCGCTGGAGCGGAGCTGGTGGCTGCGCGCCCCGGCCGTGCTCGTAGCGCCGCGCGCGGTCTTCGCCTCGTTGCGGGACGACTCTGAGGAGGCGTCCGACTCTCGGCAGGAGCCGCTCATCGCGCTCGTCGGCCTCGCCTGCATTGCCGGAGTCCTCGCCACGCCCGTGGGACGGACGCTGATGAACCACCAGGGCGTCACCCCAATCGTCGTCGCGGTCTGGGCGTTCCTCGGTGGGGCCGCTTACGCGGTCGGCGTGTACTGGCTCGGCGGAGGGCTGCTGTACGGCGCGGCCCGTCGCTTCGGCGGGCTGGGCAGCTACCTGCGGGCGCGCAGCGTGATCGCGCTTTCCTCCGCGCCGCTTGCACTCTCGCTCTTCACCGTCTGGCCGGTGCGAATCGTGATCTACGGCCAGAACCTCTTCCGGACCGGCGGCGACGACTACGGGCCCGGAGACAGGATCTTCGGCGACCTCATCTATGTCGCGCTCGCGTGGAGCGCGATCCTGCTCGTCATCGGCGTCCGCAGCGTCCACGGCTGGAGCTGGGGCCGAAGCCTCGCCACGGTCGGTCTCGCGGCGGCCCTACCGGTCCTCGTCGTCCTCGCGACGGTTGTCTGAGGCGGGCCGTCTTTCCTTGTAACAGACTGTCACTAGGTGTCGTGGAAAGCCGCTAAGTACCGGACTCCACACGGCTCTTTGAGCCGCGGCCCAACTTTGTAACAGTCTGTTACTTGGGATTCGTCGTGGCCTCGAACTCGGCCTGCTCCTCCTCGGGCATCGCGTACGTGTGCTCTTCCTCGGGGAAGGCTCCGCTCCGCACCTCGGTTGCGTAGGCCGTGAGCGCGTCGCGGATCTCGGCTGAGAGATTCGCGTATCGCTTCACGAAGCGGGGGAGGTGCCCCTCCGAGAGTCCGAGCAGGTCGTGGTAGACGAGCACCTGGCCGTCGCAATCCGCTCCGGCGCCGATCCCGATCGTCGGAATCGACAGCTCCCGCGTGATCCGCGCTGCCACCGGCGCCGGCACCGCCTCGAGCACGAGCGAGCAGCAGCCGGCGTCCTCCAGCTCCTTCGCTCCCTCGACGATCCGCTGCGCGGCCTCGGCTGTGCGTCCCTGCGTCTTGAAGCCGCCGAGCATGGTCGCGGACTGCGGCGTCAGACCGACGTGGCCCATGACGGGGATGCCCGCCTGGATGATCGCGCGCGCGCGTGACACCATCGGCCCGGCGCCCTCGAGCTTGACGATGTCCGCGCCGCCCTCCTTGACGAACCGGACGGCGGTGCGTACCGCGTCCTCGTCGGAGGTCTCGTACGAGCCGAACGGCATGTCGCCCACCACGATCGGGCGGTGCAGCTGGCGGGAGACCGTCCGCGTGAGGAAGAGCATCTCGTCGACGGTCACGGAAGTCGTGCCGGAGTGACCGAGCACGACCATCGCGGCGGTGTCGCCGACGAGGACCACGTCGATGCCCGCGTCCTCCGCGAAACGCGCGCCCGGCGCGTCGTAGGCCGTGACCATCACGATCTTGTCGCCACGCTGCTTCATCGCGATCAGCTCTGGGACTTGCAGCTTGCCGGCAGGAATGCTCATCGAATCGCTCCTTCCAGGAGGACGTTGTCGATCAAACGAGTGGAGCCGACGCGTATCGCGGCGGCGAGGAGCTTGGCGTCGCCGAGGTCGAGCACCTCGACGTAATCGGGGTCGAGGCCGTTGAGCGAGGCACGCGCAGCGGCGACGGGATCGGGCTCGCCCGCGGCCGACGCGAGTGCCCGGGGAAGCCCAAGCGCACGCTCCCGCTCTGCGGACGAAAGCCGCCCGTTGCGAGAGGAGAAGGCGAGACCGTCCCGGTCGCGCACCGTCGGAACGACGCGAATCTCGACCGGGACGTCGAGGTCTCGGACGAGGCGGCGGATCACCTCCACCTGCTGCGCGTCCTTCTGGCCGAAGTAGGCGCGCTCCGGACGGACGAGGTTGAACAGCTTCAGGCAGACCGTCGCGACTCCGCGAAAATGCCCTGCCCGAGCGGCGCCCTCGGCTCCTGTCATCTCCGGCACGACCCAGGTGGTGAAGCCGTCCGGATACAGGGCGTCGGGCGCGAAGACGACGTCGACGCCCTCGGCCGCGGCGATCTCGAGGTCCCGCGCTTCGTCGCGTGGGTACGCGGCGAGGTCGGCCCGCTCGTCGAACTGAGCCGGATTGACATAGAGCGACACGACGACGCGGTCGTTCTCCGCGCGTGCCGCACGGAAGAGCGCGCGGTGGCCGTCGTGGAACGCTCCCATGGTCGGCACAAGCCCCGTGCCGGGAGCCGTCTCCAGCTCCGCGATCGTGCGGACCACCTTCATGCGAGCAACACCGTCGCTTCGGCGAGCGTCTCGTAGAGGTCCTCGAGCTCGGGACGCTCGGCCCGAATCGCCTGCTTGTGCGCCTCGACCGTCGCCCAGTCGCCGCGCGCGATGGGCCCCGTCAGCTGGAAGCCGTTCTCGATCGTTCGCTTCATCAGGGGGACAAGCGCCTCGGCCGGAACGCCGAGCCGGACCGCCGCCCGCTGCAGCGTCACGAGGTAGTTCGAGGCGAACACGGCGCCGGCGTGGTAGAGCGTCCGGTCCTCGTCTGCGAGCTCGAAGGGACGTAGCCCGAGGATCTCGGCAAGCTCTCGCGCGACCGACAGCGCCTCCTCGGTCTCGCCGCTGACCGCCGCCCACGCTCCGTCGAACTGAGCCGGGTCGCCGCTGCGATCGAACGTCTGCAGCGGATGGAGCGAGAATCGGCCCTCGTGCGGATCGAGCGCAGAGAGCGGCGTCGCTCCAGAGACGTGTCCGATCCAGCTCCGGCCGAGAGTCTTACTTAGCGCCACCTCGGGAATGGCCGTGTCAGGGACGCAGAGGAGGACGACGTCCGGGTCGCCCTCGCCCACGGCCACGCCGCGCTCGCGCAGGCGGGCGGCGGCGGCCGAACCGACGCGGCCCGAACCGATGACGTGGACTCTCTCGATCACGATCTCGCTCCAGCTCCGAGGCGGATGCCGGGCACGACGAGTGTACCCGCGCTGCCGCTGCCGACTCGCGCCAGCTGCTTCAATCGGAGTGGCCCCTTGACGTCCGCCGCTGTCGCCCTCGCCCAGAAGTTGAGCCCGGCACGCCGCCGCGAGCTGCTGCTCGGTGCTGCGCTGACCGCGGCGTTCGCGGCGCTCCTCCACGCCGTGGGGCCCGCCCCGGGCGACGCCCCAGTCCACCTCTACCGAACGTTCCTCGTCCGGGACGGAGCGCTCGTCTGGGACAACTTCTGGTACGCGGGGACGTACCCGCTCGCGTCGTACAGCCTCCTCTATTACCTGCCGGCGGCGCTCGTCGGGAACCTGCCGCTCGTCTTCGTCGCCGCCGTCGGGTCGACGGTTCTCTTCTCGTCGCTCGCGCTGCGGGAGTGGGGGAACGCGGCGCTCTGGCCTTCGCGCGTGTTCGGTGTGCTCGCCGCCGCGCCGCTCTTCACCGGGCTCTACGCGTACTCGCTCGGCTTCACCGCGATGCTCGCAACGCTCAAGCTGCTGCAGCTCCGGCGACTCCGGCTCGCTGCGGTCGTCGCCGCCCTCACCGTCGGCTTCAGTCCGCTCGCCTTCGCGTTCCTCTGTCTCGTCGTCGGCTCGTACGCGGTCTCGCGCCGGGTGATCACGCGCCGCAACCTCTGGTTCGGTCTCGGCCTCGCGCTGGCGGCGGGGATAGAGCTGCTCGCGCTCGTGTTGTTCCCGGCGGGCACCGGCGTCTATCCGTTCCATTGGATCGACTTCTTCGGCGTGTTGGCCGTCTCGTCGGTCGGCGTGCTCGTCGCGCGGCACGCGCAAGGCGGCGGGCCGCTCGTCGCCTTCTTTGCACTCTGGGGCCTCGGCAGCGTCGTCGTCTACCTCGTGCCGTCGCCGCTCGGGGACAACTGGACGCGGCTGAGCGCGTTCGTGTTCCCGGTCATGCTCCTCACCGCGAGCCTCGCTGGGTTCCGGCCGCGGCGGCTCGTCGTCTTCGCGCTCGCCGGCGCGTTCGTCTACAACGTCGTCCCGTACGCGCTCCTCGTTCCGTCCCGGCTCGACAACGCCACGCAGCACGCGAGCTTCTGGCGGCCGGCGCTCGGCTTCCTCCGCGCTCACGACCAGCCCGGCTACCGGGTCGAGGTCGTGCCGACGGCGGAGCACTGGGAGGCGTACTGGGTGCCGAAGTCCGGCTTCCCGCTCGCCCGCGGCTGGTACCGGCAGCTCGACACCGCGGACAACCCGGCGCTCTATGAGAAGCACCTCCGCGCGGCCGCGTACCGCGAGTGGCTCCGCTCGGCCGCCGTCCGCTACGTGCTCCTCAGCACGACGGCGCCGCTGGACTGGGACGGCGGCCCGCAGGAGGCACGCGTTCTCCGCTCTGCAAGCTCGGGGCTGAGGGTCGTCTTCCGCACCACGAACTGGACGATCTACGAATTGCCCCACGCGACGCCGCTCTTGACCGGTCCCGCGCAGCCGGTCGTGACCTCCTTCGGCCACACGGTGATCCGCGGTCGCGTCTTTGCAGCGGGCCGCTATCTGCTCCGCGCGCACTACAACCCGTACTTGCGGCTGCAAGGAGAGGGATGCGTGGCGCGGGGGCGGGACAAGATGACGATCCTCCAGCTGCCACGGCCCGAGCGGTTCGCGCTGTCCGTGCCGGGGACGCCGGGCGGCCTCGCGCGCGAGCTCTTGGGCGACGAGAGCACAGCCTGCAAGTCGAGCTAGGATCCGTTTCGTGCCGATCTACGAGTACGTCTGCATGGAATGCGAGTCGCACTTCGAGGAGCTCGTCCGCGGCGAGGAGCAGGTCGCGTGCCCCGACTGCACCGCGACGAACGTCTCGCGCCAGTTCTCCTCCTTCGCCGTGCACGGTCTATCGAAGCCGGTGACCGCGGGTGGCGGCGGCGGAGGCTGCTGCGGCGGCTCCTGCGGCTGCGGCCACGGCCACTAGCTCGTCATGGCTCGGGGGGATGACGACGGCGAGCTGCTGACGCCCGCGGCCCACGCGCAGCTCGAGTCCGAGCTCGCCGAGCTCGAGGGGCCGAAGCGCAAGGAGGTCGTGCAGGCGATCGCAACCGCCCGGGCGCACGGCGACCTGTCCGAGAACTTCGAGTACCACGCGGCGAAGAACGAACAGGGGCTGCTCGAGGCGCGGATCAGGGTGCTGCGCCACCGCCTCCAGCACGCGACGATCGTCGACGAGGAGGCCGCCGCGGCGAGCGGGGTCGTCACCGTCGGCTCGAAGGTCGAGCTCGAGCGGGACGACGGCGAGCGGATGGCCGTCGAGATCACAGGCGTCGGCGGCGTTTCTCCCGACTCGCCGGTCGGGCAGGCACTGCTCGGGAAGGCTCCGGGCGACGAGATCGAGGTGGAGGCACCTCGGGGCCGCTGGCGGGCGCGGATCGTGTCCGTCGGGCGCGCCTCGTAGACTCGCCGTCCATGAGCGTAGGCTCGACGGAGCTCAGCAAGGAGCGGAGGCGTCGGCTTCGCCGGCGTCGGAGCGGACAATGAGTGCCGTGCCGGTCGAGCCCGTAGAGACGCTCGAGGCGTACGCGGCGGCGACCGCGAGTTGCACGCGCTGCCGGCTTGCGGAGGGACGGACGCAGGTCGTCTTCGGCGCCGGAAACCCGCACGCCGACCTGATGTTCGTCGGCGAGGCGCCCGGGTTCCACGAGGACAAGCAGGGCGTCCCGTTCGTCGGCCAGGCGGGGAAGCTGCTCGAGCGGCTGCTCGGCGGCGTCGGGCTCTGGCGCGACGACGTCTACATCGCGAACGTCCTCAAGTGCCGCCCGCCCGGCAACCGCGACCCGCAGCAGGACGAGATCGAGGCCTGCGAGCCGCACCTCTTCCGGCAGATCGAGCTGATCGAGCCGAAGGTGATCGCGACGCTCGGCAACTTCGCGACGAAGCTCCTTTCGGGCCGGCCGCTCGGGATCACCCGCGTGCACGGCCAGGAGCAGGCGCTCACGATCGCCGGCCGCAGCGTCCTTCTCTATCCGCTCTACCACCCGGCCGCCGCGCTCTATACGCCGGCGATGCTGAAGGTGCTCGAGGCGGACTTCGCGCGCCTGCCCGAGCTGATGGGACATAGCGCGCAACCCGCTGCCGTGGAGCCCGAGCCCGAGCCGGAGCCCGCGGTCGCCGCACCGGCGGAACAGCTCGGCCTGTTCTGAACGGCGCCTGAGCTAGAGCGGTTCGTCGAGCCCCTGCACGGCGACCATGCGGAGCTTCGCGGCGCCCTCGCGGAGCCGCTTCGCTTCCTCGTACTTGGGCGAGGAGTACCAGGCCTTCGCCGTCTCCAGGTCGGGGAACTCGAGGATCACGAGCCGCGACGGATGCCAGTCTCCCTCGAGCACGGCGAGCTCGCCGCCGCGCACGACGAACCGGCCCTCGCCGGCGTGGACCGCATCGGGCGACGCGGCCTGGTACTGCGCGTACTGGCCGGGGTCGTAGATCTGCGTCTCGACGATCACGTAGGCAGGCATGGTTGGATCGTACGCATGGAGGCGCTCAGCCACTCACCGCAGGAGACGGAAGCTCTCGCGGGCGAGCTCGCCGGCCGGCTGGCGACGGGCGACGTCGTCACTGTCGCGGGCGAGCTCGGCTCCGGCAAGACGACGTTCGTCCGCGGCGCGTGCGATGCCCTCGGTGTTGAGGAGCGCGTCACCAGCCCGACGTACACGATCGGCCACCGCTACCACGGCGACGGCGTCGAGGTCTCGCACCTCGACCTCTACCGCTTCGAGGGTGTCTCACCGGCGGAGTGGGGTGATCTCGAGCCGTATTTCGAGCACGCGATCGCCTTCGTCGAATGGCCCGAGGCGGGGAGGGGCGTCTTGCCCGCGCCTCGCTTCGCTGTTCGTTTGCGGCATGCTGGCGGCGGGAGAGCCGTGGAGATCGAGGAATGCTGACGCTGGCCTTCGACACGGCGACTGCCGTCGCGACGAGCGCTCTCGTGGATGGGGAGGAGGTGCTCGGCGAACGGGCCTCGCGCGCGCAGACGCTGCTCGAGGATGTCGACGCACTGCTGCGCCAGGCGGGTGCTCATCCGTCCGAGCTCGACCGGCTTGCGGTCGGAGTCGGTCCCGGCAGCTTCACCGGGGTCCGGATCGGGCTCGCGGTGGCGCGCGGCCTCGCACTCTCGCTCGACCTGCCCGGCTCCGGCGTCTCGACGCTCGCCGCCCTCGCCGGCGGTGCTCCCGGTGCGCTGCCGGTGATCGATGCGAAGCGGCGCGAGGTGTTCACGCTCCTCGACGGCGAGCCGCGCGTGCTCGCGCCACAGGAGCTGCCGCTCGAAGCGGGCTGGGTCTGCGTCGGCGACGGAGCGACGCGATACCGCGCGTTGCTCGAGGAACGGGGCGCTTCCGTGCCGCCCGACGATGACGAGCGCCACCTCCCGCGCGCCCGCTTTCACGCGGCGCTCGCGGGCGAGACACGGCCGGTGGACGAGCTCGAGCCGCTGTACCTCCGTGTCCCCGACGCCGACAGGAACCTCCAGTGACGACGATCGAGCTGCGCCGGCTGCTCCTCGACGACCTCAGGGAGATCGAGGAGATCGAGCGCCGCTCGTATCCGACGCCGTGGTCGCGTTCGATGTTCGCGGGCGAGCTCGCGAAGCCGAGCTCGATCTGCCTTGGAGCGTTCCAAGCGGACGACGAGGAAGCTGCGCTCGTCGGCTACCTCATCGTCTCGCGCTACGTCGACGCATGGCACGTGATGAACGTCGCCGTCGATCCACAGCACCGCGGGCGGGGCGTCGGGACGATGCTGCTCGAGCGGCTCTTCGACCTCACGGCCGACGACGCGCGCCGCGGCTACACGCTCGAGGTTCGCGTCACGAACGTGAAGGCGATCGACCTCTACGAGCGGCTCGGCTTCCGGTCGCGCGGTCTGCGGCGCGGCTACTACACGGACAACCGCGAGGACGCGCTCATCATGTGGAAGGACCCCGTGGCGGACGACCGCGGTTGATCCTCGGACTCGAGACGAGCTGCGACGAGACCGCGGCCGCGCTCGTCACCGACGAGGGCGAGATCCGCTCCAGCATCGTCTCCTCGCAGGCTGAGCTGCATGCACGGTACGGCGGCGTCGTCCCCGAGGTGGCGTCGCGGCGCCACCTCGAGCTCGTCACGCCGGTGATCCGCGAGGCACTTGGGGATGCGGACGCGACGCTCGAGGACGTCGACCGCATCGCGGTGACCCAGGGGCCGGGACTGATCGGCGCGCTGCTCGTCGGCCTCGCGGCGGCCAAGGCCGTGGCCTGGTCACGCCACCTGCCGCTCGTTCCCGTCGACCACCTGGACGGCCATGTCGCCTCGCTCTATCTCCAGCCTGACCCGCTCGAGCCCCCGTTCCTGTGCCTGCTCGCGAGTGGCGGCCACACGATGCTGCTCGACGTTCGCTCCCACTCCGAGCACGTTCTGCTCGGCTCCACGCTCGACGACGCGGCGGGGGAGGCCTTCGACAAGGGCGCGCGCCTGCTCGGCCTCGGTTATCCGGGCGGACGTGAGATCGACCGGCTCGCGCACGACGGCAATCCGAACGCGTTCGAGTTCCCGGTTGCCCGCGTCCCCGGTCTCGACTTTTCGTTCTCGGGGCTGAAGACGGCTCTTCTCTACGCCGTCCGCGACCTGGGCGCGGAGGGGCTCGAGGCTCGGCGAGCGGATCTCGCCGCCTCGTATCAGCAGGCGATCGTGCGGGCACTCGCGGAGCGCGTGCGGGAGGGGGCGAAGGGAACGAACCGGGACCGGGTTGCGATCGTCGGGGGCGTCGCTGCGAACTCGGCACTTCGGGCGGCCCTCCCCGACGCGACCGCAGCCCCGCTCGCTCTCTGCACCGACAACGCCGCGATGATCGCCTCGGCTGCACGCTGGGCCGAGCCGCTGCCGTACCCGCGGTACCTCGCCCTCGACGCCTACGCATCGCGCTAAGCTCGCCACGGGTCACGTTTTCACTTCGTTTGCAGCGACAAAGGAGCAACCAGGTGTCTGCAGTCGTAACGACGTCCCACCTGCGCGAAAACCCGTTCGAGCTGGCGCGCGAGCAGCTACGCCGCGTCGGCGAGACCTTCGAGATCGACCCGAACCTCGTTTCCGTGCTCGGCGAGTGCAAGAAGGCGATCGAGGTCTCGATCCCGGTGAGCATGGACGACGGATCGACGCAGGTTTTCAAGGGCTATCGCGTCACCCACAACATCGCGCGCGGGCCGTCGAAGGGAGGCATCCGCTATCACCCGGACGTCACCGCCGACGAGGTCAAGGCACTGGCGATGTGGATGACGTGGAAGTGCGCCCTGATGGGGATCCCGTTCGGCGGAGCGAAGGGCGGCGTCGTGTGTGATCCGAAGAAGATGTCGCGTCACGAGCTCGAGGGCATGACGCGCCGCTTCACAAGCGAGATCATCAACGAGATCGGGCCGGAGAAGGACATCCCTGCGCCGGACGTCGGCACCGACGGCTCGACGATGGCCTGGATCTTCGACACGTACTCGATGAACAAGGGCCACTCGGTGCTCGGCGTCGTGACCGGCAAGCCGCTTGCGATCGGCGGCTCGCTCGGGCGCATCGAGGCCACCTCGCGTGGTGCGCTGTACTGCATCCGCGACGCGGTCGCCAAGCTCGACAAGCGCCTGGCGGGCATGACGGTCGTCGTCCAGGGCTTCGGCAACGTCGGCAGCTATCTCGCGAACTTCCTCCACCAGGAGGGTGCGCTCGTGATCGCGATCTCCGACTCGACGACCGCTCTCTACAACCCGAAGGGCATCGACATCCCTGCCGCCTTCGCCCACAAGGCCGAGCACCGGACGCTCGCCGGTCTCAAAGACGCCGAGACGATCACGAACGAAGAGCTCGTGCTCCTCGAGTGCGACATCCTCGCGCCATGCGCGCTCGAGCAGGTCATCACCTCCGAGAACGCTGCGCAGGTCAGGGCGGCGATCATCTGCGAGGGTGCGAACGGGCCGGTCACGCCGGCTGCCGACGCCATCCTCGAGGACAAGGGCATCCTCATCCTTCCCGACGTGCTTGCGAACGCGGGCGGCGTCGTCGTCTCGTACTTCGAATGGGTGCAGGGCCTGCAGGAGTACTTCTGGAAGGAGGTCGAGGTGAACGCGAAGCTCAACGACATCGTGAGCCGAGCGTTCGACGAGACCTGGGAGACGGCGCAGGGCCGGAAGCTACCGATGCGCGTCGCGGCCTACGGTCTCGCGGTGCAGCGCGTTGCCGAGGCGACGGTCACGCGGGGCATCTACCCGTAACCGGCGCGAGGATGAGCGGTTCGATGTCCGGCTCGAGCCACTCGTTCCGTCCCGCGTCGAGCCGGTCGGGGCTGTAATAGCGCGCGAGCAGCGAGCGGTCGAGCAGCTCGGGATGGGCGTCGAGCGTCTCGGCCTGTGCAACGAGCTCGAACCAGGCACGCGTCATCGTCTCGTGGTACTTGCCGGGAACGCCGGCATGCGCGGCGATGCCGCGGATCCCCTCGGCAAGCCGGGCGAACGCGTCCTCATGCGGGTAACGGCGCGAGAGACCCCACGCGACCTGGACGTGGCGCTCGTGCGGGAACGCAGCCCCGAAGATTCGGCCCGCTTCGAAATCGTCCAGCAAGGAACCGTCGTCGATAATACGAACTAGTATAGTACGAGATGGGTGTAATTACCAACGTCCAACACGCCACGCACCGGATCGGGCGCCACCTCGAGTCGGCGCTGGCCGCGGTCGGCGTCGATCAGAGGGAGGCACACGTCCTCTCGGCTCTCGCGCGTGGCCCGATGACGGTCGCCGCGCTCGTCGCAGCGGTGGGTGTCAAGCGCTCGACCCTGACGAACATCCTCGACCGGCTCGAGCTGAGGGGGCTCGTCACTCGCGAGATCAATCCAAACGATCGCCGCTCGTTCGTCGTTCGTCCGACCAGGGGCGGTGAGCGCGCCGCGAAGAAGGTTGCCGCCGTGTTCGCGGCCGTAGATGCCAAGCTCGTGCGGGCCACCACGGCGAGTGAGCGGGAGGTGTTCGACTCGGTCCTGGCGAGGCTCGAGGAGATCCTCTGAGCACAGAGGTCGTTCTCTATACGGCAGCGGGCTGCCATCTCTGCGAGGCGGCCCGGCGAGTGATCACGGCCGTCCGCGACGAGCTCGGGTTCGAGCTGCAGGAGGTCGCCATTGACGGCGATCCAGAGCTCGAGACCGAGTATCGCGAGTGGATCCCGGTCGTGGAGATCGACGGACGGCGGCGTTTTACCTACTTCGTCCATCCGGATGCGCTCCGTCGTGCGGTTGCACAAGCGGACGCGTAGGCAGGCTGGTACAACAGACAGCGCTGTCACGAAGTAGAGCCAGAAGAAGGGGGGTCGTGTGGCCGAGCGCTTGAACGTCGGCGTCGCCGCCCGCCTGTCCCGGTACCTCCAGGTGCTGACGCAGGCGCGGAAGATGGGCAAGACGAGGATCTCCTCACAGGAGATCGCCGAGTACACGAACATCAACGCGACGCAGATCCGCCGTGACCTTTCGAACTTCGGCAAGTTCGGCAAGCGCGGTGTCGGCTACTCGATCGAGCTCCTGCTCGATGCGATCCGGAAGATCCTTCGGACGCAGGGGCAGCACAACGTCGCGCTCGTCGGCGCCGGCCGGCTCGGCCAGGCAATCGCCTCGTCCTCGATCTTCGCGGAGCACGGGATCAATATCGCGGTTGTCGTCGACATCGACCAGGCGAAGCTCGGACAGCCGATCGGCCGGGTCTCGGTCGAGTCCTACGGGCAGCTTCCGCAGCTCGTGCGCGACCACAACGTCGTGGTCGGAGTGCTCGCCGTGCCGGCCGACGGAGCGCAGCGCGCCGCCGACGACCTCGTCGCCGCGGGCGTGAAGATCATTTTCAACTACTCCGAAGCGCTGCTCGAGACGCCGGCCGACGTGACGGTGCACACGTCCAATCCCGCGGTCGAGCTTCTCTACGCGTTGTACTTCCACCTCACGTAGCGGTTAGCGTCGCTGCCGTGCGAGTGCTGCTCTGGCACGGCTACCTCCTCGGAGGAACCGGCTCCAACGTCTACACGCGCGCGCTCGCGCGCGAGTGGAGCCTCACCGGCCACGACGTCACGATCGTCTGCCAGGAGCGGCATCCGGAGCGCTACGACCTCGGCGGTGCGCGCGTCGTCGTGCCGGATCTGCCGGACGGCCTGCTGCCGGTCTTCGTCCTCGACCGGTACGAGGGGCTCGAGGCGCGGCTGCTCGTCGACTTCTCGCCGGAGGAGCAAGAGGCGTACGTGCGGGCGAACGCAGTGGTGTTGCGCGAGCTCGCGCCCGCGGATCTCGTATTCGCGAACCACGTCGTCCTGGGCGGGCCGGTCGGCGCGGCGAGCGGGCTGCGCTTCCGGGTCAAGGCGCATGGCTCCGAGCTCGAATACGCCATGCGCGGCCGTTCCGACCTTTCGCGGTGGGGAGCGGAGACGCTCGCGGGGGCCGAGCGCGTCTATGCCGGCTCGGAGCACATTCGCGACGTGCTCGAGCAGGTCGCCGGCCACGTCGACCGGGTTGAGATCGTGCCGCCCGGCGTCGACGTCGAGGAATTCCGGCCGGAGCCGCGCGAGGAGGCCCTCGCCGCCCTCCTCGAAGAAGCACGCGCGGACCCGCCGAATCCGGATAACGGCGAGGAGAGACTTCCCGACAATGGCAACGCCGAGCGCTTCGAGCGCTTCTTCGCCGAGGATCGGCCCACCGTCGTCTACTTCGGGAAGCTGCTCGAGAACAAGGGCGTCCACGTTCTGCTCGACGCGCTCCCGGGCCTCGACGCGCGCGCAATCGTGGTCGGCTTCGGCGATTACCGTGAGCGGCTCGAGGCGCTCGCGCCGCCGGGAACACTCTTCACCGGCGCACTCGAGCACCGACACCTCCGGCACCTGCTGCCCCTGTGTGACGTGAGTGTTGTGCCCTCGATCTTCCCGGAGGCGTTCGGGATGGTCGCGGCGGAAGCGGCGGCCGCCGGCGTGCTGCCGGTCGTCTCGGCCCACTCCGGTCTCGCCGAGGTCGCTGCTGGAATCGGCGACGAAGTCGGACCGGAAGCTGCGGCGCTCCTCTCTTTCCCGGCCGGGGATCCCGCCGCGTTGCGCGAGCGCCTCGCCGCGATCCTCGCGTTGCCCGCCGCACGCCGGCGGGAGCTCGGGCTCGCCGCGCGCTGCGCAGTAGAACGCCGCTGGAGCTGGAGTGTCGTCGCGGCACGGCTTCTGGCGTAGGCCCCGATGGCAGAGCGCGGACACGAGATCTTCGGGATCGACCGGAGGAAGGCGATCCTCACCGGCGCCGCCGCCCTCATCCTCGCCGTGGCCGCGGTAGTCGGGATCGGCCAGGTCACGAGCCTCCACCACGTGGTGCGCGCCCTTGGGCGCGGCGATCACTCGTGGTTCCCGGTCTGCCTCGCGGGCGAGCTCCTCGCCTACGCGGGCTACATCGCCGCCTATCGGGACGTCGCCCGTTTCGACGGCGGCCCGATTCTTGGCGCGTGGACGACGCTGCGAATCGTCGTGATCGGCTTCGGCGCGGTCCTGATCGGCTCCTCGGCCGGCACGATCGGGATCGACTACTGGGCGCTCCACCGCGCCGGCGAACCGCGCTCGGGCGCGATACGTCGCGTCCTCGCGGTGAGCACGTTGCAGTGGTTCGTGCTCGCGATCATCGCGTGTCTCGCAGCGGCGGCGACTCTCGCCGGCCCGTGGCCTGCCCCGCGCGCGATGGAGATCGTCTGGCTCGTCGTGGTTCCGGCCTGTGTCGTCGCCGCGGCGTGGGTGAGCTCACCGAAGCGGAGCGAACGGCTCACGTCGCCGCCATCCGGCGAGGTCGAGCTCGAGCGGAATCCTCGGACGTGGGGGCCCTGGCTCTCGCACGCCGGTCGTGCGATCCTCGAGAACTCGGTCGGCGGTGTGGTGATCGTGCGCCGCCTGCTGCACCGGCCGCTGGCTCACCCGGCCGCGCTGCTGGGATTCCCGCTCTACTGGGCCGGCGACGTTCTCACCCTGTACGCGGCCGTGCGGGCTTTCGGCGTGCACCCGCACCTCGTGCCGCTCGTCCTCGCTTACTGCACCGCCTTCGTTCTGACAGCGCTGCCGCTGCCCGCTGGAGGATCGGGTGGGGTGGAGGCCGGGCTCGCGTTCTCCCTCAACGCCGTCGGGATCGCGCTTGCGCCGGCGCTTCTCGCCACGCTCGTCTACCGCGCCTTCACGCTGTGGCTCCCGGTCGGGCCGGCCCTGGCGCTCCTGCCGCAGGTGCGCTCGCTCGACCGCGAGCTGCCGCGGGTGCCGCGCGCCGCACGCGCTTAGCGCGGCTGCCTGTAAGCCGGCGTACCGGCGCTGCTCGTCGTCAACGGCGCGCATGACTGTCACTTCAATTGCGTAAGTAGGCTTGCCGCGTGGGCGAGGAGCAGCGGCTCGGCTACGAGGAGATGCTCGCGCGCTCACGCGCGGAGTTCGACGCCGTACCCGATTTCACGGTCGCCGTCGAGGAGGAGTTCGCCCTGCTCGACCCCGACACGCTCGGTCTCGTCAACCGCTTCGAGGAGCTGCAGGACGCGGCGAGGGGAACCGAGCTCGAGCCGCACCTCGTCGGCGAGCTGATCGCCTCCGAGATCGAGGTTCGCACGGGAAGGTGCGAAACCTTCGCCGAGGCCGCGGCACTCGTCGGCGAGCGGCGGCGCCAGCTACGGGAGCTCGTCGAGCCGCAAGGCGTCGCGCTCGCCGCAACCGGTACGCACCCATGGAGCCCGTGGCAGGAGCAGCGGATCATCGACACGCCGCACTACCGCCGCAACGACGAGATCCTCCGCTACGTCGTCTGGCGCAACAACTCGTTCGGCATCCACGTCCACGTCGGCATCAACGGCGCCGACCGCGCGATTCGCGTCTGCTCGGCCCTCCGCAACTACCTCCCGGAGCTGCTTGCGCTCTCGTCGAGCTCGCCGTTCGTGGAAGGCGCCTTCACGTACCTCCACTCGGCTCGGACGCAGATCTTCACGCGCATGTTCCCGCGCTGCGGCATCCCCGACGCCCTGGCGAGCTGGGACGAGTGGGAGACGTACGTCCGGTTCCTCTACGAGACCGGCTCGATCACCGAGCACACACAGATCTGGTGGAGCGTGCGGCCGCACCTCGCGTTCCCGACCGTCGAGATCCGGATCTGCGACGCGCAGCCGGACCTCGGCGAGTCGCGCTCGCTCGCGGCTCTCTGTTACGCGCTGACCGCGCGGATCGCGCGTGCGCTCGACGAGGGCGAGCCGCTCCCAGATCTGCCGCACCGGCTGATCGAAGAAAACTTCTGGCGGGCCATCCGCCACGGGCTCTCGGGCGAGCTGATCGACTTCGCGAGCGGAGAAGTCGTCCCCGCCCGCGCGCGCCTCGAGCGGCTCGTCGACTGGGTGCGTCCGATCGCGGAGGAGCTCGGCGCGGCCGAGTGGCTCGCAATCCCGGACCAGAACGCGGCCGAGCGCCAGATCGCGCGCCACGAGGAGGGCGCGTCGATGCGCGAGATTTTCGAGGAACAGGTTCGCTGGCACCTGCGGACGCCCACTTCGTGACACGGCCAATCCGGCCGGTGTGGTAAAAAACAGCCCGCGCCGAGGTCTCTCGGCGCTGACTTTGTGACGCCCCGGAGGGAGCACTAACCGATGAGTTGGTTCATGCATCACGCCGTGCTGTTCGCGCTGCTGTGCGCCGGCGCCGCCGTCGTCTACGGACTCGGCCTCACCGTTTGGCTCCTGCGGCAGCCCGCCGGCACCGAGCGGATGCAGGAGATCGCGCGCGCCGTGCAGGAGGGCGCAGCCGCGTACCTGCGCCGCCAGTACACGACGGTCGCCGTCGTCGCGGTCGTCCCGTTCCTCGTGCTCGGCTTCTACAACAAGCTGGGCTGGGGAGCGGCGATCGGCTTCCTTATCGGCGCGGCCCTGTCGGCCGCAGCCGGTTTCATCGGGATGAACGTCGCCGTTCGCTCGAACGTGCGCACAGCCGAGGCTGCCCGCCACGGCTTGCCGCCGGCGCTCAACGTCGCCTTCCGCGCGGGCTCCGTCACGGGTCTGCTCGTCGTCGGCCTCGGTCTGTTTGGCGTCGCGGGCTACTACTGGATCCTCACCGCCGGGATCGGCGACGACCCGCACAGGGCGATCGAGCACCTCGTCGGGCTCGCCTTCGGCGGCTCGCTCATCTCCGTCTTCGCTCGGCTGGGCGGCGGCATCTACACGAAGGCCGCCGACGTCGGCGCCGACCTCGTCGGAAAGATCGAGGCGGGGATCCCCGAGGACGATCCGCGGAACCCGGCCGTGATTGCCGACAACGTGGGCGACAACGTCGGCGACTGCGCCGGCATGGCCGCCGACCTGTTCGAGACGTACGCCGTGACCGCGGTCGCCGTGATGCTGCTCGGCGTCACCGGAACCGCGTTCACCACCGGGACGCACCTTTGGCTCTACCCGTTGTGCATCGGCGGCGTCTCGATCATCGCCTCGATCATCGGCGTCCAGTTCGCTCGCGTCAGCGCTGGCGGCAACATCATGAACGCGCTCTATCGCGCGGTCATCGTGGCGACGGTCATCTCCGCGCTGATCTTCATCCCGGTCACGCAGGCCTTCGACACGAGCGGGAACTTCTCGTTCGGCAACCTCTACGGCTCGGCGCTGATCGGGCTCGCGATCACTGCGCTGCTCGTCGGGATCACCGAGTTCTACACGGGCACCCGTTGGAACCCCGTCAAGTCGATTGCGCGCGCGTCCCAGACCGGACACGCGACGAACATCATCGAAGGCCTCGCCATCGGGATGCAGGCGACGGCCCTGCCGGTGATCGTGATCGCGCTCGGGATCCTCGTCGCCAACCACCTCGCCGGCCTCTTCGGGATCGGCGTCGCCGTGATGGCGCAGCTCTCGATGACCGGTCTCATCGTTGCGCTCGACGCGTACGGCCCGGTCACGGACAACGCCGGCGGGATCGCCGAGATGGCCGATCTGCCGCCCGAGGTACGCGCGATCACCGATCCGCTCGACGCGGTCGGCAACACGACGAAGGCCGTGACGAAGGGCTACGCGATCGGCTCGGCCGCGCTCGCCGCACTCGTCCTCTTCGGCTCGTACGCCGACGGGCTCCACACGCAGGCGAAAGCCGGCTCGGCGCTCTCGCATCTCACCTTCGATCTCTCCGACGCCTGGGTCATCGCCGGCCTCTTCATCGGCGGCCTGATGCCGTTCCTCTTCGCCTCGCTTGCGATGCAGGCGGTCGGGCGCGTCGGCGGCGAGGTCGTGGAGGAGGTGCGGCGCCAGTTCCGCGAGCACCCGGGGATCATGGAAGGCACCGAGCGGCCGCAGTACGGCCCGGCCATCGACATCGTCACAAGCTCGGCGATCCGTTCGATGATCCTGCCCGCGATCGTGCCCATCGCCTTCCCGATCGTGGTGGGCCTGATCAACGCGAAGATGCTCGGTGGCCTGCTGATCGGGACGATCGTGACGGGGCTCTTCCTCGCGATCGCGATGACGTCGGGCGGTGGCGCGTGGGACAACGCGAAGAAGCTGATCGAGGACGGCCTCTACGGCGGCAAGGGCTCGGAGGCCCACGCCGCCGCGGTGACGGGTGACACCGTCGGCGACCCGTACAAGGACACGGCCGGCCCGGCGATCAACCCGATGATCAAGATCACGAACATCGTCGCGATCCTCATCATCCCGATCATCATCTCGATCCACGGGTAGCCGCTCGCCGAGCCTGTTCGGGCGGGAAGCCGTACTACATCCTCGTCGTCGGAGCGCATCTACTAGCCGGAGCGAAGAGAGCCGGCACCGAACAACCCGGTCAGCGAGAGTGAGGAGGACCATGCCGAACATCTACGAGGACGAGTTCACCGGCCGTCTCGATCTGAGCTCCGAGGAGACGGCGATGTACCTGTACGACATCGACCCGGGCGACTGGCTCCCGTACCACTACGAGTACGTCGAGGAGTGGCTGCTCGTCGTCGAGGGAACCGTCGTCGTGCGCGACCCGGAGCGCGAGGTGGAGCTCGTCCGCGGCACGCTGACGCGCTTCGAGGCCGGCCCCGGCGGCGCGCACCAAGTGAGCAATCGCGGTACAACGAAGGCAAGAGTGCTGCTGTTCTCGAAGGTTGCGCTCCCGAGCGTCTCGGTGTATCCCGACTCCGACACGATCGGCGTCTGGCCCGACGACGACACGGAGTTCTACTTCAAGCGGAGCGGCGCCGTCTCACGCGAAGACGTGGTCTAGTCCCTGGTCTTGGCCGTGTTCCTGGCCCAGGGCAAACCGGCCTCGGCCATTTGCGCGTAGTCAGCGACGTGACCATCGCGAGGCGCGTGGCCGGAGTCGTGCTCGTCCTGACAGGCGTCGTCTGGATCGGCCAGGGAACCAGGCTTATTCAAGGCTCGTCGATGACCGGCAGCACCTTCTGGGCCGTTGTCGGTGCGGTCTGCTTCCTCGTCGGCCTTGGTCTACTCGGGTGGCCGTGGCGCCAGTCTCACACCGAGCCGTAGCCCCCAGGCCGGTAAGCGCGCAGGAGTACCGTTGCCTGCGTGAGAACGCTCACCCGGGTCGCGGCGTCAGCGGCCGCGCTCGCGCTCGTTACGGGCGCGATCGAGCTCCTCAAGGGGCACGTGCCGGTGCTGAGCCTGGCGGTGCTCTACCTGCTCGCGATCATCCCGGTCGCGGTCGCGTGGGGGATCGTGTTCGCGGTGGGGACGGCGATCGGGAGCATGCTCGCCTTCAACTTCTTCTTCGTGCCGCCGCTCTATACGTTCACGATCGAGGACACGAAGAACTGGTTCGCCCTGCTCGTCTTCGTCGTGACGGCCGTCGTCGTGAGCGAGCTCGCGAGCCGGTCACGCCGGCGCGCCGAGGAGGCCGAGGCTGCGTTCCGCGCGCTGCGCGACCTGACCGAGGAGAGGGAGAGGCTTGCCGAAGAGGTGCTCGAGGCCGAGGCGCTGCGGCGCAGCGACGCGCTCAAGACCGCGCTCTTGCGGGCCGTCTCCCACGACCTCCGCTCGCCGCTGACCGCGATCCTCGCGTCGGCGGACGCGCTCGCGAGTTCGGGCTTGACGCTCGATCCGGAGGACAGGCTCGGCCTGGCCGAGACGATCCGGGGCGAGGCGACGCGGCTCGACCGCGTCGTCGAACAGCTGCTCGACCTCTCGCGGCTCGAGGCCGGGTCGGCCGAGCCGCACCGCGAGCTCTGGCCCGTCGACGAGCTCGTCGGGCAGGCGCTCGCCGGCCTCGGCGCCGAAGCCGCGCGGGTCCGGCTCGAGATCGGCTCGGAGACGCCGCCGGTCGAGGTCGACGCCGCCCAGGTCGAGCGGGTGCTCGCGAACCTGCTCGACAACGCGCTCAAGTACTCGCCGGCCGGCTCGTTCGTGCTGCTGCGGGCCGAACCGGGAGCCACCGAGCTTCGCATCCACGTCATCGACTCGGGCGCCGGTTTGCCCGATGAGCAGCGGGACGCACTGTTCCAGCCGTTCCGGCGCGGCGCGGCCGGCCACGGCTCCGGGCTCGGGCTCGCGATTGCCCGTGGGTTCGCCGAGGCGAACGGCGGGCGGCTCTGGGCCCAAGACGACCCGGGCGGCGGACACCTTGTCCTCTCGCTGCCGCTCGCAGAGCGTCGGGCGGTGGTGAACGCGTGAGCGCACGGGTCCTCGTCGTCGACGACGAGCCGCAGATCCTGCGGGCTCTCCGCACGAGCCTGCACGGCGCGGGCTACGAGGTGGAGACGGCCGAGACCGCCGAAGGTGCTCTCGCCGCGCTCGCCGCGAACCCACCCGACGCCGTCGTGCTCGA
>Ga0070695_100000394_pt1 | contig 22675 bp, 15 predicted proteins | sample KBSK1252metaG_FD_65471 | JGI IMG/M metagenome (GOLD analysis project Ga0070695, IMG submission 65471) | Corn, switchgrass and miscanthus rhizosphere microbial communities from Kellogg Biological Station, Michigan, USA - KBS K1-25-2 metaG | ecosystem: Host-associated > Plants > Roots >...
GAAGCGCCGCTGCGCGGGCGGCACCGTCGTGACGTCCTCGCTCGCCACCGCGATCCGGCCGCCATCTGCCGTCTCGAAGCCGGCGAGGAGGCGGAGCATGGTCGTCTTACCACTGCCCGACGGCCCCAGCAGCGCCAGAATCTCGCCGCGCGCGATGTCGAGCGAGACCGGGCCGACGGTAACATTGTGGGCCCAACGTTTTGCAATCGCCTGAATCTGGAGAAAGGCGCTCAATGGCCGTTTCCCGTGCCGCGCACGTGTTGGTCCCACCAGCGCATCCAGTCCGGCCCATGCGCGACGAGGAAATTCCAGTCCACGTCGGCCACGACCATGCGGCGCCGCACGTCTTTCACCCAGTCGGGCAATGAGTCGGCGGGCAAATCGAGCCGAGCCGGCAACCGGTACACGTTGCGCGCGGCCGCGAGCTGCATCTCCACGCTGCCGACGAAATCCACGTAGGCGCGCGCGGCGGCGAGATGCTTCGCGCCGCGCACGGACGCAATCCCGTCTTCGATCACCACCGTGCCGCTCTTCGGAAACACATAGCCGATCGGCATCCCGCGGCGGCGGCTGATCAGGACGTCCGGCAAATCCCAGATGGTGACCAGCCCTTCCTGCCGTGCGATCTTCTCACTCACGAGCGCCGGGTTTTGCTCGTAGACCTTCGTCTGACCGTCGAGCCGCCGCAGCCACGCGAATCCGGCGATGGTGTCGCCGGGTTGCTTCATGCCGCGCTGGATGATGTAGCCGAACACCGCGCGCATCGTGCCGCTCGCGAGCGGGTCGCGGATGATCAGCTTCCCTTTCCATTTTGGATCGAGGAGGTCGTCCCAATCCTGCGGCGCCTCCTCGGCCTTCACGACTTTCTCGGCGTAGAGGAACGGCGCGGGCGTCTCGTAGGCTGCAAAGTAGCAATCACCGGCGCCACGCCCGCGCGGGGCGATGGCATCAGCCCAAATCGGGCGCCGGCAATCCAGCAGCGAGTCGCGCGCGGCCTGCGCGAGAATCAACGACGGACCGCCGAACCAGACGTCCGCCTGCGGGTTCGCGCGCTCGGAGCGGACGCGGTCGTAGACGTCCTGCGAGCCCATGTCGAGCCAGCGCACGTCGATGTCGGGATGCAGTGCCTCGAAGCGCTGCTCGAACAGCGTGAGCAGATCGCGACCATGCGGTGAGTAGATGACGAGCGGTGTCCGGTGATCGCGCGAGCAGCCGATCACGAGGAAGATCAGAGCAGCGAACAGCCATACGTGCACTGGTACGTGGTGCGTGGTACGTGGTGCGTGGACGCGCACACCACGCACAACGCACCACATACCACGCACCATGTTAAGGAACATTCCTTCTTTTTAGTCCAAGGAGATTCATGAAGAGCCGATAAGCACCAGGCACCCCAGCCGGAAGCTGCCGGAAGAAACTCAATCCGGTGTAGACATAGGTCCCGCGTCCCAGCGGCGCGATCAGGAGGCCCCCCTTCAACTCCGCCGCTGGATTCGGCGGAGGATCGTGCGTTTCGAGGACCGGTACGTAGGTCGTGTCCCAGGTGTGCGCGAAGTACAGCCCGCGCTCCTGAACCCAGCCGCGCCAATCACCGTCGCCGATGGCATTGGGATAATGAAAGACGGCATGGGCAGGATCGAGCTCGGTGACCGGCGCGGTTTCGTCCGTCACACGGTCGTGGGGGCGCGCGATGGTCAAGGGATAGGGCGCGAATCCGCCGTCCACGAAGGGATACTGCTGGTACTGCACGATCACGAGACCGCCGTTCCTGCCGTAGTCGAGCAGCCGGCTATTGTTGGCCACCAGCGCGGGCTCGGTTTCGTACGCCCGGCTCCCGATCACGATGACGTCGTAGCGCGACAGGTCGCCACGCGCGAGCGAATCGGCGCCGATCAGCTCGACCGGCACACCGATCGCCAGCAGCGCTTCCGGAACGCGGTCCGCGGCACCGCGCACGTAGCCGACGTGGGACACGCCCGGCAACGCGACCCGCGCCGCGCGAATCTGCGCGACGGAGGGCCTGGTCAGCGCGCGCGGCCGGATGTGCGGGTAGTCGATGATCTCGAGCCAGCCCGATCCGGCGCGCAGATCGTACGTTCCCGACTTGAGACTGTCGGCGGTCGGCGGTGCGACAGACAGCACAACACTCTTCGTTTCATCTTCGCGCGTGAAGGCGAGACTTTCCGCGGGAATCGGCGGCCAGCCGGCGGGAGGCGTGAGCGCGGTACGGACGGACGCGGCCCCGCGGGCGCGATTGGTCACCGTCACCGTGAAGTGCCGGGGCTCGTGCGATCCGCCGTCGATCGGCCAGAGCAACTCGTCCGGGGCGATCGCGACATCGACGTCGCGCGTGACGAAGATCGGGCGCCGGACCTCGCCGATTGCCTGGTCGCGGTAGCGGTACACGACCTCACGGGTCAGCGTGATCGGCTCGCCGCCAATGACCAGGCGCACCCGCGCCGTCACCGGCGGCGGCTCGAACGGCAGGCCACGCACATCCGCGGGAGCCGCAGACCAGTCGTACAGCCCGCCGCGATTGGTGAGCGGACGACGCAAGAAATAGGGTTGGGTCCGCTCGGCATCCTTCGCCACCGTCAGCACGAACCGGCGCGTCACGATCGACCCGGGCGCCACGATGGGGGCGCCGAGCTCGAGGCGCTCCAGGCTCCAGCCAGTGGGCGCGGCCACGGCCACGCTGTCGAGGCGCACGACGCTGTCGCCGGCGTTCCAGACGTTCACTTCGATCTGCAGTCGCTCGCCCGGCGTGACGATTCCGTCATCGGCGGTGCCATCGACGGTTACGCCGGCCGCGGTCGCGATCGCGCGCTCGAGCAATGCGCGCTGCACGGTGTCAGCGGCGCCGACAAGTCGCAGCGCGCGGATCAAATACGGCAGCGTGACGGACGGGCGCCACGGAGTGAGCGTCGCGCGCGCCGAATCGATGAGCGCGGCGTATCCCGGCACGTGGATCGCCGTGTCCACACCTGCGAAGGCCGACGTCTCGCTACCCCCGCCATTGCTGCCAGTGGGCGCCGGCTTCGTCGCGAGCAGCGCGAGTCCCGACGTTGCCGGCCCGGGCCGCTGCAGCTGGCCCATATCCTGGGACCGATGGCGGCTGCGGCTCGCCATCGCGACCTGGAAATACGATTGACCGAGGATCGGATCGAGAATGCCGACAGGCAGGGTGAGCGTGGTGGCGCTGGGATCGCCGCGCGTCGAGCGATAGAACTTCTGCGGCCCCCAGGTCGAATCGCGCAGCAGGTCGAACGCCTGGCGGGCGAGAATCGCCGAAACCTGATGGTGCCCGTGCCCGTCGGCCGGCGTCCCGGAGAAGACGGCGATGATGATCTGCGGCCGGAACCGCCGGATCACATCCACCACGTCTTTCAGAATCGAGTCGCGCGGCCAGAACCGGAACGTCTCTTCGACCGATTTCGAGAAGCCGAAATCGTAGGCACGGGTGAAAAACTGGCGCGCGCCGTCGAGCTCACGCGCCGCGAGCAACTCTTCGGTTCGAATGATGCCGAGCTCGGGGCCAAGCTCTGGACCGATGAGGTTCTGGCCACCTTCACCCCGCGTCAGCGAGAGATAGGCGGCCTGCGCGCCCATGCCGCGTGACAGCAACACCAGGAGCTGGGTGTCCTCGTCGTCGGGGTGCGCGCCGATCATGAGCACCCGCTTGTTGCTGCCGAGCTGTCGCAACGTGCTCGCCAGCGCAGCGACGCCGCCCGTGCCTGCCGGGGACAGTTGTCCCTGGGAGGCACGGGCGGCGCCGAAGCTCAGCAAGAGCCCGAGGAGCCCGCTGACACACAGTTTCACTATTGGGAAAGGTACACGGCGCCGCCCTTCATAACGAATTTCACGCGTTGCAGTTCCGTGATATCGCGCGTGGGATCGCCTGCTACGGCGATGATGTCAGCGTACAGTCCGGGTGCGATGGCGCCGAAGTTTTGCTCCTGGCCAAGTAACGCCGCGGCAACCGAGGTTCCCGATTGAATCGCCTGCATCGGCGTCATCCCGTACTGCACGTAGTACTCGAATTCCTTCGCTTGATTGATCTCGGTCCATGGAAAGCCGCCGACATCGGTGCCCATCGCGATTTTCACGCCGCGCCGCAGCGCGCGGCCAAAAGCCTTACGCTCGAGATTGACGAGCGCCACCCAGACACCGCCCCGTGCCACGACATGCGCACCGACCGTGACCGTCGGTACCCAGTACACGTTGTTCCGCACCATCACATCCATCAGCGAGTCGGTGAGGCCGTCGCCGTGCTCGATGGAGTTGACGCCGGCGCGGAGCGCCGCGGCGATGCCGTCGGAGCCGATCGCGTGCGCCGCCGCGAAGCGGCCCAAGCGGTGCGTCTCGTCCACGATCGCTTTGGCTTCGGCGTCGGTGAAGTTGACCCAGCTGTGCAGCACGCTGTCCGGTGTGAAGTAATACCGGCGGTCGCTGTAGTACTTGATCCAGTCCGCGCCGTGCTGCACCTGCTGGCGCACCGCCAGGCGCGCGTTGTCCACGCCGTCCACCGGCTGCACGCCGTGCGGAAGCTCGAGCTCCCAGTTCGCGGTCGTGATCGGATACATCCCGGTCGGCGCCATCGCGCGTGTCGAGGCGAAGATGCGCGGCCCCGGGATCTCCCCGTTGTTGATCGCGAGCTTCACATCTACGTCGGCGTACATCGCCCCTTCAGTTTCGAGGTCGCGGATCGCCGTGAAGCCGTGCTCCAGCGCAATCCGCGCATTCCGGGCCGCGAGAATGGCGCGGTAAGGCGTGGACTGCTTGAGCAACTGGTCTTCGTACTCCTGCGATGTGATGTCGCCCTGCAGGAGCAGATGCGTATGGGCGTCGATGAGCCCGGGCAGGACGGTCATCTGGCTGAGGTCGATCACTCGGGCGTTTGGGGCCTGTCCCTGGATTTGGGCCAGGGGACCGACCGCCTTGATCCTTTCGCCTTCGATCAAGATTCCTACATTGGGCTGGACGCTGGCGGCCCGGCCGTCCACCAGGCGCCCCGCTTTGATCAGCACCTGCGGCGTCTGGGCATTGGCAGCCGGCAGGACGACGAGACCAACGAATAACAGCAGAAACCCGCGCATCGGTCAGCTCCGGTTCGGGAGAGGCGCGGCAAATCTATCATCTCGGCGACGGAGGCGTACATGGCGGTGCACATGACCTGCGAATGCGGTACGTCCTACGACCTCAAGGATGAGTTTGCGGGGAAGCTCGTGAAGTGTCCGCAATGCGGGCGGCCCGCGCGCGCCCCCACCGCCCGCAGCACCGCCGTCGCGACTGCCGAAGGCGACCCCGCGTTCGACCGGGACATTTTTCTGCTGCGCCAGCAGATGTTGAAGATCTCCGAGAAGTACGACGTCGGTGACGAGCAGGGCAACAAGATCATCTTCGTGGAGCGTCCCGCCCACCTGTTGCGGAATCTGGGCGCGATCCTCGTCGTTCTTGCCGGGCTGCTCGTCGGATTGCCTGCGTTCGCGGCGCTCATCGACGCCATGCCGCCCGGCGCCCTCCGGACGATCGTGGGCATCATCGGCATGGTCACGATCCTCGTCGGCTCGATTGTCCTGGGCGTGGTGATATCGGCGAAGCGGCACGTCACGTTCTATCGCGATCAGTCCAAGCGCGAGAAGCTGCTCGACATCCTCCAGGACAAGAAATTCCAGCCCATCACCATGACGTACACGGTACGCGACGCGCGCGGCCGTCCGCTCGCAAAGCTCGGCAAGAATTGGTTGTTCAACGCGATCCGTAAGCGCTGGTACGTGTGGGCGCCGAACGGGACGCTGTTGTTCCTCGCGAAAGAAGACTCCATCATCCTGTCGCTGCTCCGGCGCTTCCTCGGTCCCCTGTTCGGCATCCTGCGCACCAACTTCATCTTCCTTCCCGCGGGGACCGAGGATGTCATTGGGGAGTTCAAGCGCAAGTTCACGATCCTCGACCGCTACGTGCTCGACATGACGTCCGATCCGCAGCGTCTCATGGACCGCCGCCTCGCCATCGCCCTCGGCGTCATGCTGGATACGGGAGAGCGGCGGTGACCACGGGCCCGGACGGGGTGAACGGCGGCGAGCACGAAGAGCCGATCCTCATTACGCCGGACATGTTGGCCCCCGCCCCCGCCCCCGCGCCGCCGCGACGGGCGGCCGCAAAAGTCTCCGACGGGCGCGTGGACTTCGAGCGCGGCATGCGCCGGCTCCCGCCGCTCATCGTTTTCCTGATCCTTGCCAACGTGGCGGTGTTCGTCTGGGAGGTCAGCGCCGGTGCGTTTGCCCCGATCTTGGAATCGACTGGTCCTGATCACACCAATCCGATCATGGCCGGTGCGCTGATCCGCGAGCGCGTTCTCGCCGGTGAGTGGTGGCGGATGATCACGGCAACCTTCCTGCACGGCGGCCCCGATCACCTCATCGGCAACATGATCGCGCTGTTCATCGTCGGCATGGCGTGCGAGCATGCCTTCGGCGCGTCCCGCACCGCGGCGATCTATTTCGGGAGTGGGCTGGCCGGAACGGCGTTCAGCCTGGCGACCGGGCCGGGACCGTCGGTCGGGGCATCGGGCGCGATCTTCGGCGTCCTGATGGCCGTCGTCGTCATGCTGTATCGGAACCAGAAGTATTTCTTCGTGCGCGACAAGCGGATCGGCTTCGTGCTTGCGGCCTGGGCGGGCTGGCAGCTCTTCGTGGGATTCATGAGTCCATTCATCGACAACTTCGCGCATTTGGGTGGGATGACGGGCGGCGCGCTGGCTGCCTTACTGCTGACTCCCACATTGACGGCGCGCGAGACGCAGGTCCGGATCTCTTAAGGCGACGGTAAGAGACGGTAAAGGACGGTATGGGACGGTAAGGGTAGGCCCACCTTTACCGTCCTTTACCGTCCCTTACCGTCCCTTACCGTCGAGTCTTACCGTGCTGCCAGCGGTTTCCCGTCCGCGTCCAGGAATCTGATCTCTCCGAAATTCAGCTCGCGAATTCCGGCCTCGATCTTCGCCTTGTCGCCCACGATCACCCAGACGAGGTGATCGGGACGGATCGCTTCCTGCGCGGCGCCCGCGGCGTCGGGAATCGTCAGCGCGCGGACGCGCTGCGCATACGTCTCGTAGTAATGATCGTCCAACCCAAACGTCACGAGCTGTTCGAGCGAGCCCTGCACGGCGTCCATCGTTTCCCAATTGCCGGGCAGCGTGAGCGTCAGGTTCGCCTGCGCCTTTGCCAGCTCGTCCGCGGTCACCGGCTTCGGGCCGAGGATCCCGCGCAGCTCCCGATCGACCTCGATCATCGACTCCTTCGTCTTGTCGGTCTGGACCGGTGCGTACGCGATGAACGGACGCTGGCCGCGCGCGTCCCAGATCAGCGTGAACGCACCGTACGACCAGTGTTTCGCTTCGCGCAGGTTCATGTTAACGCGCGAGGTGAATTGCCCGCCCAGGAGTGACGTCATCGCCTCGATGGCGTACTCGTGCGGATTGGCCTTTGGCGGCGCGAGATCGGCGGCGAAAATGATCGACTGCTCCGCCCCCGGCCGATCGAGGATGTAGACGAGGGACCGCGGCTGATCGGCGACGGTGCTCACATTCTTCTGCGGCACCTCGCCGGCTCGCCAGCCGCTGAACAGCCGCGCCAGCTTCGGCTGGATTTCTGCCAGCGTGACGTCGCCGACGATCACCAGCGTCGCGTGGTTCGGTTTGAACCAGGTGCGGTGGAACCGCACCAGATCGTCGCGGGTCATGGCCGACACGGACGCTTCCGTGCCCGACCCCGTCAGCGGATTGCCATACGCATGATTGGCGCCGTACAGCAGCTGCGGGAAGACGCGCAGCCCCATCTGTACCGGCTGCACCTTCTCGCGCTGGATGCGCGCCAGGCGCTGCCGCTGCTGCCGCTGAAAGTCGGCCTGCGGGAATGACGGATTGAGCAGTACGTCCGTGAAGACATCAAGTGCCGGATCGAGATTGTCCTTCAGCGTCGAGAGCGCGACGCGCGACACGTCCAGCTGCGAGCTCGTGAAGAGCTGGGCTCCCAGCTGCGACAGCGTGTCGCTGATCTGCAGCGCGGTGCGCCGGGTGGTGCCTTCGTCCAGCATGTCCAAGGCGAGACTCGCCGTGCCGGGGGCCGAGAATTGATCCGCCGCATAGCCGGCATCCACGAGCAGCGTCAGCTGCACCTGTGGAATCGAGTGCCGCTCGGCGAGGACGACCTTGAGCCCGTTGGGCAGCGTCGCGCGCGTAAATGCCGGGAAGCGAGCATCGGGCGGCGTTCCCGCGTCGGGCAGCTTCGAGCGGTCGGCGCCGCTGGCCGCGGTCTCGAACGTGGGATAGGGATGCACTTCGAGCACCCAATCGCCGTCGCTGAGCCACCGCGCCGCCGCCGACTTGAGATCGCCGAGCGTTGACGTCGCGATGCGCCGCTGCGTCACCAGGTACTGATCGGCGCTGCCGGTGAATACTTCGTTTCGCGCGAGCACGTCGGACTTCCCGCCGAAGCCGCCGATCCGCTCGATGCCGCGGATGAAGTTCGCGCGCGACTGCGTCTTGACGCGCCGCAGCTCGCTCGCGGTTGGGCCCGTCTGGATCAAACGCGTGACCTCTTCGTCGATGGCTCGTTCCACCCGCGCAAGATCGCCGTTCGGCTTGGCCGTCGCGCGAATCACGAGCTGGCCGCCGATCTCACGGAGATCGACGTAGGCGACCACGTCGGTGGCGATCTGGTCGTCATAGACCAGCCGCTTGTAGAGCCGCGACGTCTTCCCGGCCGCGAGCACGTCGGTCACGAGATCGAGATAGTCGGCGTCCGCCGATCCATACTCCGGGATGTTCCATTCTTTGTAGATCCGCGCCTGCGGGACGCGGTCCTGCATGATCTCCCGGTGCGACCCGGTGCGCTTCGCGATCCACGTTCCCTGCTTGGCAATCGGCGGGGTCGCGGGAATGTCGCCGAAGAACTGCTCCACTTTCTGGCGTGCCGTCTCGGCCGTGATGTCGCCGGCGAGGACGATGACCGCGTTGTTCGGTCCGTAGTAAGTGCGGAACCAGTTCTTCACATCTTCGACCGACGCGCCGTTGAGATCTTCCATCGACCCGATCACCGACCACGAGTACGGATGACCCGCGGGATACGTGCCCTCGGTCATCAGCAGGTTGACCTTTCCGTACGGTTGATTCTCGCCCTGCCGTTTTTCGTTCTGGACGACGCCGCGCTGCTCGTTGACCTTGGCCGTGTCGATCGCTCCGAGCAGATGGCCCATGCGATCGGATTCCATCCACAGCGCGATGTCGATGGCGTTGGTGGGCACGTTCTCGAAGTAGTTGGTCCGGTCTTCGTTCGTCGTGCCGTTCTGATCGGTCGCGCCGATGCGCTCGAACGGCTGGAAGTAGTCGTCGTTGAAATGCTCGCTGCCGTTGAACATCAGGTGCTCGAACAGGTGCGCGAAGCCGGTGCGGCCCGGCCGCTCGTTCTTCGAGCCGACGTGGTACCAGATGTTCACGGCGACGATCGGCGCTTTGTGGTCCTCGTGGACGAGGAGGGTGAGTCCGTTTTTGAGCACGAAGCGCTGATACGGGATGGTGATCGGCGCCGGAGCGGACGACCGTGGGGCAGGCCGCCGGGTGGCGGTTCGAGACGGGCGCTGGGCGGTTCCGGGCGTGGGCAACGCCGTGGCGAGCCCGAGCGCCAGGGTCAAAAACGCTATGCGGGACATGGGAATCTCCTCCAAAAGGCTGACGGCGGGCTGAACCAGGTGAGAAGATATTACATTACCAGAGCATGGCTACCCTCGCCGAACCCAAACAGCCCAAGGTCAGCGCCGACGAAGCGCGTGAAGTCGCCGAGGCGGCGCGCGAGCAGGAGTGGGCCGCGCCGAGCTTCGTGCGTGACCTGTTCCTCGGCAAGCTGCGGATGGACCTGATTCACCCCTACCCCGAACAAGACGCGGACGAAGTCGCCCGCGCGAAACCGTTTCTCGACAAGCTCGAGAGATTCCTCCGCGAGGACGTCGACTCCGATCGCATCGACCGCGAAGGCGAGATCCCCGAGAAGGTGATCGAGGGTCTGCGCCAGCTCGGCGCGTTCGGCATCAAGATTCCCCGCGAGTACGGTGGGCTCGGGCTGTCGCAGCTCTCGTACATGAAGGCGATCGAGCTCGTGTCGTCGGTGGACGGCTCGCTGACGGCGCTCCTGTCGGCGCACCAGTCGATCGGCGTGCCCCAGCCGCTCAAGATGTTCGGCAACGAAGCGCAGAAGAAGAAATACTTCCCGCGTCTCGCCAAGGGCGCGATCTCGGCGTTCGCGCTCACCGAGCACGGCGTAGGCTCAGACCCCGCCGCGATGGAAACGAACGCCATCCTCGACGACGACGTCTGGGTCTTGAACGGCGAGAAGCTGTGGTGCACGAACGGCACCAAGGCGGAGCTCCTCGTCGTGATGGCGCGGACGCCGTCGAAGATGGTCAACGGGAAAGAGAAGAAGCAGATCACGGCGTTCATCGTGGAGACCGACTGGCCGGGCGTCGAGATCGTGCATCGCTGTCACTTCATGGGACTCAAAGCGCTCTACAACGGCGTGATCCGCTTCACGAACGTGCGCGTGCCCAAGGAAAACGTGCTCTGGGGCGAGGGCAAGGGATTGAAGCTCGCGCTCATCACGCTCAATACCGGCCGGTTGACGCTGCCCATTTCGTCAGTCGCCGCGGGCAAGCGCTGCCTCGAGATCTCCCGCCGCTGGGCAGCCGAACGCGTGCAGTGGGGCCGGCCGATCGGGCAGCACGATGCGATCGCGCAGAAGATCGGCACGATGGCGGCGAACACACTCGCCATGGAGGCAGTCGCCGAGCTGTGCGGCGCGATGGCGGAGCGCGGCGGCTACGACATCCGGCTCGAGGCCGCGATCGCCAAGCTGTACAACTCCGAGGCCGGCTGGCGCATCATCGACGACACGGTGCAGATCCGCGGCGGCCGCGGCTACGAAACGGCCGACTCGTTGCGCGCGCGCGGCGAGGCGCCGATCGCCGTCGAGCGCATCATGCGCGACTTCCGGATCAACCTGATCTTCGAGGGCTCGTCGGAGATCATGCACCTGTTCATCGCGCGCGAAGCCGTGGACAAGCATCTGCAGGTCGCCGGCGATGTCGTCATGCCCGGCAAGACGGCCAACGAGCGTCTCGCCGGTCTCGTGCGCTCCGCGGGCTTCTACGGCTGGTGGTATCCGTCGCGCTGGCTGGGCTGGAGCCTGTGGCCGCGGTACGCCGAGTTCGGGCGGCTGGCGAAACACGTCCGCTTCGTCGAGCGCAGCTGCCGGCGTCTGGCGCGCAGCGTCTTCCATTCGATGATTCGGTTCGGGCCGAAGCTCGAGCTCCGCCAGTCGGTGCTGTTCCGTCTGGTGGACGTGGCCGCCGAGTTGTTTGCGATGGCGGCGACCTGCTCACGCGCTCAAGGGCTCTACACGAAGGATCGCGCGGCGGGCGCGCGGGCGGTCAAACTCGCGGATTTGTTCTGCAGACAGGCCCGGCGACGGGTCCGATCGAAGTTCAACGGCCTACGTCGTAATGAAGATGTTCCGACGTTCAAGTTTGCCCAAGAGATCTTGGCGGGTGAACATCGGTGGCTGGAGCGGGACATCGTGGAGTTGCCCGAATAGGCGGCTAAGCGGTTTGGCGGTTCGGCGGTTGGAATGATCGTGGCCCGTGCGTCCCTCGCCGGGCCATCGCTCGTTGTAGGCCCATCGTTGTCTTGCCAGCAACCTCGTGCACCAACTCGAACTCTCGCCAAGCTTCGTGCGATAGCAGTCTGAGGTCTCGAGCAAGAAGTGCGAAATAGGACAACTCCGCTAGCGACCCCAGGGCAATGTCCAAGAAGCGACGGAACTCCGACGGGCCTTTCTTGGCGCAACCCTCGACGATGTTCGCCGACGCTGAGTACGCGGCACGGCGCATCTGTGACGTAATGCCGTACAACTCCGATTTCGGAAACGACTGGGTCAGTTGATAAGTCAGCAGCGTGAGTCGATGGCATTGTTGCCATGCGACGAAGCGTTCATGCGGTTTCATGTCCGAAGGTATGTGGGATGTGGTGAGATCAACGAACCAAACAATCGCGGATGGTACCGGCTTAACGCGTCAAACCGCCTAACCGCTTAACCGCTCAGGCGGCCTGATGCGCAATCATGATGCTCTTCAGACGCTCCGGTGCTTCAGCCCCCGCATCACCGTAGGGCGACGGATGGCCTTCCTGCTCCATCACGACAGTCGGACACACGAGGGGAAACTGCCGGGCACGAATCCGGTCGGCGGCGGCCTGCGCGGCCACCGGCGTCGCGATGACTACCTCACGCGCACCTAACCCCGTGGCGGCTTTGGCCGCGGCCAGCACCTTCCATGGATAGACGATCTGCCCTTCGACGATCACCACGGTGCGGCCCTCGAGCTTCTTCACGGGACGCTGCGTGCGATACAGCACGAGATCCTGCTTGACGCGCGCGCGGGACTCGTCGATCGCGGCCTGGAGCTTTTCGAGGAGATTCATTCCCGGCTGAAAATCGGGGTCCATCTCGGCGGGCGCCGACTCGGCCATCGCACCGATCGGTGCGAGATTGGCGCCCAGCTTGATGAACGATGCCACGATCACGTCGAACTGGGCGCCCATTGCTTTGGCGGCATGCGCGGCGATCTCCACGCCTTCCGGCGTGATGCCCAGCAAAATGCAGGACTGATAGCCGCGGCTGGCGAGTTGCTGGCCGAGGAGCGCACCGGCACTCGAACGCGTGGGATAAAGACTCGGACGGGGCTGAGGCATGGTTCGCCAAGATAGATGGACGGTAAGAGACGGTAAAGGACGGTAAGGGACGGTAGGAGTAGGCCAACCCTTACCGTCCCGTACCGTCTCTTACCGTCCCTTACCGTCCTTTTGTCACCGCCTCTTCCCACCCGATTCGCGTTATCTTTTCCCGCTCCACCATCCAGGACACCGTAGTGCCGAAGGACACGCTCACGGTCGTCGACAACCGCACCGGCAAAAGCTACGAGCTGCCGATTCAGGACGGAACAGTTCGGGCAGCCGATCTCCGCCAGATCAAAGCATCCGACGACGATTTCGGGCTGATGTCGTACGACCCCGCCTTCATGAACACGGCGGCGTGCCGCAGCGCCATCACGTTCATCGACGGCGACAAGGGAATCCTGCAATACCGCGGCTACCCGATCGAGCAGCTCGCCGAGAAGAGCACGTTCCTCGAGACCTCGTATTTGCTCCTCCACGGGGAGCTTCCGACGGCCGCCGAGCTGGACAGCTGGGTCTACCAGGTCACGCACCACACGATCATTCACGAGAACATCAAGAAGTTCATCGACGGCTTCCACCATGACGCCCACCCGATGGGGATGTTCGTCAGCGCCGTCGCGGCCCTCTCGACGTTTTATCCTGAAGCGAAACGGATCTTCGAGGAGAAGTCGCGCAACAACCAGATCGTCCGGTTGATCGCCAAGACTCCGACGCTGGCGGCGTTCGCGCACCGCCACTCCGTGGGGATGCCGTACGCGTACCCCGACAACGATCTGAGCTATACCGGCAACTTCCTGAACATGATGTTCAAGACGACCGAGGTGAAATACTCGCCGCACCCCGTGCTCGAGCGCGCGCTCGATGTCCTGTTCATCCTTCACGCCGATCACGAACAGAACTGCTCGACCAGCGCGATGCGCGGCATCGGATCCTCGCATCCCGATCCGTTCTCCTGCATGGCGGGGGCAGCCGCGGCGCTGTACGGGCCGCTGCACGGCGGGGCGAACGAGGAAGTGCTGCGTATGCTGCGCGAGATCGGGTCGATCGACGCGATTCCCGCCTACCTCCAGCGCGTCAAGAAGGGCGAAGTCCGGTTGATGGGCTTCGGACACCGGGTCTACAAGAACTTCGACCCCAGAGCCAAGATCATCAAACAGATCGCCGAGCAGGTTTTCGATGTGACGGGCAAGAACCCGCTCATCGACATCGCAGTGGAGCTCGAGCGGATCGCGCTGCAGGAGGAGTATTTCGTAACGCGGAAGCTGTATCCCAACGTCGACTTCTACTCCGGCATCATCTACGAAGCCATGAAGTTCCCGGTGGACATCTTCCCCGTCTTGTTCGCCATCGGGCGGACGCCGGGGTGGCTCGCGCAATGGCAGGAAATGCTGCTCGATAAGGAACAGAAGATCGCCCGCCCGCGGCAGGTGTACGTCGGTCCAGCCAAGCGGAATTACGTGCCCATCGAGAAACGGAGCTGAGGCCCATGCCCACTTACGTTTTGCTCTCCAACCTGACGGACGAGGGGGCGAAGTCGCTCAAGAGCAACCCGAAGCGGCTACAGGAAGTGAACAAGGAGATCGAAAAGTTCGGGGCCAAGGTCACCGCGCAGTACGCGGTGCTCGGCCCCTATGACTTCGTCAGTATCGTCGATTGCCCCGACAACGAGACCATCGCGCGCGTGTCGGTGGAGCTGGCGTCACGGGGCAGCATCCGCCTGATGACGCTGGCCGCGACGCCCGTCGCCAATTTTATACGAACGCTGAGAACGAAAGACTGACGCTCGTTCGACGAATGTAGCGCAGCATACTGCGCCCCTACCCCACACCCCTCAGGGCATGGGTTTCGGGCGACCGCTGCCGCCCGATCCCACGATTTGCCGAATGCTGAAGACGGCCGCAACCACCGCGGCGGCGCTGGCGACTACGGCGACGGTGCTCTTTGCCGGGGACAGCCGCTTGATGCGCAGCGCCGCGATATCGCTTCGGGGCACGCGCACCCCGATTCCGGTCGCTTCGTAGGTTCGTCCTTCCAGACCCCACAGCCGCTGTACCGCAACGCCGAGTGATTCCGCATCGGACGTCAGGGCTCGTCCCTGTATCCCCGTGATGCCGTGAAGTGTCACGTCCTCCAAGGTGACGTCGCGGGCGGACGCGAGCTCGAACTGCAGATCGTTGCCCAGCGATGGGGACCGTGTCCCCATCGCGGCATAACTGTAGCAACCACTAAGCGACACGATGAATAGCGGCAGCAAACGGCGCCCCAGCCAGATCGCGATCATGTTCCGCCCGCCTGTTTCCCCACGCGCACGGGACTTCCGCTATTGCGAGTCGTCCCGTCGCCCAGTTGACCAAGGTCATTCAGTCCCCAGCAATAGGCGATCGGGCCACCCGCCCCGCTCGCGAGACCGCAGCTGTGTTGGGTACCGGCACTCACGGATTGGAAGCTCAACCCGCCGGTCACCAGTGTCGGCACCCGCGTGCACGGTTGTGACCCAGCCGAGGTGGTACAGACGGAGACCGCCGGGCTGCCGAGCTGGCCGCTGGCGTCGGAACCCCAGCAATACGCCGAGCCCCCCGCAGTCACCCCGCAGGTATGCGCGGCGCCGGCGCTGACCGACAGGAACGTCAGACCACCCTTCACGAGGCGGGGAGCGGACGCCTGCCCGACCAGGGTGTCGCCGAGTTGTCCAAGCGAGTTGTCGCCCCAACAGTAGAGGTCACCAGCCGACTCCAGTCCGCAGCTGTGACTGTAGCCCACACTCACCGCGATGAATTTCCGAGCGCCCGTAACCGGCATGGGCCGCGTTGTGTCGGTCGTTGTTCCGTCGCCCAGTTGCCCAAGGTCGTTCGAACCCCAACACCAAGCGGTGCTGTCGGCCGCGATCGCGCAGGCGTGCGAAACGCCTGCGCTGAGTGCAGTCAGCTCTGTTCCCCCGAGCACGGCCTCGGGCGCCCGCCGATCCGTTCGTGTCCCGTTTCCCAGTTGCCCATCTGCCCCCCAGCCCCAGCACCATGCCGCGCTGTCGCTTGCAATGCCGCAGGTGAAGGCGCCCCCGGCCTCGAGGGTCGTGAGGGTCAAAGCACCGGTCACAGCGACGGGCGTGGACCTCCCGGAGAAGGTGCTGTCGCCGAGTTGGCCGTTGTGATTGAATCCCCAACAAAAGGGCTCTCCAGCCGTGGCGACTGCGCAGGTGTGCCCACCGCCGGCACTGGCGGATGCAAACGCAATGCCGCCCGTGACCTGTACGGGGAGGTCGCGGTCGGTCCGCGAACCGTCCCCCAGCTCCCCGTCGCGATTCCAGCCCCAACAATAGACGTGACCCGTGACCGTCAGGGCGCAGCTGTGGAGCACGCCGGCGGCTATCGCACGGAAGGGCGAATCGACGGCCGGTGGGTCAAACGGCTCGTTCATGCCGCATGCCGCAGCGAAGGGCAGTGCGAGCAGGACGGCGCAGCGACGGCTCACGGCGGCAATCTAGCTCTTCTTGACAGCGGCTGCGATGCGGTGCACACTCGCCCGGTAACTCTCACCGTCGATCGGGTCCCGCCGTCCTCGATCGACCGCGGGTCGTTTTCCAGAACGCGATGGGGACGAAGCGCGCGTATGCGCGTTGGCATTCCGTTTTTTACTCTCACAGGAGGTGGAGATGCGCTCTCCGCTTCGTAGGTGGAACTACGCCCACGTGCGGGGCGTGGTGGTGCTCGTGTGTGCGTTGGCGGCAGCGCCGCAGCTCGCGCTCGCGCAGGTGACGGGAAGTGTTCGCGGGCAGGTCATCGACGTCACGACGCGACGTGCACTGGATGGCGTGCAGGTGTACGTACCCGGCACAGACCTCGGCACGCTGACCAATGCCACCGGCCAGTTTGAGCTGCACCTGCGGCCCGGGGAATTCGAAATCCGGGCCAGACGCGTGGGTTATGGCAGCGTCGGCCGGCGCGTCACGATCACTGCCGGGCAGACCGACACCCTGAACTTCGAGCTCGGCCAGGCAGCCATCTCGCTCGATGCGATCGTCGTTACCGGGGCCGGCACGCAAACAGAGCGGGGCAAGCTCGGCAACACGGTCGCAACGATCGACGCCAGCGCACTGCAGAATGCGCCGGTCGCCAACTTCTCCGAGGTGCTCGCGGCGCGCTCCCCCGGTGTATCCGTGCTTCCGTCCGGTGGTCTCGCCGGAGAAGGGGCGCGTATCCGCATCCGCGGGACCGCAAGCCTCTCACAGCCGAATGAGCCGGTCGTGTACATCGATGGTGTGCGCGTCGACCGGAGCGGCGGCTTCGGAGACTACATCGGAACGGGCGGCGGCGGCACGCCGTCACGGCTCGACGACGTCAATCCCGACGCGATCGATCGGATCGAGGTCTTGAAGGGCGCCGCGGCGACGACGCTGTATGGGACTGAGGCGTCCGCCGGCGTGATTCAGGTTTTTACCAAGACGGGGTCGCAGGGAGCACCGCGCTTTGATTTCATTACGGAGCAAGGAGCCTCCAATTATCCCGCAGGCCGCTACAAGCGCAACGCCGGCTTTGCGCGCGACGCGGCACAGGCGCAGCGCCTGGGCTGGTTCTATTACCGCGATTCATCGGCGCTGCAACCGTTTCAGGTATTCGAGCGCGACATCATCCCGGTGCTTTTCGAGACGGGCTACCACAGCACGTACTCTGGGTCCGTGAGCGGTGGCACCGCCGCGGTCACGTACTTCGTCAACGGCCGCTTTCAGCGCGAAAACGGACCCTTTGGCAACAGCCGGCTGGGTCCGGCAAGCGACCTGGATAGAAAAGTGCAAGGCTCCGCATCGATCGTGATGGTGCCCTCGAGCAACGTGCGGATCCGCGTGAACACCCAGTACGTGGACGCGCGCCACGAGACGCCGGGGAACAACAACAACATTTTCGGCACGATCTCAACGGCGATTTTTGGCAAGCCGGAAACCGCCTCCTGCGTTTCCGACGCGGACGTCACGGGAAACGGAGATTGCCGTATCGGAGGCGCGGCGAACGCCGCGATTGCTCCCGGGAATCCCTACGGGTCGCCTGCATTCAACACGCTGCGGGAGACGATGCAAGAGACGTACGGTCAGAACACGAAGCATTTCACCGGCAGCGTCAACGTCGGCTATCAGCCGGTGTCGCCGCTCAACCTCGAAATGACGTTCGGCGTGGACATGGTGAACCAGATCAGCACGGACTTCGCGCCATTCGGCCACGACGTCGACGGCGTGGCGGGATTTGATCCGGAAGGTTTCAAGTTCCTCGACAACCGGACGCGGCGGGAGATTACGGGGGAGCTGAAGGGCACCTGGAGCCATCGGTTCGGTCCCGACTTTCAGTCGACCCTCGTCGCGGGTGGCCAGGGCTTTATTGCGCACCTCGACGACGAAGGCATCGGCGGCGAGGTCTTTCCCGGACCCGGGCTCGAGGTCACGAGCGCGGGCCAGAACAAGGGCATATACGAACGCATTCTGGAGACCGTGAACGCCGGCGGTTTTGCGCAGGAACAGCTAGGCTTTCGAGAATTCGCGTTCGTCACCGTCGGAGCGCGGTACGATCGGAACAGCGCGTTCGGTAAGACGTCCCGGGGCGTCTTTTATCCGAAGGCCGGCGTGTCTTTCCTCCCGACCGCGCTTCGCAGCTGGCCCCGCTCCGGCTTCATGCACAAAGTATCCACGCTGCGTCTCCGCGCGGCAGTCGGCCAGTCCGGCTTGCAGCCGGGCGCGTTCGACAAATTCACGACGTTCTCTTCGCTGTCGTCAGAGCTCGGACCGGGCCTGCAGCCGGACAATCTGGGCAACCCCAATCTCAAGCCCGAAATCAGCACCGAGCGGGAAGTTGGGATGGAAATCGGATTGATCAACGACCGGGTCGGCCTCGAGGCGACGTACTATCGGCGTACGACCTCGGACGCGCTGTACGCGCGCCAGTTCGCGGTGTCGGGGGGATTCATCAATCTCCAACTCGACAACATCGGCGAGCTCCGCGGTGGCGGGTGGGAGCTGTCGGCGCGGGCGCTGCTGTTCAACCGTCCCGGCTTGTCGGTCAATCTGTTCGCAAACGCGGCCTGGGGTTGGACCTTTGTCACCGATCTGGGGGGCGCTCCGCCTCTCAAAGTCGGCGGCAGCTACCCGCGGTATCGCAACTTCGTCATCGAAGGATATCCGGTGAATTCGCTGTTCGGCGCAAAGCTGGTGCAGCCGTGCAGCGACCGTCCCGGGGGCGCCACGTACGCGTGCCTGGCGGCCGGCCAGAATCCGTACGACTTGAACCGCGACGGCGTCTTCGACACGGACGCCGATATGCTTGCGTGTCTGACACCGCTCGGCGGATCCAATCCCTGCGGCCTCACGTCGCTCAGTAGCCTGGCGCCGGTGCGGGTCGATGAGGACGGTGACGGCGACTTCCTCGATCATTATCTCGGAAAGTCCTACCCGGACTGGCAGGGCTCTTTCGGGACGAGCGTGACGTTTTTGCGAGGCTTCGAGCTGGGCACGGTGTTCGAGTACAAGTTCGGCAACTATACCATCACGAATCTGACCGATGGATTCCGGCAGGCGAACGCTGGGATCGGCCGGAACATTCGGTCCGCGGCGGAGGTGGAAGCGACGGTTCTGAACCCCGCCAGCACGCCGCAAGCACGATTGGATGCCGCCAAGAAGTGGGAGAAATTGCGGGCACTGACGCCGTATGATGGCCTCAATCAGAACGACAACGGCGCCTTCCTGCGGTGGCGGGAGTTGTCGCTGACATACAATCTGCCGATGCGCTGGACACAGCAACGGTTCGGCCTGCGGGACGTGTCGATCCGGGGCTCGGTCCGGAATGTGGCGCTGTGGACCAAGTATCGCGGCATCGATCCCGAGCTCAACGTGTTTGGGCGCGGCGCTGCCAACGCGGACGGGACCGGCATCGATCAGAACTTCGGCGACGCGATTGATGCATTCGGCTTTGCATTGCCGCGCCGGTTCACGTTCGCGATCCGTTTTGGCTTCTAACCCGAACCGAGAGAGGAGACGACTGCCATGTTCACCAACTCGACATCGCCAACTCCCCGCGGTTGGGGAGGCGGCAAGCGACTGCTGAGCACAGTATCACTGGTCGTGCTGGCTGCCGGCTGTAGCTCGCTGTTGGACGTGAAGAACCCGAACAACGTGAATCAGGACGACCTGAATAACCCCGCGGCGGCAGCGGCACTGGCGAACGGCGCGTTGTCTGCCACCGCGCGGGCGTTGGGCAACGTGCTGACGCCCTATTCCGAAGCGACCGATGAGTTGACCTGGATCGGGTCGCGCGACGCATGGAGCGACCTCGACCAGGGCTACCTGACGGGAATCACCAACGAATTTGTCGACGCGGCGTTCCCCCAGGTGGCGCAATCCCGCTGGCTGTCCGACGAGGCGATCAAACGCCTGCGGGGGTTTGATGCCGACGGGAAACTCGAGGACAGAAACCTGTTGGCGCGTTCGTATCTGTACGGGGCAATCGCGTACACGACGATCGGCGACATGTTCGACGATTTTCCGATCGGGTCGGATCGCACCACGGCAGCGGCGCCGCTCGGGCCGTCCAATATGGCGCAGGTGTACGACACGGCCGTCGTGTATGCGACGCGCGGCATCGCCATCGCGCAAGCGACCGGCGACGCGGACCTCGAGCTGCAGCTGACGGCCATGCGGGCCCGAGCGCAGCATGCGAAGGGGGTGTGGCAGAAACTCAATCCATTCTCGGCCGCGACGCTCGCGAATCCCCTCGTCAACGATCCCGCCGCCGTGGCGGACGCGACCGCCGCGTTGGCGCTCGCCGTGGGCACACCGGACTGGAAGTACCAGTTCGGCTACAGTTCGGAGACGGTGAGCACGGGCATCGGCTTCGAGGTGAACCAGCGCCTCGAAAGCCGATTCGGCGATCTCTACATCGTCCCGACCGCCGACAACAAGCGGGTGGCCAGCATTCTGCTGCAGGATCCGATCAACAACGTGCCCGATCCTGTATTGACGAGCACCATCAACGATTTCGTGACGGGCGTGCAGTACGGGTCGCTCACGGTCCTGTCGAGTCGCGAGATGTACCTGATTCTGGCGGAAGCACGACTCGCGCAGAACGACTCCACTGGAGCCGCGACGTTCATCAACAGCATCAGGGCGTTGGACGGGCTCACGCCGTACAATCCGCTCAATGCCGCGCATCCCCGCGCACGCGCCATGTATCAGCACGAGCGGCGCGTGAACCTGTTCCTGCAGGGGCGGCGGCTGGCGGACGAGTATCGCTTCGGCGTGCCGGCGGACAAATGGCCGGCGAATGCCGAGGCAGTGCTGCAGCCGGGAACGGTGTTCCCGATTACGAACACTGAGATCCTGGCGAACTGTCACATTCAGGGAACCTGCTGAAATCGAAAGACTGACGGTAAAGGGACGGAACGGTACGAGACGGTAAGGGACGGTAGGGGTTTGGTTAACCCTTACCGTCCCGTACCGTCATTTACCGTCTCTTACCGTCCCTTTACCGTCGTTTCCCACCCCGGCGCGGGCGCAACGAGCGCTCCGGCTTGGGCGCTTCCGCAATGGCGAGCCGCGGCTGCAGCGGCGGCACCGAGGGCTCGAACCCCGGAATCACTTCGCGCGGGAAGTTCTGCCCGATCAGCCGCTCGACGTCGGCCATGAGCAGCCATTCGTCGGGCGAGATGAGGGTCAGAGCGAGTCCCCGCGCCCCCGCGCGCGCGGTGCGGCCCACGCGATGGACGTAGACCTCGGCATCCTGCGGTACGTCGAAGTTCACCACCATCCGAATCCCGTCGACGTCGATGCCGCGCGCGGCGATATCGGTCGCGACCAGAATCTCGGCCGCACCCGAGCGGAACTGGTCGAGCGTCCGGGTGCGGTGGCTCTGCGCCTTGTCACCGTGGAGCGCGTTGGCCGGAATGTCCTCGCGCTTGAGGAACGTGACGAGCTTGTCGGCGCCGTACTTCGTCCGCGTGAAGATCAGCGTCTGACCCGCGGGCTTGGCCTTCAGAATGGCGGCGAGCGCACCCTTCTTCTGCAGCTTGTCCACGGCGACGATGACGTGTTCGATGCCCTCGGCGGCCTGCGCGCGGCGGCCGATTTCCACCGAGGCGTGGCCGTTCAGGGCGCGGCGCGCAAGCGCGTCCACCTCGGGCGATATGGTCGCGGAAAAGAGCATCGTCTGACGCTCTTCCGGCAACTTGCTCAGGATGCGCTTCACGTCGGGCGCGAATCCCATGTCCAGCATGCGATCAGCCTCGTCCAGGACGAGGACCTCCAGCTGGGAGAAATCGACGTGGCCACGCTCCATGTGATCGAGCAAACGGCCGGGCGTGGCGACGACGATGTCGGCGCCGTGCTTCAGCGCGCGGGTCTGCGGTTCCATCCCGACGCCACCGTATACGGCGGCCCCCTTGAGATGGGTGTGCCGCCCATACGCCTTGATGCTGGTGGCAACCTGCTCCGCCAGCTCGCGCGTGGGTACGAGAATCAGCGCGCGGAGCACGCCGCGCGGCCCGGCGGACAACCGCTGCAGGATCGGCAACATGAACGCGGCCGTCTTGCCGGTGCCCGTTTGGGCTGAGCCGATGAGATCGCGGCCCGCGAGGGCCAGCGGAATCGCTTCGGCCTGGATGGGGGTTGGCTGCGCGTAGCCTTCATCGGCGACGGCGCGAACCAGTTCGGGCGCTAGGCCCAGTGCTGCAAATGGCATACTTCACTCCTAGACGCCTAGACGCTTAGACGCCTAGGCAAATCACACGCGCGCCGCGAGATGACCCAATGTCACCCCGACATCAGCGCTGCTTCAGTTTTGAACCTGGGGGAGAGTACCGTGCGTGTGTGCAGCGACGGAGTCCCTGAGCGGGACTTCCAGAAGGAGCCAGCTCGCGGTTCTATGC
>Ga0070695_100000398_pt1 | contig 22525 bp, 18 predicted proteins | sample KBSK1252metaG_FD_65471 | JGI IMG/M metagenome (GOLD analysis project Ga0070695, IMG submission 65471) | Corn, switchgrass and miscanthus rhizosphere microbial communities from Kellogg Biological Station, Michigan, USA - KBS K1-25-2 metaG | ecosystem: Host-associated > Plants > Roots >...
GCGCGCGCATTCAGGACGCGATGCTGGCGAACGGCGACGAAATCAAAGGCGGTCAAACAATTTTCGCGGTGAAAATTGTTGGCGACGCGAAACTCGCGTCCTTGCTGCCGCCCGAAGAAGTTGCGGCGCCGCTTGCTGCTCAGCAGCGGCATCACGCGGAAGAACCGAAACCTCGCGCTGCAGAACCGCAGCCCCGCGCGGAGGAACCGCCGCCACCGTTACCACCTCCCGCCGCACGGCCTGTGGACGAGTCGAAGCCCGGGCCAGTCAAAGATGTTGGTCTGCCCTCGCTTGGCAGGGATGTTCGCGAGCCCGCGGCGGGCAAAGTTGCTCGCGAGGGTGCGCCGGTCGAGGCAGCTTACGAGCCGCCGCTGTCCCCGCATCCATCCGCAGCTGATCCCGCTCCGCCGGCGATGCGGACGGCCGACGTCGATCAGCAAGGTGGGCAGTCTCGCCCCGTTGCTGCAGAACCACCCGCGCCACCGCCGGGCGTTGCCCCGCACATTGCGCAGAAGTTCGGGGACCGTTCTGCTTCGCGGAGTGCAATGCCGCCGCGAGGCGCTGCGTTCTCGGTGATGGGCTGGTCGTTTCCCGCCGCGCCGGCCGAATGGCAAGTGCAGGAAGGATTTGGTTTGCAGCAATCGGGCCACGAAGATTTTCCAAGCAGCGTGGCGGCTACCGAAGAGCTGCTCGGGGGGATCACGCTGCAGCAGTTTGTGGAGTCGCAAATCAGCACGCTGCGCGGGTACCTCCGCGATCCGAAAATCGAGCCGACGATGCCGCCGCGAGTTGGCGGAGCCGACGAAAGCCTGGCCGTCGATGTTCGGCACTCGACCAAGGACGGCAGGGAGCTGGTCTACCGCAGGATTTATGCGCGAAGCGGCGTGTCGGTCGGCGTTTTGACGGTGACCACGCTCGCGGCGGACTTTCCTCAAGTCTTGCAAACCCTGCAACCGCTCCTTGATGGCGCGGCCTTTCGAGCGACGGTGAATAGCTGACGGGCTCTCCGTGAGGAGTGAATAGCGCGATCAAGTTAACTCTAAACCCGCACGCGCAAACCGGCGTATGCGGCAGCCGGCTGTGCCGGCGTCACAATGTCAGTTTGAGATAGTGAGTGGTTCACGCCGTCCTCGCGTGACCAAACCCCACTTCCTTCGTCCAAGCTGTCGACACGTCCGCAGGCACCCGTCTGCCTGCGCCTCAACTTGCCTCACGGGAGATCGCTATGGGCTTCACCCAGGACTTTCGCTTCGCTCTGCGCACACTTAACAAAAGCCGTGGATTCGCCGCCGTCGCGGTGCTCGTACTCGCGCTTGGCATCGGCGCCAATAGCGCCATCTTTAGCACCATGAACGCGGTACTGTTGCGCGGATTTCCCTATCCGCACGCCGATGAATTAGTGATCCCGGTCGCCGTCGACACGCGACTCGGCACGATCGGGCTCGCCATCACCTACCACGATTACCTGCAATGGAAGAGCAACCGGCAGGTCTTTTCGGAGGTCGCAGTTTCCGAGGGATTAAGGACAGACCTCGCTGCCGACAGTGGCGCTCCGGAGCGCGTGGACGCTACGGCCGTGTCCGAAGACTTTTTCTCGGTGCTCGGCGCCCATCCGCTCACGGGCCGCTTTTTTGTGAAAGACGATCACGTCGAAAACGCGGAACGCCGGATCATCATCAGCGAAGCGTTGTGGAAACGCCGCTTCGGCTCCGACCCCGCGATCGTTGGCCGCCGCATCAAAGTCCGCGGCACCGACAGGGTCGTGATCGGCGTGGCCTCACGGCAGTCCGACTATCCGCTGGGGACGCAGATCTGGTTCCCGTTCATCAGCAGCGATGCGGAGAAGGACCCGGTCGACAACTGGGAGTATGAAGCCATTGCGCGGCTGGCGCCAGGCGTGAGCCTCGAGACTGGGAGAGCCTTCGTCGAAAGCGTCGGACAGCGCAATGCGAAGGAATTCCCGGCGAAGCGGAGGAACAGCGCGACCTCCGTCGTCACTCTTCATGAAGCTGTCGTGGGACGGGAAACGAAGCGAGCGTTGCTTGTCTTGCTCGCCGCGATCGGGTTCGTTCTCTTGAGCGCTACCGCGAACCTTGCCAACCTGCTGCTGAACCGCGCCGCTGCCCGCGCACGTGAATTCTCCATCCGCTCCGCGCTCGGCGCCAGTTCGGCTCGACTTGTTCAACAGGTGCTCATCGAGGCCGGCGTGCTGGGCGTGCTGGGCGCCATCGCGGCGATCTTCATCGCCTATGCCATCATCAAGGCAGTAATCGCTTACGGACCCAGCAGCATTCCGCGTCTCGAGGAAACGTCGATCGACGCCCGTGTGCTGCTCTTCACGCTCGCGATTGCGGCGCTTACGGCCGGCTTGTTTGCGCTCGCCCCCGCCTGGCGCATCGCGCGGCAGGACATACGCGAAGCTCTGCAACAAAGCGGCAACGCTGTCTCCTCGGGCAAAGCGAGCCAACGCTACCGGGAAGCGCTGGTCGTCGCGCAGGTCGCGCTCTCGCTCATGCTGCTGATCGCCGCGGGCCTGCTGGTCAAGAGCTTCGGACGATTGCAGCACGTTGACCCGGGGGTGCGCACCGCGAATCTGCTGAGCTTTGAGTTGGCAGTCTCGGGTCCGCAGTATCCGGAAGACGAGCCTAAGGCCCGTTTCATCGCCGATTTTCATCGCCGCGTCGACGCGATCCCCGGCGTCGTCTCCTCGGGCGCCGTGGGCGCATTGCCGATGGGCGGCGGCGGATTTTATCTAGGCCGTAGCTTCGTCCGTGAAGGTGAGCCACTGCCGCCGAACGGAACCGAATACTCGTCAATGTGGAACGTGATCACGCCGGGATTCATCAAAACCACCGGACTGCAACTGATGGCGGGGCGCGACTTCAATGACCAGGACACGAAGGATTCCGCGCCTGTCGTCATCATCAGCCAGACGCTGGCCAAGAAGATGTTCCCGAATGAGGATCCATTGGGCAGGGTGATCCGCTCCTGGCGCGATGACAACAAACCGCGGCAGATCGTCGGCATCGTCGCCGACGTCAAGGTTGGATCCCTCCAGGAACAGGCAACGGGGACGGCGTTTGTCCCGCATCAGCAGGATCCGTGGGGCGTGCTTGCCTATGTCGTTCGCACCGAGGGTGATCCCAAGCAATATGTCGCCTTCGTTCGGTCCGCGCTCAACAGCATGGACCCGAACATCGCCCTCGCACGCGTCAGCTCCATGGAGGCGATTCGCGAGACTGCGCTCGCCGAGCCGAAGTTCAACATGTTCCTGATCGCCGGTTTCTCGCTGTTGGCGCTCATGCTGGCCACGATCGGCCTGTTCGGGGTGATCGCTTACGCGGTCAGCCAGCGCACGCGTGAGATTGGCATCCGCATGGCGCTCGGCGCGCAGAAGAATCAGATCCTCGCGCTGGTGATGAATCGAGGTGTGCGCATCACGCTGCTGGGACTGGCACTCGGTCTGGGCGGATCACTCGTGTTGTCGCGAGCGCTGGCGAGCATACTGTTCGACGTGCGTCCGACAGATGTCAGCATTTATGGCGGGCTATTCGTCGTGCTCGGTGTGACCGCCATGCTCGCCACCTACGTTCCCGCGCTGCGGGCCACGCGCGTGGAACCGCTCACGGCACTTCGTTACGAATGAAGAAGCCAGGTCCCGGAGCGGCACCCGCGACGAAGAGTGGCCCACCCTTCCCGAAAAACAAAACCGCGAAGGGAAGGCCACCCATGAGCTAAGGAACTGCCAGCCGCCCAATCATTCTGGATAACGTCAGTGCCTCAACATCAAGTCGAAGACGCGGTCAAGTTCACGCATGCGGTCCCGCAGGGCTTGCAACTCGCAGCGAGTGGACATGCTTGGTGCGATGGTCCCGCCCCTCCAAACGTCAAAGGCGAACGAACTGTGCGCCGTGAGGTATTTCTGCCAAAGGGCTTCCGCTGCAGCGAACTCCTTGACCTGCTCTTCCGCGGTCAAAGGCTTGCCGGTCGGGCCGGTCGCATCCGATCCCGACGGCAATTTCAGTCCCAGAAGCGAACGGAGCGCACCGACGTAGGCCTTGTAATTCGCTTTGGCCGTTTCAATATCTTTTCCAAGACAGATATTGCCCTCATAGGTTGTGCGTGCATCCGGGCAGTCGCCGGCCTTTTCCCGCGCCATCTCGCGGTCAAATGCCTCTACTGCCTGCTTCCTAAAGTCACTTCCGATGTCGGGTGCTTTCAAGCCTTGCTGGCTGGCTGTTTGGGTCATCGTAGGAAAAACCGAAAGTGTGAGCGCGATGAGCGCCGCCAATTTCCACGCCCTTATCATGTTTTCCTCCCGGCGCACGTAACTTGTGACGTTACCATAGCTTCGATACCGATTCATAGGACATTGGGTCGATGAATGACGCCCTCTTCGTGGTAACGAGTCCAAGCGTGCCCGCTTTACTTTTTTGCGGGCGGCAAACACGATTGGTGGTTCAGCGACCTCGGGTGCAGCATCCTTCACGATTTTTGTGAAGGGTGCGGGTTTTGAGTTTTCCGATTAACATCGGCGCAAAAATCTTCCGCAACTAGTCTCAACACATCCAAACGCAGCGTAAGCCCCGGTCCGCCTCCAATCGAGGGTGGTCAGCGGCGCGGGCCGCGTGGTCTAATAGCGATTCGAACGAGCCTAATCCCGGTTTTGCGGAGAGCTACTTCTGTCCCTACCCATCGAAGACTACGCGTTGATCGGGGACTGCCACACCGCCGCACTAGTGTCAAAAGAGGGCTCGATCGACTGGCTTTGTGTTCCGCACTTTGATTCTGGGGCCTGCTTTGCGGCTCTCCTTGGAACTCCCGACAACGGCCATTGGTCCATTTCACCGGCGGAACCGATCCGCGCCGTTCGCCGGCGCTATCGTGAAGGAACGCTCATTCTCGAGACGGAATTTGAGACCGAGAGTGGATCCGTGACGCTCATCGATTGCATGACGCCTCGCAATGAGACGCCACACCTTTTGCGCGTGGTCGTTGGCACCAGGGGGCAGGTCCAGATGAAACTGGAGCTGGTCATTCGATTTGACTACGGCTCCGTGGTTCCGTGGGTGCGGCGGGCCGATCGGGGAATCTCCGCAATCGCTGGTCCGGATATGCTTGCGCTGCGCACGGAGGTGCCGCTTCGCGGAGAGAATTTCAAAACTGTTGCGGAATTTTCAGTGAAGGAAGGAGAGCGAGTACCTTTTGAGCTGACCTGGCATCCTTCGCACCGCGATAAACCCTCGGCGCTGGACGTGGCTCGCGAAGTTCAAGGCACCGAGAGTTGGTGGCGAAAATGGTCGAATCGCTGTTCGTATCAAGGCAAATGGCGTGATGCGGTTTTGCGCTCGCTGATCACGCTCAAAGCCCTGACCTTCTTGCCCACCGGCGGGATCGTGGCAGCGCCTACAACTTCACTCCCGGAATGGCTGGGTGGCTCGCGCAATTGGGACTATCGCTTTTGCTGGGTGCGGGATGCGTCGCTTACCCTGCAATCCCTGCTCGACGCCGGATACCATGACGAGGCTCGAGAGTGGCGGGCATGGCTTCTGCGGGCCGTTGCCGGCAGCCCATCAGAGCTCAACATTCTCTACGGTCTTCACGGCGAACGGAGGCTCACGGAACTCGAACTGCCCTGGCTTTCGGGCTACGCGAATTCCGTGCCAGTTCGCACCGGCAACGCTGCTTACAGTCAGTTTCAATTGGATATTTTTGGCGAGATTGCCAACACTCTCTTCCAGTGCCGCCAGGCAGGATTGGAACCGCCGAAGGGTGAAATCGAGAATGTGGCCAACGGGCTGCTGAAATTCCTCGAAACAGGATGGCAGCAAACTGACGACGGCATTTGGGAAGTGCGCGGCCCTCGGCGGCATTTCGTTCACTCCAAAGTCATGGCATGGGTCGCCATAGATCGCGCGATCCGATCCGCTGAACAAGGTTGGTTGCCCGGGGACATTCCGCGATGGACGGCGCTTCGGAACACCATCCACGATGAAGTATGCCGGCAGGGCTTTGACGGCGGCCTGAATTCTTTTGTGCAGTATTATGGTTCCAAGCATCTCGATGCCAGTCTCCTGATGATCCCTCTGTTGGGCTTCCTCCCGCCGGAAGATCCTCGCGTCCTCGGAACGGTACGCGCCATCGAGACGCATTTAATGGAAGATGGCTTTGTCGGACGCTATACGCAAGACCCCTCCGTCGATGGTATGCCCCGAGGTGAGGGCAAGTTTCTGGCTTGCTCATTTTGGCTGGCGGACAATTATGTCTTGCAGAACCGCCGGGACGACGCCGTGCGCTTGTTCGAACGTTTGCTGGGAATTCGGAATGATGTCGGCCTGCTTTCCGAAGAATATGATCCAGTCGCGAAATGTTTGCTGGGCAACTTCCCGCAAGCTTTCTCGCATGTCGGTTTGGTGAACACGGCATTCAATTTAGGCCGCTCTACTCTGCAGGCCGCCCTGGGCAAGCCGGTTCCCGAGGCCATTCGTTGAGCGCTGCGGGCTTGGCGCGTTCCGTTCAGGAACGAAGTGCTCACCGGGCAAGCCGAGGTGTTTGACTTTCTTGCCGCCCACATAAGCACGGAAAAGGCCTGTGATAGAATTTTCTTCTATGAGGAAGCAGACGAACATCCTGGAATTGGAATGCTCGGCGTGCGCGAAGAAGTACGATCCATCCATCGAGCAGCACCTTTGCACTTGCGGCAAGCCGCTCTTCGCCAAGTACGACCTGAAGCGCGCTGCCGCGACGCTTACACTGGAAAATTTGAAATCGCGGGCGCGAAATTTGTGGCGCTATGCGGAGGTGTTGCCAGACGACCCGCCAGTGACGTTAGGGGAAGGCATGACAGCCCTTCTGCCCGCAAAGAGGCTGGGAGCCTCCCTCGGCGTATCTAACCTGTTGGTTAAGGACGAAGGCCTGAACCCCACCGGCTCTTTCAAGGCACGGGGAATGACGGCTGCGGTAACTCGCGCCAAGCAATTGGGAGCAAAGGCTTTAGCGACTCCTACGGCGGGCAATGCCGGCGGCGCCCTGGCAGCCTATGCCGCCGCGGCGGGAATCCCTGCCGTCATCGTCATGCCCGCCGATACGCCTTCGGCCAACGTTATAGAATGTGAGGCTTTCGGAGCGAAGGTGGTCAAATTGAACGGATTAATCTCCGACTGCGGGAAGTATGTGGCGGAACGCAAAGAGCGCGAAGGCTGGTACGACGTTTCCACGCTGAAGGAGCCTTATCGCGTCGAAGGCAAGAAGACCATGGGCTACGAACTGTGGGAACAACTTGGCGGAAAGCTGCCGGATGTGATTCTGTATCCGACGGGCGGAGGCGTGGGGCTGATCGGGATGTGCAAGGCGTTTGACGAAATGCAAGAGATGGGCTGGATCGGCACGGAACGCCCGCGCATGGTCGTGGTGCAAGCGGAAGGGTGCGCGCCGATCGTCAAAGCTTGGGAAGCTCATCGCGAATCGTCGGAATTTTTTCAAAATGCCGCGACGCTTGCTTCAGGACTGCGCGTTCCCGGACCGCTTGGAGATTTTCTGATCCTGCGAATGTTGCGGCAGACGCGCGGAACCGCGCTTACCGTGACCGACGAAGAAATGCTGCAAGCAGGGAAGGAGCTGGCGTCGCTCGAAGGAATATTCGCCGCGCCGGAAGGCGCTGCGACTGTGAGCGCCACGCGCAAACTCGCGGCTTCCGGGTGGATCAAGCCGCACGAATCGGTCGTGCTGTTCAACACCGGAACGGGCTATAAGTATTCCGAAGCGTGGCAACGCGCACTGCAGGCCTAACCCTATGACCACACGCCGGCTTTACTACGATGATGCGTTCGAAAGAGAATTCACCGCACGGGTCGTGCACTGCGAACCGCTCCCGCCTGATGTGAACTCAGGAATTACGGCGCCGGTGCTGGGCCTGGTTCTGGATCAAACTGCTTTTTATCCTAGCTCGGGAGGCCAGCCACACGATTTAGGAAAAATCGGGGATGCGAATGTACTCGATGTCCGCGATGATGGCGACGAAATCATGCACATAGTTGACCGCCGCCCCGGAAGCCCGGATGTCTCGTGCTGCCTCAACTGGAAACGGCGATTCGATCACATGCAGCAACATACGGGACAGCATCTGCTGTCGGCGATGTTTCAAGAGCGCTTTGGCAGGCCAACGGTGTCCTTTCATCTTGGGACGGACGTGAGCACGATTGACCTGAAAGGCCCCGAGCCATCGGAGGAAATTCTCGAAGGTGCGGAACGCGCTGCCAACTCGATTATTTTTGAAGACCGGCCGGTGACGGTGCGGTACGGCACTGCCGAGGACTTGGCGGAACTTGGGGCGCGGAAGGAGGTCGAGCGTGCGGGAATTTTGCGCGCGATTGAGATCGAGGGCGCTGACCTCCAGCCTTGCGGCGGAACTCACGTCAATAGGACCGGCCAGATTGGAACGCTGCTGGTCAGGCGCTGCACGAAAATTCGGCAAGATTGGCGAGTGGAGTTCGTATGCGGCGGGCGAGCCGAACGCGCGGCGCGGCAAGACTTTTTGCGTTTGCGCGGCGCCGCGGAAAAATTGAGCTGCGCTCCGGAGGAACTTGTTGCGGCCTCGGAGCGCGCGCTTTTGGAGCGCGACGCGAATTTCAAGCGAACGCGCAGTCTTCTCCAGCGTCTTGCGGAAATCGAAGCAGGGCAAGCTGTGCGCGATGCGGCGGCTGGCATAGATGGCCTTCGAATAGTTCAAGAAGTTTTCGAGGAAGTCGAAGCCGAGTTCCTGGGCTACTTTGCAACGGAAGTCGCGAAGACAGAAAAGTCGATCGCGCTGCTGGCAAGGCTTGGTTGCGGGCACATGGTTTTCGCGCAGCATCCCTCGGCAGGCCAGGATATGAGCGCCTTGCTGAAACAAGTCCTTGCAAAAGTGGGCGGCAAAGGCGGAGGAACGCGCGATTTCGCCCGCGGACGACTCGACGACGCGGCGCAGGCCGCAAAAGCCGTGGCGCTCGCAAAAGAATTCTTGAGTGGTGGTCAACCAGCCGATTAGCGCAGCGGCAGGGAATCGCTAGACGAGCCCTTCACTTTTTCACGGCTTCCACGTGAACTAAAAGAGCTTCGGGTGCGCCGTTCGCGCTGGAATATTCATCGCTAGTAAGTTTCTTGTCGGACAGGAATTTGGTTGAATTACGAAGCGCGAACTTCATTCCGCCCGCAGACAATTCGCTGCGATAGACAAGATTGTCCCCTTCCCACTGGCCGGTCTGGACGACTGCTGCCGGAAAGGAATCGCCGAAAACGTAAGCTTTGTAAGCTTTCTCTTTCGGGTCCCAGGTCATGACCATGACGCCTTCAAACTCGCCCACGGGCCCCTTCGAGTGAAAGTGGTTAATGATGGAGTTGCCGCCCGGCCCAAGCTCGCTTGTGTACACGCCGGTGTTGACTCCGCCGTTCGGAGAGAACGCAGACTTGGGGTAGGTCTCCGTGTACTCCCATTTGCCGACATAGAGTTTGGATAGCCGTTGCATTTCCGGCATGGGGAGTGCGGGCGGCTTTTCTTCTTGCGCGGCCGACTTTCGCGCGAAAAGGATTGCGGACGCAGAAGCCAGCAATATCGCGGCAACGAAAATTTTCAAACGGATGGCACGGGTCATGGTTTCCTCCATCAAATTCAGACTCGTTCTTCCCTGCGCGAACCATTGCATCAAGGGCCCAGGGCGACGCTGCGGACGTCAATATCAGGCAGCGTTGGCCTGCTCTTTCCATCATTGAGCGTTAACGCCCACCGCGAGGAGCCACAGCCGCGGCCAGAGTGATGTTCCCCGGCTTGATGTCGCGATGGATCAATGCGAACCACCTAGCCAGGCCCGCCGTGGCAAGACGCGCAGGCATGGGCCGTCCGGGAGAAATAAAAGTCAGAATCTTCTCAGCGTGCCGGGACTGGGCCACCTGCTGAAAATCCCTTGGCTGCCTGATCCACAGTAGGAAACATTTCGATTAGCTTGTCCACTTTGGTCAATTTCAAGCTGTGTGCAATCATCGGATGTGCCGCGGCTATGCGGAGTGCGCCGCCTGCGCTTTTCAGCTTCGTTAAGGATCTTATAATCGAGCCAATGGCCGCGCTGTCGGCATGCGTCACGCCGGCCATGTCAAAAATCACGCGCGTTTGGCGCGCTGCGATCAACCCGTCCACTTCGCGCTCCAGACGCGCGCATTCCGGTCCGCAGTGTATGCTGCCTTGCATCACCAGCGCGGTCATATCCGGCTCCAAATTTCGTCTTGTGAAGTTTAGGATCACGACGCTGCGCGCTCCTCATCTTCGTACGGAAACTGCCGAATCAGCCGTACACAATCACCGAGCGCCGAAAAGATCGAATTCCCCCAGCCGCATGGCACAAACGAAGCTGCCTTCTGGTTTACCGCTTTGTCCGCCTCCGCATAGAACCGCATCCTTTGCCCGGGAGGCGGTACGGCAAACTCCTTCACGGTGATGGCGAATGTCACGTTCCCACCGGCCTGCGGCTTTACAATCGAAAAGTAGTGCAGCTGCATCAACTGCTCGTCGGTGTCTGCCTGAATGTATACCCAATCGCTCATCCAGCCGTCCCTCTCCGCGCCTATTGCGATCTGTGGCGGATACTAGGTCACCCACTGAGGCAAGTCAACAGCTAGCAGCGCCGGGATCGAGATTGGCAGACGGGATGAGGTTCGAACCCACGGGCTGGCCGGCCTGACCGAACCGTTCTCGCGCCTGCAGATTTGGCGAGGGAATTTGGTGGACGTGACAGGGATCGAACCTGCGACCTCGTCGTTGCGAACGACGCGCTCTCCCAGCTGAGCTACACGCCCACGAGCAGCAATAAAATCTTAGCAGACGGTCCGAAGCTTGCCAACCGAAGCCAGTTGCATGATTTGCAAAGAGAAAAAGGTACTCCAGAGTTGCGAGTCCGCAAGGACAGAACTATCGCGCTTTACTCAAATCGATTGGGCGAATAAGCCGCCGTGCTACGGCTGATTGAGGCTGCCGCCGGTGCGCTGGGCCACGATCTTGCGGGCGTTCTGATAAAGTGCCCGGGCCTGAGGAATCGCTTCAATGGCCTTCTGGACCTGGGGATCCGCTTCCAGCATTACTTTGAAGCCCTCTTGCATCCCGAAGTTGGAGAAGAACACTTCTTCTTTGATCTTGCGCTTCACCCAATCCTGATTTTCGGTCATGTCCGGCTCGGTGTAGCGCACGCCATGCTTGGTGAGATAATCGCGAAAACTTTTCATCACGCTGTCGTCTACTTCAAACGTTTTTGTGATGGTGGGTTTGGCGCCCAGGTAGAAGCGGGTAAATCCCCCAATGCCACTTTCCAATGGATAAAGAACATCGGCGCGGAACAGCGTGTCCTGAAAGCGATTGAATTTGGGTGTGGCCACAACGATGTCCGGAGTAATGCCGCCGCCCCCGGTAACCTGCCGGCCGCTGTCGGTCAGCTTGACTTCCGTCGGATGCTCGGGAACTTTGCGCTCATAGTGATATTCGTAAAGTGAAATGGATTTGTAATCGCGCTGAATCAAGCGGCCACTGGGTGTGTAGTAGCGCGCCGTGGTGAGTGCCAGGCCAGTGTTTTCGCTTAGTGGCTGAACGGTCTGCACCAGACCCTTACCAAACGTCGTTTCACCAACAATCAGGCCACGGTCGTGATCCTGGACGGCGCCGGAGACAATTTCCGTGGCGGAAGCGGAATTGCCGTTCACCAAAATTACCAAAGGAGTGGTCATGCCCTGGTTGCCGCGCAGCGCGAAGTAGCGGCGCTCGGGGGAGGTGCGTCCATGGTGCGAAACGATCAGCTGATTCTTATCCAGGAACATGTCCCCCACGGCGACCGCTTCATTTAGAAGGCCGCCGGGATTGCCGCGCATGTCGAGGATCAAACCGTCGAGGCTCGAAGCGCCCAACTGCTTGAGGGCGTCGGCGATTTCGCGGTCGGTGGTTTCGTTGAAGCCGGAGAGGCGGATGTAGCCGATACCGGGCTTGAGCATGAAGGCGATGTCCACGGAATGCCGCGGGATCTCGTCGCGCGTCACCGTAAAGACCAGTTGCTGGTCATAGCCTTCGCGGCTGACGGTGATCTTCACGACCGTGCCCTTGGGGCCTTTCAACAAGTCGGCGACGTCGGTGGTGGTAAGGCCGTCCGTAGACTTGTCATCCACTTTCATGATCACGTCGCCAGGCCGAATACCCGCATTGAATGCTGGTGCGCCAACATACGGCTGCATCACGACGGTCCGGTTCTCGCGCGGCGCAACGATCATGCCCACGCCGTAATACTTTCCGCGCTGCTCTTCGCGGAGCAGCCCGAACTGACGTGCATCGAAGAAATTTGAGTGCGGGTCGAGCACGCGCAGCATCCCGGGGATGGCGCCTTGATAGACGGCCTTGTCCACGTCGACGGGCTCGGCATAATTAGCCTGGACAACATCCAGAACGTTCGTGAATTGACGAATGGCGGTGTGCTCGTCCTCGGCCGAGGAAGTCGTGGCACGGACGTTAGGGCCGTAAATGGCCCCAAGCACTGCGGATAGGAGAATGACAGCTACGACTAGTACCAGCCCACGGCGTTCGGATTTCATCCTGACCTCACGAATCCACAGCAACCAAAATTATAGCACACCCTAAAGTGTGGTTTGACACCGTAAGACGCCCTTTCTATGATGCCAATAGGCCATCTTGCGGCTGCCAAACGCCATGCTCAGTATGACCCACATGATCGTCGTATTCATTGTTGTTCTGGTCGTATTTGGTCCCCAGAAACTGCCTGAACTCGCGCGCACCCTCGGCAAACTAATGGCGGAATTCCGTAAGGCCTCGACGGACTTCAAGAGCGCGTTTGAACAGGAGATGCGGGACATGGAGCGCCAAGCCCTGCAAGCTGAGCGGAAAAAGGCCGCCGAGGCGGCGGCCGCCTCTGCGAGTGCGGGAGAACAACCCGCCACACTCGCCGCTCTCCCTGGTACCGAAACGCCGCCAACCGAGTTAGACGCAGACACTCGCGCTACGGAAGCGCTGGAAGTCACTCCGGTTGTAGAATCGGTGCCGCGCTCCGAAGAAGCACCCGCGCAGCCGGCCCATGAGGCGACCAACGGCGCCTCGGCGGAAACCGCCATCGAGACTTCGCAAGCCCCCTCTCATGACCAACAGCAGCCAGTCTGATTCTCCGATAGTCCAACGCGAGGAAGAGCCCGGCGCGCAGATGACGTTTTTCGAGCATCTTGTCGAGCTGCGTAAGCGGATCATCCATGCTTTCGTCTCGATTCTACTGGGAGCGATGATTGGCTGGTTTGTGGCGCCTCATTTTGTCAACGTGATGGTGCAGCCAATGACCGCGGCCTTGAAGGCTGCCGGTCTCGATCCCAAACTCGTCTACTCGCATCCTGCGGGGTACTTGAACCTCCTGATCACAGTCAGCATTTACCTGGGGATCGTGATTGCCTCTCCCTGGGTCCTTTACCAGGTCTGGCTCTTCGTGGCTCCTGCGCTTTATAAGCACGAGCGCAGCGCGATTACCGGTTTTCTGTTCTCGACGGTGTTCTTGTTTCTTGCGGGTATTGCGTTCGGATATTTCGTGTCACTCCCTTACGTCTTGCGTTTTTTGATTAGTTTCCAAGGGCCGGTCGTACCGCTCATTAACATTGATGAGTATTTCGATCTGATCCTCCTGGTGCTGCTTGGTCTCGGGCTGGTATTTGAATTGCCGGTGCTGATCTTCTTTCTCTCTCTGTTTGGCATCGTTACGCCGCAGTTCATGATCAAGCACTTTCGCTACGCTCTTTTGATCATCGCGATCCTCGCCGCCATCCTGACGCCCACGCCGGATGCCACCACAATGATTGTCTTCATGATGGTTCTGGTGGCCTTGTATTTTCTGGGAGTGGGGGTGTCCTGGCTGGTGGTGCGAAAGCGCAACCGGCGGCTGAGCGCAGCGGCGGAGGCTCATTAGATGAATTTCATGCACAGGAATCCGATGCGTGCAGCTATCTGCGTGTCCGCGTTTTTTCTTGGGCTGGCGGGATGCAAGGCGAAGGCAGACAGCTCGCAACCCGGCGCAAAGGACGCTCCCTTTATGAGCGCCGTCACGGTAGCACCGCCTCAGGCAGCCGATGAGGCACCTCCGCCCGAGAAGACAGGCGGGTTTGACGGCAAGCGGGCGTACGCGCAAGTGGCCAAGCAGGTTTCCTTCGGACCGCGGCCTTCGGGCTCTCCAGCCATTGCGAAAACCCAGGAATACATACTTGCTGAACTGAAAAGCTACGGCTGCACTGCTGAAGTGGATTCTTTCAGCGCGGATACTCCCGCGGGCCGCCTGCCCATGAAGAACATACTGGTCAAAATCCCGGGAGAGAAGCCCGGCGTAATCCTTCTAGGCACGCATTACGACACTAAGCGAATTGAGAATTTTGTCGGCGCGGATGACGGCGGTTCTTCAACGGGGGTCATGCTTGAGTTGGCGCGTCTGCTGTGTTCGCAAAGAGGTCGCTACGCGGTATGGATCGCGTTCTTTGACGGTGAAGAGGCCGTGAGACCGGAATGGAAGGACCCGGACAATTGTTACGGAAGCCGCGAAATGGCCGCGCGCTTTGCGATTAGCGGAGACATCTCCAAGATCAAGGCCTTTCTACTCGCGGATATCGTTGGGACGCGCACGCCGCACTTCAAGCGTGTGGACAATTCCACTCCCTGGCTGGCCGAGCTTGTTTGGGGTGTCGCCAAGAAACTCGGCTACGGAACAATCTTCCTCGATGAACCCACGGTCATGGAAGACGACCACAAATCCTTCTTAAAGCGAAACGTGCCTTCTGTGGACGTTATCGACCCGGAGTTCGGCCCCGGCGGCGATATTTTTTATTGGCACACAGCGGAAGACACTCTCGACAAGATCAGTCCCAAGACGCTGGCCATTGTCGGGCATGTGTTTTTGGAAAGCGTCAAAGAACTACAGGCAAAGTGAGTAAGTAAACTGGCCCTCGGCGCCACGCGTCGGCGGCAAACTGTGTGCTACATTCAATTTGTTCCAGAGAAAAGTCTTCGAATGAAAAAAAGGCGAATTCTGGTGAAGTCTTCGGCAGGCCGGTACGCGGTGGTCTGTGGAGCCGGCGTTCTTCGCCATGCCGCGGAAGAGGTCCGCCGGCTGGGAAAATTCTCTCGGATACATCTTGTCTCCTCGCCGAGAGTTTGGCGAGCGGTAGGGAAGAACGTTCTCAGCGGCCTGCGCCTGAAAGCTGCATTTAGCAAGCATTTGATGAACGATGCGGAGTCTGCAAAAAATCTACGGACGGTCGAAAAACTTTCTCGATCGCTGGTGCGCGCGGGAATCGACCGCCACTCATTGATTGTCGCCGTTGGCGGCGGCGTGGTCGGTGACGTAGCAGGTTTCGCCGCGTCCGCTTGCCTCCGCGGAGTCGCTCTCGTGCAAATTCCAACTACTCTGATCGCACAAGTGGACAGCGCGGTCGGTGGAAAAACCGGCGTGAATTTGCCGGAAGGGAAGAACCTCGTAGGTACTTTTTATCCCGCCCGCCTTGTCCTCGTGGATTTCGCTATGTTGAAGCCGCTGCCGGAGCGCCAATACCGCGGCGGGCTTGCCGAAGTGATCAAATATGGAATCATCGCAGACGCGAAACTATTTGCATTTCTTGAGAATAGCTTTGATGCCGTGCTTCGCCGCGATCCCGCCGCTCTTGCTTACATCATCGCTCGCTCCCTCGAGATCAAGGCCCAGGTCGTGAGCCGAGACGAGCGCGAATCCGGCCTCCGCGAAATTCTCAACTTCGGCCACACTTTCGGGCACGCGCTCGAGACCGTCACAAACTATCGAACCTATCAGCACGGGGAAGCGGTGGCTTGGGGCATGATGGCCGCAGCGCTTCTCGGACACGAAATCGGCCTCACACCGGCCGATGAAGTCTCGCGCATTGTTTCGCTGGTCCGGCGACTGGCACCAATTCCGCCGTGGCCCCGCGTTCCACCGAAGACCATAATTGCCGCGATGCATTCCGACAAAAAAACGCGCGGTGGCAAACTTCGTTTTGTGCTCGCTCCTCGTATCGGCAAAGCACTGTCCCACGACGGTGTGCCGCTCGATACTCTCGAGCGTGTGCTCCATTTCGCCCCGCACTTCCTCAACGGGCGGGGAAAACGCCGTGGCTAACCTCACCGTGGCACAGCCTTCAGCCTGTGCGGTCTTCAGTTGTTCCAGCGTCGCAAGTTCACAGACTCAAGTCTGTGCCTCTCAAACACGCGCCCTGGTGGAAAATGCGGAGTGATACCGCAGTCCCGGTGAAGGGTACGCAGCCCGAAGGCGCCCTCACTGAAGCGGACGCCTCGCGCAAAGTGCGCGAGATGTTCACGCAGATCGCGCCAAGCTACGACGCGCTGAACCATATTTTGTCGCTCCAACTGGATCGCCTCTGGCGCGTCCGCACCGCCAAGCAGCTACGTCCGATCCTGCAACGCGATGACGCGCTCGTCTTGGATCTTTGCTGCGGTACCGGCGATCTCGCTCTCGCCCTCCGCAAATTCGGCAAAGCTCGCACTATGGGCGCCGACTTTGCTCACACCATGCTCGTGCGTGCCCGCGCCAAAAGCATTCTGGGCAGCAGCCACTCCGGAATGCCCGCCCCGCCGCCGTTGCCGCTCGCGGAAGCCGACGCGCTTCGTCTCCCTTTCGCCGACTCCTCTTTTGATCTGGTAACCACTGCCTTCGGCTTCCGCAACCTCGCCAATTACGAAGCCGGCCTCCGCGAAATACAACGCGTCCTCAAGCCCGGCGGAACAATTGCCATTCTTGAATTCACGGAACCGCCGGACAGTTTTCTGGGTGATGTTTACCGCTGGTATTTCTGCAAGGTTCTCCCGCGCATCGGCGGCTGGCTCTCAGGTGATCCCGCTGCCTACACATATCTGCCAAAATCCGTCTCGCGTTTCTTCCGTCCACCCGAGCTTGCGTCTCTAATGGCCGCGGCGGGCTACCACTCCGTAGCGTACAAAGTCTGGACCATCGGCACTGTCGCCCTCCACACCGCCGTCCGCCCTCGCTAAAAAATGTGCGACGGGCTAGGGAGGATGCATAATAGTCTACTTCCATTTGGAGGTAGGACCTGTGTCCAGTGCCTTTGCTTCAAGCCCCGCAAAAGTAGGAGATCTTCTCTCAACGAACTCGGTAGCCACCGAGCGTATCGTCATTCCCACCTTCCAGCGCGGCTATATGTGGAAGAAAAAGCACGTGGAGGCATTCTGGCAAGACGTTGAAAAGCAAAGATTGCAGAGTAGAGTAAAAGGAGCAGACCCGCACTTCTTCGGGCCCATCGTTACTCTGTCGAAGCCGGCTGACGGGGTGGTTTGGCTTCTGGATGGTCAACAGCGCCTTGCGACAGCTACGATCCTACTCAGTGTTCTCCGGGACGTAGCAAGGGAAATCACAAAGCAGACCGGCATGCAAGCCGCCGCGGATTTTGCGGCAAAACTTCAAATGCAGTTCATCTACGACGAGGATGGTGGATATTCTCTTGAAATGGGAGAAACCGATCTACTGTATTTCAGGAACACAATTCAGGCTGATCCACCTGCAAATACAAAAGCCACTAATTTAACCAACAGGAACATAAAAGCTGCCAGCTCGATATTGTGGGAAAAAGTCAGTTCAGTCACCGGAGCTATACAGCCGCAAATGGATGCAATCCAGGCTATTGCCGATCTCAAAGAAATAAGGAAGACGATCGTCACAGATTTGGTGATGGCCCGAATTCCGGTCAATTCACAAGAAGCGGCTTTTAAAATCTTCACAACTTTGAACGACCGCGGCTTGCGGTTATCTCCGCCAGACTTATTGTTGAGCTATCTTATGGAAACGGCCCCAGATATCGAGCGCAAGGACATCCGCGCCACCTGGACACAAATGATTCAGAAGATGGGAACGCATGACATCCACGACTTCTTGCGGGCTATGTGGGTCTCAAGATACGGAGATCTAAAGAAAGACGACCTCTTTACCGCGTTGAAGAACTACATAGAGCAACACCATGTACGCAGTCTAGATTTTGCCAAGCAATGCGGAGACGAATGTGATGATTATATTCAGCTGGCTATGGCAGATGAAACACAACTGCCAAAGGAGTCCTTCCCATTTGTGCAGGCACTGACGCGAGAACTCGGATTTAAGCCCGCATTGCCTTTACTCCTTTCTAGTTACTTACTTCTCCAGCCGGAAGACTTTGTGAGGGTTACGAAATATCTTCTGGTATTTGTAACGCGCTATTCAATTATCGGAAATCTGGACTCGGCTGGCATGGAGGATTTGTTGTTCAGGCTCGCGAGAGAATTACGTGCCACAGTGAAGGATGAGAATGACAAGGCTGGGTCAAAACACGCGACTGATGCAGTCAAAGCTGCTCTCAGCGCCAACTCCCCAGACGACGCTGCCGTAAAAAGCGCAGTGGTGAAGGAGACCACAGTTCTTGATCCATCCGACGCCAAGTATGTCATGCGAAGGCTCGCTAACTTCATGCAAGATCCCCAAAAACAAGTGATGGTCGGAGATACCAATATCGAACACATTTACCCTCAAAACCCGGCGGAAAACGAATGGGGAGGGAAAGCAAATCAAGAAAAACTGGAGCCACTAACATGGCACATCGGCAATCTTACAATCTTCGGTAAGAAGGCGAATAAGAAAGTAGAGAACTTCGAATACCCCTTGAAACAACCCAAATATGCGGCCTCGCAGGTCGTTATGACGAAGGAGATCGCGTCAAAGTATAACAAATGGGATGATACTACGATCCTAGACCGGGCCGGACGCCTGGCTGGATTCATAGTGCAGGTTTGGAATTTCGCTAATCCATCGCGAGTCTAGGTAGAGAGCCTGGTGCAGCATGCGCCGGTCTTGCGTGTGCCGGTTTAGGGTCAGCTTTATGCTCGGTTTCCGCCCAGCCCCAGAGCTTGCGGAAGTCTCCTCGATTTTCCTCTTGACAAAAAGTGACTTCTAGCGTATAGTATTTACTAGGTAATCTTGTGAGCTTTTTCTCGCAGCGCCAGCATCTTGCTGGTGTTTTTGCTTTATAGACCCTGCCAGCGCACCCAAGTCCTTTGTATCCAATACTTGTGATACCAATCTCGGTTTTGCACAATTCTGGTGCAAAATAGTGCCATCAAGTCATTTAGAATCAACACTTGTAAAAGTGTGTGAAAACAAACCACTTTAAGTATCTTTAAAATGAACACTTATGTAAAACGCAGGGGGGCCCCCCCGAACACAACTTGTTAACTACAACTCTGGCTTTTCTCGCTCATTCTTCGAGGCCAGAGCTGCGCAATTTCGCAAGCAGCGTCTTCGGCGATACGCCCAATTTCTCCGAAGCTCTCGTTTTGTTCCACTTGCACTCCCGCAATGTACTTTCAAGCAGGACGCGCTCAATATGGCCAACCGCCCGCCCCGTCACTTCCTCCAACGTTCCTTCCCAACTGAACTGCTCCGGCAACATCCCCGGCGGCAGCGCGTCTTTGTCCGGCTTTGTTGCGGGCAACTGCAGGCCGTCAGGGGTGATGCTAAGCCCGTCTGTAAGGATCACCGCTCGTTCCATGGTGTTTTGCAGCTCGCGCACGTTGCCCGGCCAGCGATAGTGCTGCAATCGTTCCCGCGCCTCCTGCGACAATTCCAGACCGGGCTTCTTGAACTCCCGGCTGAACTTCTCCAAAAAATATTCCGCCAGCAAGAGCACATCGTTGCCGCGTTCGCGCAACGGAGGGATGGTCATAGGCACAGCGGAAATCCGGAAGTAGAGATCCTCGCGAAAGAGCTTCTCCTCCGCAAGCTTCTTCAAATTTCGATTTGTAGCCACGACAATACGCACATCCACTTCCACGGTCTGCGTGCCTCCAACGCGATCGAATCGGCGTTCTTCCAGAACCCGCAAGAGTTTGGCCTGAATGGCCAGCGGCAGCTCGCCAATTTCATCGAGGAACAGCGTCCCGCGATGGGCCAGGTCCAGCTTGCCAACCTTGCGCGCGCCTGCCCCTGTGAAAGCGCCGCGTTCGTGCCCAAATAGCTCGTTCTCCACCAGCCCTTCGGGAATCGCCGCGCAATTCAGCGCGACAAAGGGCTGCTCGCGCCGGGGCGAAAGATGATGCAGCGCTCGCGCAAACAGCTCTTTCCCCGTCCCGCTCTCTCCCAAGAGCAAAACGGTCGAATCCGTCGCCGCCACTTTCTGGATTTGCTGGCTAATTTCCCGGATGGCCGCGTGTTCACCAAGAATGCGCGGAAATCCATACCGCGCCGTGTACTCCTCACGAAGCAGCAAGTTTTCCCGCTGCATCTCCTGCTGCCGCGTCGCGCGCTGCACCAGCAATTTCAGATGGTCCAGGTCCACGGGCTTCTGCAGAAAGTCGAAGGCGCCTTCCTTCATTGCCGAGACTGCTTCTTCGACCGATCCAAATGCCGTAAGAAGGAGAACGGGGATCGTCGCATCCGCTTGTTTGGACTCCCGAAGCACGTCGAGGCCGGACGCTCCCGGCATCTTCAAATCGGTGATCACCATGAGGTAGCGCCGGGCGCGGACTTTCTGGATAGCGGAGGTTCCGTCAGGAGCTTCGTCCACGGCATAGCCCGCGCGCTCCAATGCTTTGCGCAGCATGGCGCGCAGCTCGTTCTTATCTTCCACAAGGAGAAGCGGTTCCATCTCTCTTGTTTCTACCATGAATCAGGGGATAGTTCGGCGGGAACGCGGAGCAGATGTGTAGTGAAGGGAAGTAACCAGCTGGGACGAGGCGTGAAACGCGAAACTCGAAGCACGAAATTGGAATTTCGCACTTCGAGTTTCCTGTATCGAATTTCGACTAAACTACCGAGCCCATCCTGAATCGCCACCAGACTTGCGCAACTCGTCTTCCAAATCGGCTAGTTGCTGTTTCAGGCTGGCGATCTCCTGCTTTTTGGCATTGATCTTGGCGTCCCTCTCATTGATGTCCTTGCGGGAGTTTTGTTCCATCATCGCTTTCTGCGGGTCGCTGTAATACTGCGTCTGCGACTTATCGGATTCCCGCTGCAAAACATCGAGTTCTTTTTCCGCCGTTGCGATTTTATCGCGCTGATCCGCAAACCTCTTTCGCCATTTGGTTTCGGCACTCTCGCCGCTCCCCTTGCTCTTGTCTTCACCGGTTGCCGCCGCGCCCTGTTTTCTTCCTGCGGCCCCTTGTGAACTTCCCGCGGCACCGCCAGCCGCTGCTCCCTCGTTCGAGGAAGCGGCGGGCTTTACGTCATCATCCGTATAAACTTTTTTCGGCTTAGGCGCAGCCTTCTGCTGTTCGCGCGCTTTGCGTGCCGCGTCCGCCACTGGATCGGTCTCCTGCTGTTTCGGCGGGTTGTCTTGCTGGTGTCGCGCGAGCACAGGCAGAGCCGCCAAACAAAGTCCGGGTAATAGGATCGAAGCCTTGAGCCAATTCTTGACGCCCATAAAATGCCGCCTCTCCCGGGGTGAGCTGGAATCCCCAGCCTTCTACTTAGATGCCGTCCTTCTTCAATTCTACTGCTTCCGGGACGCTCCGGCACACGGGTAGCGTAACGATAAATGCAGCGCCGCCTTCGGGACGATTCCGCGCCACTACCTTGCCGCCGTGCTGCACGATGATTTTCTGCACCACCGCCAAGCCCAGTCCAGTGCCATTCACTTTGGTCGTGAAGAACGGCCGAAATAGCTTTGGCAGTGCCGCGATGGAAATCCCCGGCCCGTTGTCGAAAACGGTGATGCGTTGAATCCCGCTCTCATCGTTCCGTGCGACTTCGCCGCGCAGAATCACGCGCCCGCCGTTGGCGGCTCCAAGGCACGCCTCCGCGGCATTCCTGGCGAGATTTAACAGCGCTTGCCGGAGCAGACCCTCGTCTCCCGCTACGCTGCCCAATGGCCCCTCGAATCGAATGCGCACTTGCGGGATGGCCTCGGCCACTTCAGACACCACGCGCTCGACAACTCCCTCAAGCGCCACCGGTTCGCTGGAAATCTCAAGCGGCCGCGCATAGCGAAGAAATTCCGTCACTACGTGCGTAATATTCCGAGTCTGTTCCAGAATTCTTTCCGCCGACTCCGCCACCTCGCCGGCGCCCGCTTCAGCGCTAATCATTTGAGCGTAGCCCGAGATGGTCGCCAATGCATTTTTGAATTCGTGCGCGATACCCGCGGACAGCTCTCCCACCGCTGCCAGGCTATCCTTCAATTGAATCTGTTGCTGCAAGGCAGCAAGCTCCGTCAAATCCGTGATCAGGCAGATCGCTCCGCTGATCTTCTCCGTTCCGCGCCGAATGGGCGATATGGTTACGCCCAACTGTCTGGACTCGCCTCCGGGCGATGCGTGCTCGACTTGTTCCCGCCGGAAGATGCTTCCGTTCGCCAGGCATTCTCCGATGAACCGTGTCAGCTCCGATCGTTCACCCAGCACTTCACTGTACCGCCGGAATCCCAGTCCTCTAATCCCCAGTACCTGCTCCGCGGCGGGATTTGCGCTCGAAATAATGCC
>Ga0070695_100000401_pt1 | contig 22435 bp, 16 predicted proteins | sample KBSK1252metaG_FD_65471 | JGI IMG/M metagenome (GOLD analysis project Ga0070695, IMG submission 65471) | Corn, switchgrass and miscanthus rhizosphere microbial communities from Kellogg Biological Station, Michigan, USA - KBS K1-25-2 metaG | ecosystem: Host-associated > Plants > Roots >...
CACCGCCCGCGCGGATCGCTTCTCCCCGGGCACGACGCCCAACGTGGCGGCGCTGGCGGCGGACGGTGCCACCTTCTCGAACGCGATCACGCCGGTGCCGCTCACCCTTCCCGCCCACGCCTCCTTGATGACGGGCCGCCTCCCGGCAAGCCACACCGTGCGCGACAACGGGACCTTCCACCTGCCGGACTCGGAGACGACGCTGGCCGAGGTGCTGGAGAAGGCCGGCTACACGACTAGCGCCTTCCTAGGATCCCAGGTCCTGGATCGCCGCTACGGGCTCGCCCAGGGCTTCGCCACCTACGACGACCGCATGCCCGACTCCGGCGACGCCGTCTTCCGCTTCTATGCCGAGCGGCCGGGGGAGGCGGTCGCGGCCGCCGCCCTGCGCTGGCTGCAGGCCCAGCCCGCGGGCAAGCCGCTCTTCGCATGGGTGCACCTCTTCGATCCCCACGCCCCCTACCGGCCGCCGGAGCCCGAGCGCTCGCGCTACGGCGCCAGCTACGACGGAGAGATCGCCTACGCCGATCGCGTGGTGGGCCAGGTCGTCGAGGCATGGAGCCGGGCACGGGGCCTCGACCGCACGGTGGTGGTCGTCACCGCCGACCACGGAGAGGGGCTGGGAGAGCACGGCGAAGCCACCCATGGCGTGCTCGTGCACGAGGCCACCTTGCGCGTACCCCTCGTCGTCCGCGCGCCGGGCGTGAGCAAGGAGAGGATCGACGCTCCCGTGAGCCTGATCGACGTCCTCCCCACGCTCCTCGCCCTGCTGCAGGTGCCGGTGCCCGCGGGCGTGGAGGGCCGGGACCTGGCGCCGCTCCTGCGCGGAGAGACGCTGCCTTGGAAGCGGACCTCCGGCTACGCGGAGAGCCTCTACGCCGAGCTGCACCACGGCTGCGCGCCGCTGCGGGCGCTGCGGGAAGGGAAGTGGAAGCTCGTGCGCGGCAAGGTGGACGAGCTGTACGACCTGGCCCAGGACCCGGCCGAGAGCCGCGACGTCGTGGGGGCCGAGGTCCAGGCCAGCGCCACCCTGGGCGAGGCCCTGCACGACCTCGAGCAGCAGCTGGGCGGGGCCGCCCCTCCGGAGCGCCTGGCGCTCGACGAGGACACGCGGCGCGTGTTGCAGTCCCTGGGCTACGTCGCCTCCGGTGCCGCTCGGCACCGGGGGGAGCTGCGCGATCCGCGCGAGGCCCTGGTCTCGCTCCGACGCATGGCGGACGCCGACCGGCTCGCTCTTCACGGCGATGTCGCGGGCGCGGTCGCGGCCTACCGGGAGGTGATGGCGGTGGAGCCAGGGAGCGTGGATGCTCGCTTCCGTCTGGCCCAGATCCTCCGTGCCGCTGGCCGCGGCGAGGAGGCGGCGTCGGCGCTCACCGAGGCCCTGGCTCTCAACCCCGGCGAGCCCTTCCTCTACGAGAGCCTGGGAGACGTGCTCGACACGCTGGGGCGGCATCGGGAGAGCCTCGCCACCTACGACGCCGGGCTCGCCCGCCACCCCGGCATCCGCAGCTTGCGGAACAAGCGATGGCGCCAGCTCCACCAGCTCCGGCGCGACGACGTCCTGCTGCAGGAAGCGGAGCGCGCGATCGCCTTGGACCCGAGCGACGGTGCCGCGCGGTACGCGCGGGCGCTCGCCTGCTGCGGGCAAGGGTCGGACGCGGAGTTCCGCGCGGCGCTGGAGCGGGAGCTGCGAGAGCTTCCCGGGGATCCGATCCTGCAGGGGGCCCTGGCGAAGCTCCCCGGCTAGCGGAACTGCCGGATCAGGACGGCGTCGCTGCTCCTGCGGCCTGCCGCCAGGAGCAGCCGTCCGTCCTTGTTCCAGCGCATGCCCAGGATCTCCTCTCCCAGGAAGCGCGTCACCTGGACGGGCTGGGTCCCGTCCGCCCGGGTGAGCCAGACGTTCGTGATCTCGCCGATCTTGCGGGCGACGGCCAGGCGGCGCCCGTCCGGCGAGGCCGCGAAGGTTTCGGTTCTCCCCTCGGTGAAGTGCGTCACCGGCTGGGCGGGCCCGCCCGAAAGCGGCGCGCGCAGGACATTCCGCACGGGGTCGTCCTCGTCGAGGAAGAGCATGGCGCCGCCGTCGCCGCTCCAGGTGGTGTTTCCGACCCTGGGCGGGATCGCCAGCGTCACCGGCGCCCCGGTGCCGTCGGCGCGCGCGATCCTGTAGACGAAGCGGATCATCCCATCCGCGCCCGGCTGGAGCTCGGGAACGGCGATCCAGGCCCCGTCGGGAGAGATCCCTCCTCCCCGGTCGTCGTCCCGGAACTTCTTCGGTGCCCCACCCGCCAGGGGGACCACCCAGAGCGTGCGGTCGTCGGGGCGTTTCACGGTGGCGATGCTGCCGCTGCGGGCCACGGAGACGAGCTGGGCCGGCATCCCCTCCACGAAGGGCCGGCGGTTGCTGCCATCGGCATCCACCCGCCAGACGTGCACGGCGCCGTCTGTGTCGTAGCGGTCGTAGAGGACGCCGCCGGGGATGCAGCGCGGGTTGACGGAGAGCGTCTCGGGCTCGGTGAGCGGCCTCGGGTCGCCGCCCTTCGAGGGGACCGACCAGATGCGCACGGCGTCGTCGCGGGTGGTGTTGAACACGATGGACCCGTCGTCGCAGTAGTCCGACGCGACGGGGGAGTTCTCGGTGCTGGAGAAGGTGGGCACCCGGGTGGGATCCCCACCCTCGGGGTCCACGATCCAGAGATCGGCGCGCAGGATCTCCCGGGTGGCGGCGATGGCCTCGTCGCCGGAGGAGACGGAGACCAGGTAATAGTCGTTGGCGTCGCGCGTGATGCGCTGAGCCTTTCCCGACGGGTAGTCCACGCGCGAGATCTGGCGGGAAGCGGCCAGGCCGAAGTCGAAGCCGGCCCGCACCAGGCCGCTCCCGTCCGGCAGCCAGGCGATGGACTCGTGGTAGGCCCCTCGGGAGGTGGCGAGGTCCTGGCGCCGTCCATCGCTGACGTCCCACACCGCGAGCACGGCCGTGAAGGACCCTTTCACGACGAAGGAGTCGAGGGCGGCGACGTGGCGACCGTCGGGCGACCACGCGGGTCCCCCGGGTATCTCGTGCGGTTCCTTGAGCTGCGCCAGCTCTCGCTCCTGACCCGTGTCGAGGTCGCGGACGATGAGGGAGGTGAAGTGCTTCTGGGGGAAGCCGCGCTTGAAGGCGGCTCGCCGGCCGTCGGGGGAGAAGGTGGCTCGCGAGTCCACGTCGAAGGCGACCTCGCGCGAGGCCCCTCCCAGGGAGGCCACCTGCATGAGCGCGCTGTAGCTCGGGAGGTCGCGCCGGCGCTTGCGATAGAAGAGGTAGTTCCCGTCGGGCGAGAAGGAGAGCCCCTCGAACAGGCCTTCCTCGGAGGGCACGACCTCCAGATCGCTCCCGGTGGCGATCTGACGGACGCGCACGCTGGTGCGCCCCGCCTTCCCCGTCAGGTACGCGAGGTAGCGGCCGTCGCTGCTGATGGTGGCCTCGGTGACGTCCCCGCGGTTGGTCTCCGTCGAGGTCTTGAGGGCGACGGGGACCTCGGGCCGGGCGGAGGTCCCTGCGCGCCGGAAGGCCCAGACGCCCGCCGCCACACCCGCGCCGAGGACGAGCACGGCGACGGCCACCGCCGCCCGGGGCACGCGCCGGCGCTTCTCCAGCATCGCCGGCGCCGGCCTGGGGCCGGAGGAGCTCCCCGACAGGGACAGGCTGTCCCATTCGTCCACGACCTCGCGGAGCTCGATGGCCACGTCCTTCATGGACTGCACGCGCTGGTCCGGGGCCTTGGCCAGGCACCGGCGGATGAGGCGGCGCAGCTCCGCCGGGCAGGAGGGGTTCCTCTCTTCGATCGGCGTCGGCCGGTCGTGCAGGATCCGGTGCATCGTCTCCACGGCGGAGTCGGCGGAGAAGGGAGCGCTCCGGGTGGCCGCCTCGTAGAGCACGCAGCCGAAGGAGAAGACGTCGCTGCGCGTGTCCACGGGGAGCCCGCGCACCTGCTCGGGGGACATGTACCCGGCGGTTCCCAGGACCCGTCCCGCCCCCGTCACCTCGGCGCGCGTGGGCGCGCTGGCGGCGTCCTCGTCCGCCGCGGTGTGCTCGGTGAGCTTGGCGAGGCCGAAGTCGAGCACCTTCGCGTAGCCATCGGAGGAGACCATGATGTTGCCGGGCTTGAGGTCGCGGTGGACGATCCCCGCCGCGTGCGCCTTGGCCACGCCGTCCGCGGCCTGCGCCAGGTAGCCGAGGAGCGTGCGCAGGTCGGTGCGGTCGTCGTGCAGGAGGGTGGACAGGGTCTTCCCCTGCACCAGCTCCATGGAGATGAAGGGGACCTCTCCGCCGCCGGCGGCGGAGCCGTCCTTGGTGCGCACGACGTCCTTCCCGATCTCGTAGATGGTCACGATGTTCGGGTGCGACAGCGACGACGCGGACTTCGCCTCCAGCACGAAGCGGCGGACGCGCTCCTCGTCCTGCACCAGGGCCGGCGGCAGGACCTTGAGCGCGACCTTGCGGTCCAGGCTCTGGTCCTGCGCCAGATAGACCTCGCCCATGCCCCCCGCGCCCAGGGGGCCCACCACCCGGTAGCGCGCGACCACGTCCTCGGGCTCGAGGGTCATGACGCCCGATGATACGTCCGGGGGGTGTCGGCGGTTGGGGCGCTGGTCTTCTGCGATACTCCGTCCCGCTGCATCCCCGGAGGAGGCCGCCATGGGCTTGATCAATTGGATCTTCGATTTCTACCAGCAGTACCGGATCGACCAGCTGCGGGACGAGGCCGCGCGGCCGCGGGTTCCGTTTCCCGTGAGCACGGGGTCCGGCAGCGTGGACATGCCGCGGCTGGAGCAGGCCCTGGGCGAGCTGGCGCTGGCCGTGAAGACGGTGCAGCGCATCGCCGTGGAGAAAGGCCTGTGCACCCAGGAGGAGCTCTACAACAAGCTCAAGGTCATCGACCTCGAGGACGGGCAGGCCGACGGCAGGGCGCCGCTGCGGTGAGCGCCGTCGCCCACGTGGTACCCCTTCCGCGCATCCTCGCCGCCCGCGAGGTGGTGGCGCCCCGCGTGCACCGCACCCCCATGCTCTCCTCCGCCACGGCGGCAGGGATGCTCGCAGCCTCCGGCGGTCCGGCCGTGGCAGGTGGGCGCATCCACCTCAAGGCCGAGCACCTGCAGGTCACCGGGTCCTTCAAGCCCCGGGGCATGACCTACCGCCTGGCCACGCTCTCGCCCGAGCAGAGGGAGAGGGGGATCGTCACCGTCTCGGCGGGGAACGCGGCGCAGGCGTACGCCTGGGCGGGGCGCGCAGCGGGCGTCCACGCCGTGGTGGTGATGCCCGAGGCGGCGGTGCGCTCCAAGGTCGAGGCCTGCAGAGGCTACGGCGCCGAGGTGGTCGTGCACGGCACCCACGTGGGGGAGACGTTCCGGCGCATGGAGGAGTTGCGCGAGGAGCGCGGTCTGTTCTTCGCCCACCCGTTCGACGACCCCGACGTGATCGCCGGACACGGATCGCTCGGGCTGGAGATCCTGGACGACCTGCCGGAGGTGGACGTGGTGGTGGTCGGGGTGGGCGGCGGGGGCCTGATCAGCGGGGTGGCCGCGGCCGTCAAGGAACGCCGGCCGAAGGCGCGGGTGTACGGTGTGGAGCCCGTGGGATCGGACGCGCTCTCCCGCGGCCTGGCCGCCGGGGCGCCCGTGCGCATCGAGCCCAAGAGCGTGGCCGACGGGCTGGGGGCCCCCTTCGCCGGGGAGTGGACCGTGGCCATGGGCAAGCGCTACCTGGACGGCATCGTGCTGCTCGACGATCCCACGATCCTCGCCGGCATGCGCTTCGCGGCGGAGCGGATGAAGCAGGTGCTCGAGCCCGCGGGGGCGGCAGCACTCGCCGCCGTGCTGTTCGGCCGCGTCCCCCTGCGGGCCGGGGACTGTGTGTGCGCCGTGGCCTCCGGCGGCAACGTGGAGACCGGACGCCTGGGCGCGCTCCTCGAGCAGGCGGCGCCCCTGCCCTCTACGGACAGACGGCCGTGACCCTGGGCGCTCCCAGTCCACTCCCCCAGGAGCCGCTCCCGCACGTGTTCCGGCCGCGGACCAGGTACCAGAAGCAGGTCCCGCTCGCAGGCACCGTGGCGTCCACCGCGCTCGCCTGGGCGAAGGCGCCGAGGCAGGTCTCGGCCACGCCGCTCCCCACCGGGAACTGACCGACGCGTCCGCGGGCCACGTCGTAGGTGGCGGCCCCCGGGGCAGCGTTCCAGAACAGGGTCTGCTTGTCCGCCTGGATCCCGAGCCCCGTCGCTTCTCCCGGAGCCTGGATGGGAGTTCCCGCGCAGGTGCTCCCCGCGCACGTGTCCCCGGCGGTACACCCGTTGCCGTCGTCGCACGCGCCGCCGTCAGCGATCCAGACTGCCGTGGGAGGTGTGGGATCCTCGATTCCGAGGCAGCCCGCGTCGTCGGCGGCGCGGCAGTTGTACACGGAGCTTCCCGCCGCCCCCTGGACGGCCACGTAGGACGACCCCGTGGCGCCGGCGATCGGAATACCGTCCCGGGTCCACTGGTAGGTCACGGTCCCGGTGCCGCCGGTGGCCGCGCAGTGGAGCTGAATGGCGCCGCCCGCGCAGGCGGGGGAGGTGCCATCCTGAACGACGTTCACCGCGAGCGGCACCAGGCAGGCACCCAGGTTCACCCCGAGGTTGAGCTTGAGGTTCGTGCCGGGAGAAAAGTCGGTCCAGACGCCCGGCGTGGTGGAGAAGTAGAAGGTACCTGGGCGGACCGGGACCTCGGCAACAGCGCCGAGGTTCACGCGGACCGAGTTGGTCTGGGCCAGGCCGACGAAGAAGCTGCCGGGCCCCACGGCGACGGGCGCCGCGAGACGGAGCGTCTGCGGCCCATAGGCCGTCACCGTGCGGTTCGCCGCGTCCTGGTAGAGGAGCGCACCAGGGAGCCCGGAACCGTTGTCCGCCCGCACGATCACCTTGTAGGTGGTGACGCTCGTCGCCGAGAACTCCAACTGGACGGCGTCGATCTGGGTCGCCATGGTGGTGCCGAAGCGCGCCACGAATTCGCCGGTGTCATTGGTGAAGCCGAAGCCGCCGGCGACCGTCGGTCCCGGGATCTTGTAGGAGTAGCGGTTCACCGTCACGTCCATGGGAACGCTCACCGAGTCATCCCAGGGGACCTCGTCCCCCGCCGCCGACACCGTGACCGTGTTCGCGCCCACGGCGAAGGGTGCGAAGGGAGCGAAGCTCACCACCACCGGTCCCGAGCACCCCGGGGAAGAGAGCGGCTGCACATCGCCGAACGGGTTGGTGCCCGCGATGCTCAGGCTCAGTGGGACACCGTCCGCATTCTGGACACCGCGATTGGTGACCACCGCCTGGAGGATCTGCGGACCCACCAGTCCCACCGGGACAGCGCCCAGGGCGCGGATGTGGCTCACGCCGAGATCGGAGTCGGGGGCGCTCCGATCGAGCCACGTGGCCGGGCGCGCGTTGTTGGCGGTGAGGGTGGTGGGAGGGGACGTCACGCTCTGAGCGCCGAGGAGACTGTTCGTCAGGCTGGTCTCGGTTTGCACCGTCACCGTGGTGGACAGCGTGCCGGTGGGGTATTGCCAGTCGAAGGCGACGTAGAGCCCTCCTCCGGTGTAGGTGAAGTCGGCGGTGCTCACGCCGAACTGGCCGGTCACATTGGGGAGTACCGTCGAGGCGTTGCGCACCAGGGTCATTCCCGTGATCGCGGTCGTCCAGGAGGTGCTCTTGGTGTTCGTGGTGTCGGTGGTGTTCTGGAGGTAGACCTTCAGCGAGCCCGAGCCGGCGAGCCCCGGCGCCGTGCCGTAGGCCCAGGAGATCCCCCGGAGCTGGGTCGCCGGCAAGAGCCCATCCGCGGCCAGGTCGCTCGCTCGGAGCAGGTAGACGCTGCGGCCAAAGCGCAGACGGATGGAGGGCGCGCGGAGGTTCGAGGTCGTGGAGCCGTCCGAGGGCAAGACCGCCACGGGGCAGGAGGACACGCAGACCCCCTCGTCCACCGCTGCGTTGCAGTCGTCGTCCCGGAGGTCGCACGTCTCGGGTGCGCCTGGGTGCACCGCGGCATCGGCATCGTCGCAATCCCGGGGCACGGCGGTGCCGCAGGCGGCGCCCGCCAGGTAGGTGTCCCCGTCCCCGTCCACACAAGGGTCGGTGTTGAGGGCGGCCAGGCAGTCCACCCGCGGGTAGGTGAGCCCGGTGCCGGGATCGTGGACGGGAACCCCGGTGCCCTCCAGGGCCGCCTCCAGCGCGTCCGGGCTCAGATCGGGCATGGCCTGGAGCAGGTCCGCCGCACATCCGGCCACGTGGGGGGAGGCCATGCTGGTGCCGAGGAGGGTCGCCGCGGACCCGTTCAGGTAGGTGGAGGTGATGAGCGCCCCGGGGGCGAGGATGTCAGTCACGGAGTTCCGGTTGGAGAAGCAAGCGATCTGGTCCGCCGCGGTCGTGGGGTCGCAGCCCACCGGCCCTACGTTGGCGTCGTAGGTGGCCCCCACCGAGACGGCGCTGTGGATGCAGGCGGGCGCGCTCATCTGGGTCAGGGACCCCGAGTTCAGCGAGGCCACGAAGGAGAGCACGTCGTTGGCGCGGAGGGCGTTGATCACGTTGGCGAACGCCAAGTTCGCGCTGTCGCAGTCACCGCTGAACAGGGCACTCGTGCCCAGGCTCATGTTCACGATCTTCACGTCCGGGCGGTTGTTCAGGACCCAGTCCAGGGCGGCCACCACGTCGCTCGTGCAGCAGAACGCGTTGTTCTCGTCCAGCACCTTCACGGCCACGATGTTGGCGTCGGGCGCGGTCCCCTTGGGAGCAACCGTTCCCCGCGAGGTCACGATCCCGCTCACGTGGGTCCCGTGCCCCTGGTCGTCCTCCGCGGCGCCTGCCCCCATCTGGGTGGTGCCGCCGGCGGGACAGCAGCCGAGTCCGTTGTCCGAGCAGAAGCAGGCCTCGCCCACGAGGTCGTCGCCGAGATCGGGGTGGTCGTGGTCGATCCCGGAATCGATCACCGCCACCGTGACGCCGGCCCCGGTGTAGCCGAGGGCCTGCACGTTCGAGGTGTGCGTCAGGGGCACGGCCTCGGCGAGGCCTCCGGAGCCGCCCGCGTCGAGGTCGACGCGGACCACTCCCGGTGCGGCGGCCAAGCGTTCCAACCCTTCCCGCGACACGGTGGCCGCGAACGCGGGCACCGCTTCCATCCTGCGCTCCAAGTGCAGGTGGTCCGGGGGGACCTGCTGGAGGGCGGCGTCCTGCGCTTCGCGCACGGCGGCGCGGACGTCGGGCAGGGACGCGCGCCGGGGCGCCGCGGCGGCGGGGACGTCGAGGTACACGAGGACGCGGACCCGCGCCTCCCCCCGGAGCGCCTCCCACACGGGCGCGCCCACCTTGTCGGGGAGCGGGGAAGGCGCGGCCTCCGCGAGACCTGCAGCCGCGGTCACGGCAAGCAAGAATGCCCAGCGAGTCATCGTCGCCATGGAGATCGACTCCCGTGCCCTGCTTATACGCGGGCGCTATCTTGATGTCTACGCATCCGATGTGACACGGCCAGCGAAAGTGTTGCGATGGGAGGTAGGCTCCCCGCCGTGAGACTGGCATGGGGCATGGTCGCCGCGGCGCTCCTCCCCGCGCGCCACCGCGAGCGGGTGGCCTTCCGGCTCGACCTCCCGCTCGCCGCATGGGCCGCCGCCCTTTCGGTCCTTGCCATGACCGCTGGCGGGATCGCCTGGGCGCTGGGGTGGCTGACCTGGATGGAGCGGGCCACGGGCATGGCCAGCGACGCCGCGGCGCGACAGGTCTCCGTGCCCAACCGGGGAGCCCTCATGTTCTTCGGGCCGGTGCAGGGGATGGCGTACCTGTTCACGCCCGCGGGGGCGGCGCTGGGCTACCTCACCTCGAGCGGATTCCTGCGGAGCGCCGTGTGGTGGGCGACCCGCGAGGTACCCGGAGATCCCCTGGTGAGCCTCTGCTTCGCGGGCGCGTCCGCGCTGCGCCGCCTCCGTGCGCGGCATCGCGCCGGCACCCTGCTGCGCGAGCCGCCGGCCGATCGCGTCCGCGAGACGGAGCTCGGGCTCGAGATCGTGCGCGCGGAGGCGCGCTCCGATCTCGCGCCCGGGGCCAGCGTGGAGGTGGACGGTCGTTTCTACCACGTGGTGGAGGTGCGGCAGGTGCGGCAGGGGAAACGGACGGTGATCGTCCACGACCTGCGGGAGCTTCCTTCCCAGAGCGTGCTCCGGGGTTTCGTCCGCTATCGCTAGAATCCCGATCCGGGAGGATGGGACGTTGCGCCGACACCACCTGTCCACGCTTCTGGCATGCCTCCTCGCGGCCGTCCCGGCCGGGGCCGCCGAGGAGGAGGATCCCTTCGCCTGGCTGGAGGACGTTTCCGGGGAGCGGGCCCTGGCCTGGGTGCAGGAGCACAACGCGCGCTCCACGAAGCTGCTGGAGGCGCGCCCGCAGTTCGCGCCCATCCAGGCGCGGACCCTGGAGATCCTGGACTCCAAGGACAAGATCCCCACCCCCCTGCTCCTGGGCACCACCGTCTACAACTTCTGGAAGGACGAGGCGCATCCCCGGGGGATCTGGCGCCGCACCTCCCTCGCGTCCTACCGCAAGACGCAGCCGTCCTGGGAGACGGTGCTCGACCTGGACGCTCTCTCCAAGGCGGAGAAGGCGCCCTGGGTCTTCCAGGAGCCGGCAACGACCTGCCTGCCTCCCGCCTACCGCCGCTGCCTGGTGTCGCTGTCGCGTGGAGGAGCCGACGCCGCCGTGGTGCGCGAGTTCGATACGCGCACGAAGGCGTTCGTGCCCGGCGGGTTCACCCTGCCCGAGGCGAAGTCGAGTGTGCAGTGGCGCACCGAGGACGAGATCTGGGTGGGGACGGACTTCGGCGAGGGCTCCCTCACCACCTCCGGTTACGCCCGCCTGGTCAAGCTCTGGAAACGGGGCACGCCGCTGCGCCAGGCCCGCACCGTGTTCTCGTGTGGGTCGGAGGACGTGGGGTGCTTCGGGTTCAGCCAGGACACGCCCGAGGGGCGCTACGACCTCGTGCTGCGCGTGCCCGCGTTCTACCGCGGCGAGCGGTTCCTGCTGCTCGGCGGACGTCTGGTGAAGCTGCCGCTCCCCGAGGACGCCGAGCTCCGCCAGTTCTTCCGGGACCAGGCGCTGATCTCCCTGCGCTCCGACTGGACGCGGGGGGAGGATCGCTACCCTGCCGGTGCTCTCGTGGCCTTCCCGCTGGACGGCCTCCTGGCCGGGTCCGGACACGGCACGCTGCTCTTCGAGCCGGTCGAGCGCGCCTCCCTGAACGACGTGCGCGCCACGCGCGACCGGGTCCTGGTGCAGACGCTGGACAACGTCCACGGGAAGCTGGCCTCCTGGTCCTTCTCGGACGGTGCCTGGCACCGCAGCGACGTGGAGCTCCCCGGCCTGGGCACGGTGGAGGTGGAGGCGGGCGCGGCCAGCGAGACCGCCGACGCGTACTTCTTCTCCTACACCGATTTCCTCTCGCCGTCCTCGCTCTGGCTCGTGCAGGGGGCGAGCCCGCCCGAGAAGGTGAAGGCGCTCCCCGCATTCTTCGATGCCGCGGGCATGGAGGTGAGCCAGCACCAGGCCACATCGAAGGACGGCACGGCCATCCCGTACTTCCTGGTCACCCCCAAGGGGTTCGTGGCGGACGGCTCGGCACCCACCCTCCTCTACGGCTACGGCGGGTTCGAGGTGGCGGAGGTCCCCACGTACTCGGGCACGCTGGGGAGCGCGTGGCTGGCCCGTGGGGGCGCCTACGCCCTGGCCAACATCCGCGGCGGCGGCGAGTTCGGCCCCCGCTGGCACGAGGCCGCGCTGAAGGAGACGCGCATCAAGTCGTTCCAGGACTTCCTGGCCGTGGCCGACGACCTGGTGGCCCGGAAGGTGACGTCCACGCCCCATCTCGGGATCATGGGGGGCTCCCAGGGCGGCCTGCTGGTGGGGGCCGCCTTCACCCTGCGCCCGGAGCTCTTCGGCGCGGTGGTGGCCCAGGTCCCCCTGGCGGACATGCGGCGCTACAGCAAGCTGCTGGCCGGCGCCTCCTGGATGGCCGAGTACGGGGATCCCGACGTCCCCGAGCAGTGGGCTTACATCCGGACCTGGTCCCCTTACCATCTCCTGCGCAAGGACGTGCGCTATCCCACGCCTTTCTACTGGACGAACACGCGGGACGATCGCGTGCATCCGGGCCACGCGCGAAAGATGGTGGCCAGGATGGAATCGCTCGGGGACCCCGTCCTGTACTTCGAGAACGTGGCGGGCGGGCACGGCTCCGGATCGGTGAACAAGGAAACGGCCTACGTCACCGCTCTCCAGTACGCGTACCTGTGGCAGATGCTGGGTCGGTGATCCGACCTACATGAACCCCAGAGTGAGCTTGGCGGCGTCGGACATCATGTCCTTCGTCCACATCGGCTCCCACACCAGCTTCACGCGGGCGTCGCGGACGCCGGGGACGGACTTCACCTTGTCCTCCACCTCGCCGGGCAGCGAGCCCGCCACCGGGCAGCCGGGGGAGGTGAGGGTCATGGTGACGTCCACGAAGCCGCTGGGGTCGATGTCCACGCCGTAGATGAGCCCCAGCTCGTAGATGTCCACGGGGATCTCCGGGTCGTAGCAGGTCTTGAGCGCCGAGACCACGCGGGGCTCGAGCTCGCTGGGATCGACGGGATCGACGGCGGCTTCGCTCATTCCGTTCTCACCGGGTCGGGCGCCCCGCCCTCGACGGCGGCGCGGAAGGTGTGCCAGGGAAGGGTCGCGCACTTGACGCGCACGGGGAACTCGCGGACGCCCTCGAAGACCGCGAGCTTGCCCAGGGCCTCCTCGGACTCCGGCGTGGCCTGCTCCGGCCCCGTGGTGACCAGGTCGTGGAAGAGGCCGAACAGGCGCTGCGCCTCCTCCACCGTCTTCCCCTTCAGCGCCTCCGTCATCATGGAGGCGGAGGCGGTGGAGATGGCGCAGCCGTTCCCCTGGAAGGAGACCTCGCGGATCACCCCTCCCGCCAGATCGAGGAAGATGGAGACCCGGTCGCCGCACAGCGGGTTGTGCCCGTTGGCGCAGCGCGCGTGCTGGAGCACGCGGAAGTTCCGCGGCTTCCGGCTGTGATCGAGGATCACTTCCTGGTAGAGGTCGCGCAGGTCGCTCACGGGCGGCTCCCGCCGAAGAGCTCGAGCGCGGCCCGGATGCCCGCCGCCAGCGCCTCGATCTCCTCCGGGGAGTTGTAGACGGCGAAGGAGGCGCGCACGGTGGCGGGGACTCCCATCCGCTCCATCACCGGATAGGCGCAGTGGTGGCCCGCCCGCACCGCGATCCCCTGGGCGTCGAGCACGGTCCCCACGTCGTGGGCGTGGATCCCCTCCACCACGAAGGAGACCAGGCCGGCGCGCTCCTCCGCCGTCCCGATCTGCCGGACCTGTGGGATCTCCGTCAAGGCGGCGATGGCGCGGGAGAGGAGGTGCCGCTCGTGGGCCTCCACCGTGGCGAGGCGGAGCCCCTGCAACCAGTCCACCGCCGCTCCCAGGCCGATCACGCCCGCGATGTCGGGTGTGCCCGCCTCGAACTTGTAGGGAACGTCGTTGTAGGTGGTGTGCTCGAAGGTGACGTGGCGGATCATGTCGCCGCCGCCCTGCCAGGGCTCCATGGCCTCCAGGTGCTCGCGCCGCCCCCACAGGATTCCGATCCCGGTGGGGCCGTAGAGCTTGTGACCGGAGAAGGCGTAGAAGTCGCACCCCAGGGCGCGCACGTCCACCGGCATGCGGGCCACGGCCTGGGCGCCGTCCACCAGAACGGGCACCCCCGCCGCGTGCGCCATGTCGGCGATGCGGCGCACGGGGTTCACGGTGCCCAGCGCGTTCGAGACGTGCACCAGCGCCAGCAGGCGCGTCCGCGGCGTGAGCATCTCCGGCAACAGGTCCAGGCGGAGTTCGCCGGCATCGGTCATGGGGACGACGCGCAGCGCCGCCCCCCTGGCCTCGCAGAGCATCTGCCAGGGGACGAGGTTGCTGTGGTGCTCCATGGCCGTGATCAGGACCTCGTCGCCCGGTCCCACGTGCGCCCGGCCGAAGGTCTGGGCCACCAGGTTGATCCCTTCCGTGGTGCCCCGCACGAAGATGCACTCGGCGGGGTCGGCGGCCCCGATCAGCGCCGCCACCTTGCCCCGCACCTGATCGTAGGCGGCGGTGGCCTCCGCGCTCAGCAGGTGCACCCCCCGGTGCACGTTGGCGTAACCCTCGGCGTAGAAGTTGGCGATGGCGTCGATCACGGCCCGGGGCTTCTGGGTGCTGGCCGCGTTGTCCAGGTAGACGAGGGGCTGCCCGTGCACGGTGCGCCCGAGGATGGGGAACTGGGCGCGCACGCGGGGAAGGTCGAGGGCGCGACCCTCGGCGCTTTCCGCCTTCGGGCGGGGGAGCGGGGTCACGCGAACTCCAGGTTGGTCCCGAGGTGCAACCGCTCGGCCACGCTCTGCTCCAGCCACTGGCGCAGGGCGGGCACGGGGATCCGCTCCAGGATCTCGGCCGCGAACGCCCGCAGCAGCAGGGCGCGTGCCTCCGTCTTCCCGATGCCGCGGGCGCGCAGGTAGAAGAGCGCCTGCTCGTCCAGGCGGCCGATGGTGGCGCCGTGCGTGCACTTGACGTCGTTGGCGTAGATCTCGAGCTGAGGCCTGGTGAAGACCGTCGCCTCTCCGGACAGAAGCACGTTGCGGTTCGATTGCTTGGCGTCGGTCTTCTGCGCGTCGGGACGGACCACGATCCGACCGTTGAAGACCGCCCGCGCGCCTCCGGAGAGGATCCCCTTGTACAGCTCGCGGCTGGGGCAATGAGGGCTGGCGTGCTCCAGCGTGGTGTGGTTGTCCACGTGCTGCCGGCCCTCCCCCAGGTAGAGGCCGTTCAGCACGCATTCCGCCCCGCTTCCCGCCAGCCTGCTGCCGATGTCCAGGCGGGTGAGCGCGGCCCCCAGGCAAACATTGTGGGAGGTGAGCCGGCTGTCACGCTCCTGGATGGCCTGCACGGCGCCCACGTGCCAGGCGCCGTCCTCGTCCACGATGCGCACGTGGTGGACGATGGCGCCCGCCCCCAGCACCAGCTCCGTGACGGCGTTCGTCAGCACGGGACCGCCGGAACGCCTGCCGGCGAAGGTCTCGACGACGGTCACCTGGCTGCCCTCGCCCACGATCACCAGCGTGCGAGGGTGCGCCACGATCGGCCCCTCTTCCGCGGAGCTGCCGTAGGTCACGTGGATCGGCTGCTCGACGATCCTCGCCGCGGGCACCACGATGGCCGCGCCCTCCCGCAGGAAAGCGGAGTTGAGGGCGGAGAACGGCCGGCGGACCACCGGGGCCACCGCGGCCAGGTGGGGCTCGAGCATGGCGGCGTCGGCCGCGAGCAGCTTGGACAGGGGGGCGGCAAGGACTCCTGGGGGCAGATCGACGGACGCCGATCCCACAAGCGCGCCGTTCAAGAATTCCAGGGAGGTACCGGACGCCGCGGGCGCGCGGTGCGTGTCGTGCTTGCGGGGATCGGAGAGCGCGAAGGACGTGGCCGCGATGGGGGCCACGTTGGTCTGCCGCCATTCCTCGTCGCCCGGGCGCGGGAAGCCGTCCGCCTCGAAACGAGCGAAGGCTTCTCGGCGCCGACGGACGAGCCAGCCGGGCCCGGAGGAGGGCGCTTGCGCGAAGGCCTCGGACCACAGGGAAGGGCGTGCCGCCGCCTGGCTCATGCCGTCTTCCCCGCCGCCTGCGCCTCCAGCCAGCCGTAGCCCTTCTCCTCGAGCTCGAGGGCCAGGAGCTTGTCGCCGGAGCGGACGATCCTGCCGTCCACCAGGACGTGCACCACGTCGGGGATGATGTAGTTGAGGAGGCGCTGGTAGTGGGTGACCACCACCACCGAGCGCTCGGGGCTGCGGAGCTTGTTCACCCCTTCCGCCACGATGCGCAAGGCGTCGATGTCCAGGCCGGAGTCGGTCTCGTCGAGCACCGCCAGGCGAGGATCGAGGACGGCCATCTGGAAGATCTCGTTCCGCTTCTTCTCCCCACCGGAGAACCCCTCGTTCACGGGCCGGGTGAGCAGCGCCTCGTCCATCTCCACCAGGCGCATCCGCTCCCGGGCCAGCTTCATGAAGTCCATGGCGTCCAGCTCGGGGAGGTCGCGGTGCTTGCGCACGGCGTTCAGGGCCGCCTTCAGGAAGTACAGGTTGCTGACGCCGGGGATCTCCACCGGGTACTGGAACGCCAGGAAGATGCCTTCCCGGGCGCGCTCCTCGGGCGCCATCTCGGTGAGGTCCTTGCCGTCGTAGAGGATGGAGCCGGCGGTGACCTCGTAGGTCTCGCGGCCGGCCAGGACCTGCGCCAGCGTGCTCTTCCCCGAGCCGTTGGGGCCCATGATGGCGTGGACCTCGCCTGCCTTGACGGTGAGGTCGATGCCCTTGAGGATCTCCACGCCGTTGACCGAGGCGTGCAGGTTCTTGATCTCCAGCATCTAGCCCACGCTCCCTTCCAGGCTCACTCCCAGGAGCTTCTGCGCTTCCACGGCGAACTCCATGGGGAGCTCCCGGAACACTTCCTTGCAGAAGCCGTTGACGATCATGCCCACGGCGTCCTCGGCCGAGATCCCCCGCTGCTTGCAGTAGAAGATCTGGTCCTCGCCGATCTTGCTGGTGGAGGCCTCGTGCTCCACCGTCGCCTCGGGCGTGGCCACGTCGATGTAGGGGAAGGTGTGCGCGCCGCACTTGTCCCCCAGCAGCATGGAATCGCACTGGCTGTAGTTGCGGGCGCCCTTGGCCCCCTTCAGCACCTTCACCGCGCCCCGGTAGGTGTTCTGCCCGTGGCCGGCGGAGATCCCCTTGGACACGATGGTGCTGCGGGTGTTCTTCCCCACGTGGATCATCTTGGTGCCGGTGTCCGCCTGCTGGCGGTGGTTGGTGAGGGCCACCGAGTAGAACTCGCCCACCGAGCCGTCCCCCTGCAGGATGCAGGAGGGGTATTTCCAGGTGATGGCGGAGCCCGTCTCCACCTGCGTCCAGGAGATCTTGGCGTTGCGGCCCTTGCAGAGCCCGCGCTTGGTCACGAAGTTGTAGATGCCGCCGCGCCCTTCCTTGTCCCCGGGGTACCAGTTCTGCACCGTCGAGTACTTGATGGTGGCGTCGTCCAGGGCCACCAGCTCCACCACCGCCGCGTGCAGCTGGTTCTCGTCGCGCATGGGGGCGGTGCAGCCCTCCAGGTACGAGACGTAGGCCCCCGGCTCGGCCACGATCAGCGTGCGCTCGAACTGCCCGGTCTGGGCGGCGTTGATGCGGAAGTAGGTGGAGAGCTCCATGGGGCAGCGCACGCCCTTGGGCACGTAGCAGAACGAGCCGTCGGTGAAGACGGCGCTGTTCAGGGCGGCGAAGAAGTTGTCCGTGTGGGGGACCACCGAGCCCAGCCACTTCCGCACCAGCTCCGGGTGCTCGCGCACGGCCTCGGAGAAGGAGCAGAAGAGGATCCCCATCTCCGCCAGCTTCGCCTTGAACGTGGTGGCCACGGACACGCTGTCGAAGACCGCGTCCACCGCCACCCCGGCCAGGATCTCCCGCTCCCGGAGCGGGATCCCGAGCTTCTCGTAGGTGGCCAGCAGCTCCGGATCCACCTCGTCCAGGCTGCCCAGCTTCTGCTTGGGTGCCGAGTAGTAGCGGATGGCCTGGTAATCGATGGGGGGGTAGTGGACGTTGGCCCAGGTCGGCTCTTTCATGGTGAGCCAGTGCCGCAGCGCCTTCAGGCGCCATTCCAGCAGCCAGGCGGGCTCCCCCTTCTTCTCGCTGATCAGGCGCACCACGGACTCGTCGAGCCCCGGCGCCACCGTCTCGCTCTCGATCTCCGTGACGAACCCGTACTGGTAGTCGCGGCTCGCGAACTCCTGGACGGGATCGGCGTTCACGTCTCTTCGCTCCATCACATCCTCAGCGGGGGATGACGGGCTCGCCCACGCGCAGCAGCTCGTGCCCGGCGGGCCCCACCATCTCGGACAGGGGGATCTTGTCGAGCGCCTCGCGGACCGCGCCGCTGATGCGCTGCCAGTTCACCTTCACCGGGCACCGGGGCTCCCACTCGCAGCTCCCCGGCGTGGAGGCGCAGTCGGTCATGCCGATCGGCCCCTCCAGGGCCCGGATCACCTGCGCCAGCGTGATGGACTCCGGAGGCTGGGCCAGGCCGTAGCCCCCCTTCACGCCGCGCTTGGTGAGGAGCAGCCCCTCGCGCGCCAGCACCTTGAGGATCTTGCTGACCATGGGGAGGGGAAGCCCCACCGCCTCCGCCACGTCGCGGGCGGTGTACACCTGCTCCGCCGGATGTCCGGCGAGGTAGGTCAGCAGGATGATCCCGTAGTCGGTCTGCCGCGTGATCCGGATCATGAGGCCGAAATAGTACTAGGGGAGTACGGATTCGTCCAGGAGAAGGCGGGGCCGGAAAAAGGACCTATTTTGGCCAGAGGTCCCGGTCCGCGATCTCCAGGAGGTTCCCGTCGGGATCGTGGAAGTAGAAGGAACGGCCCCCCGCCGGCCAATCCTGCTCCTGGAGCACCGGCACTCCGCGAGAGGGGAGGTAGATCCTCCAACCGTCGTACGCGCGTGCCGGCACCTGGAAGCAGACGTGTCCCGGGCCTCGCGACCCATGGGGCGGCAGGGGGCCCGGGCGCTCGGTGGACTCGGCACGGAACAGGAGGAGCACGCTGCCGCCGGCGCGCAGGAAGAGGCTCCGACCGGGCTCGCCAGACAGCTTGCGGAAGCCGAGCACGCCCACGTAGAAGCCCTCCGCTCCCGCCAAGTCCTCCACGTACAGCACGGTCTCGAGCACGCCGGAGAGGGGAGGCATGCAGAGGACGGTCGCACGTCGTAGGACCAAAGGCCAATAGACGGCCGGGGGCACCCTGCCTAGCCTCGGGCTCGCCGGAGGAGCCTGCATGCGGAGCGGTCCATCGCGACCGGCGGTCATCCTGATCGGCGCCGGCGTGCTGCTTTTCGGGGTGGCCGGCGATTCCAAGGCCCAGTTGAAGGGCCACTACATCCCGGGGTTTACCGGTCTGCAGAGCGGCAGCCAGCCGCCCCCGAGCGTTGCGCTGCTCATGCCCGTGTACTGGTACGGCACGGACGACATCAGAAACGACGCCGGTCAGTCGCTCGGCATCCAACCTCGAGTCAACGTGCTCTTCGTCGGGGCGGGGGTGGCCTGGGTCACGAACGTCAAGTTCCTGGGCGCCAATCTGGGCGGCTCGGTCGTTCCCGTCGCCTTCCTGAAGTCGCGGATCGAGGGCGCCTCGCTCGATGTGGAGGGCGACATGGCGTTCACCGACATCACCCTGCAGCCGGTGATACCGACCGCCAGCGGCAGCAGCGGCGCCAGGCGAAAAGGAGGCCCCATGACGGGTCGAGGCCAGCGCGATCGCCAAGGGCACGCAGCGACCGTAGGACCAAAGGCCATTAGACGGTCCGCGGGGCACCGTCTACGCCCCCACGCAAAGACCGAGGCCGCCGTCTCACCCGCACCGCGTACCCGGGAGGACCGCGGTCCTGCACTTCGACGTGACGGCGGATGCGCCGCAGTAGGTACGGATGGAGTTCGCGAGACGTCCAGACGCAATGGGTTCGTGTAATGGCCAAGAAGCGCTCAACAAAAGCGGAAGAACCGGACACCGTCCAGAGGCATGTTCTGCCCATCCCGGATGTGACGCCTTCCGGCCTCACCACGTTCGATGCCAGGGATCCGGACACGAAGTATCCGCCGATCCGACCGATCCGTCCTCCGGCCGGCGCCCCCAACCTGCTCGTGGTGCTGATCGACGACGCCGGCTTCGGCTCGTCCTCGGCGTTCGGCGGGCCCTGCCAGACCCCAAACTTCGAGAAGCTGGCCTCGGGCGGACTGAAATACACGCGGTTCCACACGACCGCGCTCTGCTCTCCCACGCGCGCCGCCTTGCTCTCCGGCCGCAATCACCACTCGGTAGGCATGGGCGCCATCACGGAATTCGCCACGTCCGCGCCGGGCAACAATTCCATGAAGCCCAACACCTGTGCCGCGCTGGCCGAGACGCTGAAGCTCAACGGCTACTCGACGGCGCAGTTCGGCAAGTGTCACGAGGTGCCGGTCTGGGAGAGCAGCGCCATCGGTCCCTTCGATCACTGGCCTACCGGCGGCGGCGGCTTCCAGTACTTCTACGGCTTCATCGGCGGGGAGACCCATCAGTACTATCCGAACCTCTTCGAGGGGACCACGCGCGTGGAGCCGGCGAAGAGACCCGAGCAGGGCTACACGCTCAATGAAGATCTGGCCGATCACGCCGTCAGCTGGATCCGTCAACAGAAGGCCTTGGCCCCGGACAGACCGTTCTTCGTCTACTACGCGCCCGGTGCCACGCACGCGCCCCATCACGTGCCCAAGGAGTGGGCCGACAAGTACAAGGGCAAGTTCGATCAGGGCTGGGACAAACTTCGAGAGGAGATCTTCGCGCGTCAGAAGAAGCTCGGCGTCATCCCAGACGACTGCGAGCTCACCAAGCGGCATCCCGAGATCCCGGCATGGGATGCCGTGGACCCCAAGATGAAGCCGGTGCTGTGCCGGCAGATGGAGGTGTATGCGGGGTTCATGGAACAGACGGATTTCCACGTGGGGCGGGTCCTGGACGCCCTCGGCGACCTGGGAATTCTGGAGGACACCCTCGTCTACCTGATCATCGGGGACAACGGCGCCTCCGCCGAAGGATCGCTGCAGGGCACGTTCAACGAGATGGTGACGCTGGCGGGCTTCGGCCACCTGGAGACCGCCGAGAGCCTGCTGCCGCGCCTGGAGGAGTTCGGCTCGCCCACCGCGTACAACCACTACGCCGTGGGCTGGGCCCACGCCATGGACACCCCCTACCAGTGGACGAAGCAGGTCGCCTCGCACTGGGGCGGCACCCGTAACGGGTCCATCGTGCACTGGCCGAAGGGCATCGAGGGAAGGGGGGAGATCCGCACCCAGTTCCACCACGTGATCGACGTGGCGCCGACCATCCTGGAAGTGGCGGGCCTGCCCCAGCCGCTGATGGTCAACGGCGTCACCCAGCGGCCCATCGAGGGCGTCAGCATGGCCTACTCCTTCAACGACGCCGCGGCGGACGAGCGCCGGGAGACCCAGTACTTCGAGATGTTCGGGAACCGCGGCATCTATCACAAGGGCTGGACGGCCGTCACCAAGCACCGCACGCCCTGGGATACCGGTCAGGTCAAGACCGTGGCCTTCGACGACGACGTCTGGGAACTCTACGACACCAGCAAGGACTGGTCCCAGGCCCGGGATCTGTCCAAGGAACAGCCGGACATGCTGCACAAGCTGCAACAGTTGTGGCTGATCGAAGCCGTGAAATACAACGTCCTGCCGCTCGACGATCGGTTCGCGGAACGTGGGGACTCGCAGATCGCGGGACGTCCGGAGCTGATCTCCGGAAACCGCCAGGTCGTCTTCGGCGCGCTGACGCGCGTCCCCTCGCTGGCCATGGTCAATCTGGCGAACAGGTCGTTCGCCGTGACCGCCGAGATCGAGGTCCCCAAGTCCGGCGCCGAGGGCGTCATCGTGGCCGTGGGCGGCGTGACCGGCGGCTGGAGCCTGTACGCCAAGAACGGCAAGCCGAAGTGGTGCTACAACTTCTTCGGCCTGGAGCAGACGTACATCGAGGGCGCCAGCGCCCTCCCCTCCGGCCGGCACCAGGTCCGTCTGGAATTCGCGTACGAGGGTGGTGGCATCGGCAAGGGCGGCACGTACGCGCTCTTCGTCGACGGGACGAAGACCGGGGAAGGCCGCATCAAGCGGACGGAGCCGTTTGCCTTCGGTGAGGAGTCTCTGGATCTCGGGCACGAAGCGGGATCGGCCGTGACCGGCGATTACGCGACGAACGACGCCGGCAGGTTCTCGGGACAGGTGAACTGGGTGGAGTTCGACGCCGGCATCGCCGCCGACGACCACAACCACCTGATCACGCCCGAGGAGCGGCTGCGCGTGGCGATGGCGAAGCAGTGATCTTTCGCTTCCCGGGCGTGGCACCCGCAAGTTGTTCGCCCCCCGCCGCCTTCTCGGCGTAAACAAGGGGCATGCGCAGGCCGTTCCTGGTGGTCCTGGCCGTGGCGGCGGCCGCGCTCCTCGTGCTGGGGGCGGAGCCTTCGCCCGACTGGATCACCGTCGACTACGGCGCCCTGGTGGACAGGCGCGAGCTGACCCACTCCGGCGAGCCGGTGGGCGTGTTCCTGGCGCGGCCTGTGGATGCACGGGCCCAGGCTCTGCTCGACCCGGTCCTGGAGCGCTACGCCTTCGTCCTCCCGGATGTCTTCGATTCCATGGGGCGGTTCGCCCCCCGGGCCGAGCTGGGGCGTCTCTGGCCGGAGGGGGGCAAGGAGCCGGCGTGGGTCGAGCTGCTCCGCGCCCGACGCTACATCCTGGAGAGCGA
>Ga0070695_100000404_pt1 | contig 22407 bp, 21 predicted proteins | sample KBSK1252metaG_FD_65471 | JGI IMG/M metagenome (GOLD analysis project Ga0070695, IMG submission 65471) | Corn, switchgrass and miscanthus rhizosphere microbial communities from Kellogg Biological Station, Michigan, USA - KBS K1-25-2 metaG | ecosystem: Host-associated > Plants > Roots >...
CGGCGATGACGCGCGCGGCGTCGATCATCGCCGCGACGCCGGCCTTCATGTCCTGCGCACCGCGGCCGTAGAGACGACCGTCGCGTTCGGCCGGTGTGAACGGATCGGCCATGCCCGTGACCCCCACGGTGTCGGTATGCCCGCACAGCATCAACGCGCGGCCGCGCGACTTGCCCTCGAGGACGCCGACAACGTTCGGCCGTCCCGGCGCGACATCCTCGATCGTCACGTCGAGACCGATGCGGCGCATCTCGCCGGCGACGGCGCTCGCGATCTCGCGCTCGCCCGGCGCGCCTGGCACGAGCGTCGGATTCACGGAGTTGATGGCGACGAGATCTCGAAGCAGGCGGATGGCAGGATCCATGGGACCGTAATGTTATGCTCGCGGCGTGACGCGTGTCATCGCTTCCGTCGGCGCATGAGCGCGACTCTCGATCGCGCGCGCGAGATCGCGGCCGTGATAGGCGAGGGCGGCGGTCGCGCGCTCATCGTCGGCGGCTGGGTCCGCGACCGTCTGATGGGACGCGAAGCCAAGGACCTCGACCTCGAGGTCTTCCGCGTGCCGGCCGATCGCCTGCGCCGACTCCTCGAGCCGTTTGGACGGGTCGAAGCGATCGGCGAGAGCTTTCAGGTGTACAAGCTCGGCGACATCGACGTGTCGCTGCCGCGGCGCGAATCGAAGTCGGGACGCGGGCATCGCGGGTTCCTCGTCACCGGCGATCCCGACATGTCGATTGAGGACGCCGCGCGCCGCCGCGATTTCACGATCAACGCCATCTCGTGGGATCCGCTCACCGACGAATACATCGACCCGTTCGACGGCCGCGGCGATCTGCATCGCGGCGTGCTCCGCGTCGTCGATCCGGCGACGTTCGCCGACGACAGCCTGCGCGTGCTTCGCGCGATCCAGTTCGCGGCGCGGTTCGAGCTCGCGCTGGACGAGGCGACGCGCGCAATCTGCCGCGTGATTCCTCTCGACGATCTGCCATCCGAACGCATCTGGGGCGAGCTCGAGAAGCTGCTGTTCGCGCGCCGGCCGTCGATCGGCTTCGCGCTGGCGCTCGAGCTCGGCGTCGTCGAGACGCTCTTTCCCGAGCTGCACGCGCTCGTGAACTGTCCGCAGGAGCCCGAATGGCATCCGGAGGGCGACGTCTGGGTGCACACGCTGCAGGTCATCGATCAGGCGCGCACGCGCATCGACGATCTCCCGCGGCCGCAGCAAATCACCGTGATGCTCGGCGCGGTGTGTCACGATCTCGGCAAGCCGCCGACGACGGCGTTCATCGATGGACGCATTCGATCCATGGACCACGAAGAACAAGGCGTCGCGCCGGCGCTCGCGCTGCTCGATCGCTTGAACGTCCACTCGATCGACGGCTACGACGTCAGGAGGCAGGTGGCCGGCGTCGTCGCCCAACACCTCAAGCCGGGATCCTGGTTCAAGGTGCGCGACGAGGTCGGCGACGGCGCGTTCCGCCGTCTGGCGCAGAAGGTCGACCTCGAGCTGCTGGCGCGCGTCGCCAAAGCCGACTGCGAAGGACGACAGCCGGGGACGTTCGACTGCTCGGCAATGGACTGGTTCCTCGAGCGCGCGCGATCGCTCGGCGTCGAGCATCGCCCGCCGGCGCCGATTCTGCTCGGCCGTCATCTTCTCGCCCTCGGACTCGAACCCGGCCCGCGCGTCGGCGAGATTCTGAAGGCCGTCTACGAGCAGCAGCTCGACGGACGCATTACCACCCTCGAAGACGCAATCGACGCCGCGAAGCCCCTGATCGACGTCGCGTGATTAAATGGCATATGGCGAGATACACCCTGGTCTACGGCGTCCGGTTGATTCCTGAAGGCTCGCTGAAAGGCGTGGAGGAAGCGACGCTGAAGCTGGCCAACGGATCGACCGCCGGCCTCACGCTTCACACCTTCGACGGGACGATTCCGCAGCTGCGTCGGTCGCTCGATCGCAGTCTCGACGCGTTTTTCGATCTGTTGCCCGGCGCGGAGGACGAGGACGTCGAGAAGTTCGGAGACTGATGCTTCGCGCGCTCGTCGACAACCGGTTGAACCTCCTCCTGGCCGCCGCACCGATTTGCTGGATTCTCCATTTCCTCGCGCCGGCGTCGCCGTGGGTGTTCATCACGGCCGCGATCTCGCTCGTGCCGCTCGCCGGCGTCATCGGACTCGGCACCGACCAGCTCGCATCGCGGTCGGGACCGGCGTTCGGCGGGCTCCTCAACGCGACGTTCGGCAACGCGGCCGAGCTCATCATCGCCATCGTCGCGCTCAATGAAGGACGCGTCGACCTCGTCAAAGCCTCGATCACGGGCAGCATCGTCGGCAATCTGCTGCTGGTGCTCGGTCTGTCGTTCTTCGTCGGCGGGCTCGGGCGCACGACGCAGAAGTTTCATCGAACCACGGCGACCAACGCGACGGCCATGCTCTTCCTCGCGGTCGTCGCGCTCGTGATGCCGGCCGTCTTCGATCTCGCGTTGTACGGCCGCCTCGGTGTCGAGCCGGCGGCGATCGCACGATTGAGCCTCTGGAGCGCGATTATTCTGATCGTCGCCTACGCCGGCAGCCTGGTCTACGCGTTCACCGCGCATCGCGATCTCTTCCGCTCCGGCCATCCGTCCGGTGATGCGAAGCATCTCCTGCCGGCCGGGTCGGCCGTCGCGCTGCTCGCCGGCGGCACCGTTCTGACGGCCGTTCAGGCGGAGATGCTCGTCGGGGCGCTGCAGCCGGCGCTCGCGCACTTCCAGTTCACCGAATTGTTCGTCGGCGTCATCGTCATCGCCATCATCGGCAACGCGGCCGAGCATTACTCCGCCGTCGTCGCGGCGCACCGCGACCAGATGACCCTGGCCGTCGAGATTGCCGTCGGCAGCAGCGCCCAAATCGCCCTGCTGGTCGGGCCCGCGCTGGTTCTCTTGTCGTACATACTCGGCCACCCGATGTCGCTGCTCTTCAACGCGTTCGAGATTACGGCGATCGCGCTTTCCGTCATGGCGACGGTCATCGTGGTCATCGACGGCGAGAGTAATTGGGTCGAAGGATTACAGTTAACGGCGGTCTATCTCATCCTGGGGCTCGCGTTTTATTTTGCGCCCGCCTCCCGTTGAGGTCCGCCTCGATGCGATAATTCTTGGGATGGGTGAGTTGAGCGATCGGCTGATCGCAGAGTTGGTCGACGCAGTTCGAGCGCAGCTCCGGAAGGAAGCGGGCGAACGGCTGCGCGACGTGTATCTCATCGGCGATATCGAGAAAGATACGGCGCGCGCCTGCATCGAACGGCTGCGTGAGCTCGCCAGCGAGAACAACCGGCCCATTTCGCTCTACATCAACAGCGCCGGCGGCAACGTGACCGACGGCCTGGCGATTCACGATTCAATCCGTCACATCATCAGCCGGGGCATCGAGGTGACCATCATCGTGCAGGGGATGGCGTACTCGATGGGATCGATCGTCCTGCAGGCGGCGAGCGACGGCCGGCGGTTCGCGTTCCCGCACTCGTGGATCATGATTCACGAACCGGCGAAATGGGCGGGCTGGCAGTCCACGACCGCCGCGGCGCAGCACCTCGAGCGCCTGAAGCAGATGCAGGATCAGATTTACAAGATTCTGTCAGTGCGATCGGGCAAGCCGCTGCGTCAGATCATCAAGGACACGAAGCGCACTGACTTCTATCTCGATGCGCAAAGCGCGCTCGACTATGGGTTGATCGATCAAATCGTGGCGGGTGAGCTGCCCCAGCCGAAGATCGCGCTGGTGGACATGAAGGATGTCGTCGCCGAGCCGGCATCTCAACCGCGCGAGGAAGTGGCGCCGGCCGCGAAAGGCCCGACCAACTCCTAATCCCGGGCCGACACGTGAGTCGGCCCCTCCAGGTCGTACCCGCTCAATTCCTCGACGCTCTCCACTCTTCGAGCAGCCGCGCGGCGTTGCCGGCGACGGAGTGCAGCGTCGGCGTCCATCCCAGCGCCCGCGCGCGCGGGCTGCGGACGAGCTGATCGAGCGCCAGCGCTTCGGCGACCGGACCCATCTTTTTCTGCGCTTCGTCGATCGGCACGTGGCGGACGTCCGGCCTCACGGGCAGATACGGCTTGATCGCGTCGACGATGTCGTTGACCCGTTCGTCGCCTTCGTCGTTGGCGTGATAGACGCCCGACGCGTCCTCGCGTCCGGCGAGCCGCGCGTAGAGATCCGCCAGATCGCGGTCGTACACCAGCGGCCAGTGGTTGTTGCCGTCGCCGATGACGCGGACGAGGCCGTTCGACGCCGCCTTGAAAATGTCGCCGACGATCCCGTCGCCGCCACCGTAGACGACGCCGGGCCGGACGACGATCGTCCGCAGACTGTCGCTCGCGGCATCGAGGACGACCTGTTCGTGCGCGGGCCGGAACGCGGCCACCGCCACGGGATTGATCGGCGACTCCTCCGTCGCGGGCTCCGGCGACTTCCCGAGAACCCAGATCCCCGAGGTGTAGATGATGAAGCGCTTGGCCGGCGCATTCGACCCGGCCGTGCGCGGGCGCCTGGCCGCCGCGATGATCGTTTCGAGCGCCGCCTGATCGATGGTCGGCCCCTGTCCCGATCGCGCGTCGTACGCGGCGTGAATGTAGCCGTCCTGCGCTTCGGCGGCGCCGCGAAACGTTTCCGGCTCCGCCAGATTGCCGACGACGGGATGTCCGCCGCGCTTGTCGACGCGGCGCGCCTTCTCGTTGTTGCGGACGAGCGCCGTCACGTCGTGTCCGGCGCGCACGAGCGCGTCGAGCACAGCGGCACCGATGTATCCAGTAGCACCCGTCAGAAAAATGCGCATTCTTGTTTATGCTCGCGCTGCAGGACGACGGTCGCACGCGTGCGTTCACGCGCGAGGCCGCCGGCGCTGCGGCCGTATATCATAGTTCACTCGTGGTCCGCGAAACGCTGATTGACTTTTTTCGCGATCTCTCGCACGCGCGCGGCGAGTTTCTCGTGTACGACGATGGGTTCAGAAGCCGCAGTTACACGTACGACGACGTGGGCCGCGCGGCGCGCGGATTCGCCGCGCGCCTCCACGAGCTGGGACTTCGCAAAGGCGACAAAGTTGTCGTGTGGAGCGAGAACCGCCCCGAGTGGATCGTCGCGCTCTGGGGCTGTCTGCTCGTCGGCGTGGTCATCGTGCCGATCGACCATCGCGCGTCGCCGGACTTCCTCGCGCGCGTCAGCCGGATCGTCGGCGCGAAGCTGATTGCGATCGGCCAGGACGTGCCGCCGCTCGGCGCGCCGATCGACGCGCCGGTGTGGAAGCTGCACGAAATGGAATGGCGCAGCGGCGATCCCCCCGCAGTCCCCATCACGCGCGACGATATCGCCGAGATCATCTTCACGTCCGGCGCGACCGCCGATCCCAAAGGCGTGGTCATCACGCATCGCAACGTGCTGGCCAACATGGTGCCGATCGAGCGTGAGATCCTCCGATACCGCAAGTGGAGTCAACCCTTCTACCCGCTGCGGTTTCTGAACCTTCTTCCGCTGAGCCACATGTTCGGGCAGGCGATGGCGACCTTCGTGCCGCCGATGCTGCCGGGCGTGGTCGTGTTCATGCGCGGGTACAACCCGGTGGACATCGTCACGCAAGTCAAGAGCCGCCGCATCTCCGTGCTGGTGTCGGTGCCGAAGATTCTCGACGTCCTTCGCGAGCACGTGGTGCGCGCCGCGCCTGAAGCAAAGACGCCCGGACCGAAGCAGCATTTCACGCGGCGCTGGTGGCGCTACCGTCGCGTGCACAAGCTGCTCGGCCTGAAATTCTGGGCGTTCGTCGTCGGCGCGGCGCCGCTCGACGCGGAGCTCGAAGCCTTCTGGAAGGAGCTCGGTTTCGTCGTCATCCAGGGATACGGGCTGACGGAGACGGCGCCGATCGTGAGCCTCAATCATCCCTTCAGCACGAAAAAAGGCTCGGTCGGCAAGCCGATCGCCGGTGTCGAAGTGAAGATCGCGGAAGACGGCGAGATCCTCGTGCGCGGCGAAAACGTGACGCGCGGCTATTTCAACGCGGCGGAAGAAACCGCGCGTGCGTTCGAGGACGGATGGTTCCGCACCGGCGACATCGGCGAGAAGACGCAGAGCGGACAGATCTACATTCGCGGCCGCAAGAAAGAGATGATCGTCACGCCGGAAGGGCTCAACGTTTTCCCCGAAGACGTGGAGCGCGTGCTCAATCGCCTTCCCGGCGTCCGCGACTCCGCCGTCGTCGGCGTGCCGATTGGCTCGGAGGAACGGGTGCACGCCGTGCTCGTGCTCGATCCCGGCACCGCGATCGAGCAGATCGTGCGGCAGGCGAACGCGGAGCTCGGCGATCATCAGAAGGTGCGGCGCGCGCTCGTCTGGCCCGAGCCCGAGCTGCCGCGCACCGAAGGCACGCGCAAAATCAAGCGCGCCGAGATCCGCGAATGGGTCAGGACCGGTTCGGCGCCGCGCGCGGTGAAAGCCGGAGGCGACCAGCTCGCGGCGCTGATTGCGAAATACGCGGGGCGCCCCGACGTGTCGTCGGCGACGACGATCGAGGAGCTGGGCCTCTCGTCGCTGGATCGCGTGGAGCTGATGGTCGCGCTCGAGGACGCGTTTCAGACGCGCATCGACGAACGCGCGTTTTCGGAAACGCGCGATCTCGGTCAGCTCCGCACGCTCGTCGAACGTTCCGCCGCCGGCGACGCCGCGCCGGCCGAGCCCCTGGAGTTCCCCGCCTGGAGCCGCGCGTGGCCGGCGCGGACGATCCGGCGCGCGAGCCTGCCGACGTGGATTCTGCCGCTCGCGCGCGCGTTCGCGTGGATCCGGGTCGAGGGCCGCGAGCATCTCCGCGACCTCGGCACGCCGGTCATTTTCGCGGCGAACCACCAGAGTCACATGGACGCCCCCGTGATCCTGGCGGCGCTGCCCGCTTCGATTCGCTATCACGTCACGACGGCGATGGCGAAGGAGTTCTTCAAGGCGCATTTCTATCCCGCCGAGCACGGGCGGCTGGCGTGGTTCACCAACAGCCTGAACTACTACCTCGCTGCACTGTTCTTCAATGCGTTTCCGCTGCCCCAGCGTGAAGCGGGCGCGCGGCAGACCCTCCGCTACATCGGATCGGTGCTCGAAGAGGGCTGGTCGGTGCTGATTTTTCCCGAAGGGCGCCGCACCAATACGGGCGTGATTGATCGTTTTCGCCCCGGTATCGGTATGATTGCAGCGCGACTTGGCGTGCCGGTCGTCCCGGTTCGCATCGAGGGCCTCGACAAAGTGCTCCATCCTTCGTGGCGCATGGCTCGCCCTGGCCGCGTCCGTGTCGCATTCGGGGCGCCAATGCGGCTGACTGGCGAGAACTATGAAGCGCTGGCGCGACAAGTCGAGGACGCTGTCAGAGCCCTGTAGCTATGGCATAATGCTTGATCGGAAAGGACAGCTAGCAGTTGAGCAAGGACGATCTGATTGACATGCAAGGCACCGTGGTCGCGGTGCACAGCGGCGGGTTGTATCGCGTCCAATGCGATGCCGGCCATGAAGTGCTGGCCCAGCTCAGCGGCCGGATGCGCCGTTTTCGCATCAAGGTGGTCCCGGGCGATCGCGTGACCGTCGGCGTTTCGCCGTACGATCCGGTCCGGGGCATCATCACCTTCCGCGCGCGCTAGCCCAGAACCATTTGAATTCCAATACAACCGATAGGCCCCATTCTCACCGCCGCGGAAGTCGTCGTCCGCAGGGACGTCCGCACCGGCGGCCCAAGCCGCACGCCCAGCCTCATCGTCCGGCGCCGTCTGCAACGCCGGCGCTCGAGCCGACAGTGTGCGACACGACGCCGGTGCCGTTCACCTCACTGGGGCTGGACCCGCGGCTGCTCGAAGGAATCCGCGATCTCGGGTTCGTCCAGACCCGTGCGATTCAGACGGCGGTCATCCCGCTGGCGCTCGCCGGCAACGATCTGATCGGGTGCGCCGAGACGGGCACCGGCAAGACCGCCGCGTTCGTCGTGCCGACGCTGCAGCGGCTGCTGCTCGACGAGGGTGACCCTGAAAAAGTCGCGCTGCGCGCGGCCGGGAAATCACGCGTCCTGGTGCTCGCCCCGACGCGCGAGCTCGCGGTGCAGATCGAAGACGAGATTCACGGGCTCGCGTATCACACGACGGTGACGAGCGCCGCGGTGTACGGCGGCGTCGAGATGGGGCCGCAGGAGCGCGCGCTCAAAGCGGGCGTCGACATGATCGTCGCGACGCCGGGCCGCCTGATGGATCACATGCGGCAGCAGAGCGCGGATCTCTCCGGCATCGAGCTGCTGGTCCTCGACGAAGCGGACCGCATGATGGACATGGGCTTCTGGCCCGACGTGCGGCGCATCGTCGCCGCGCTGCCGCCGTCGAGCGCCGGACGGCAGACGCTGTTGTTCTCCGCGACGATGCCCAACGAAGTGGTGCGCGACGCCTTCGAGATCACCCGCGACGCGAAATACGTTCAGATCGGTCAACGCAGCGCGCCGGCGAAGAGCATCACGCACCGTGCGGAACCGGTGGCCGCCTCGCACAAGGTGGAATGGCTCATCGATCATCTGCGGCGGCCGGCAGGCCCGGTGCTGATCTTCATGCGCACGAAGATCGGCGCCGATCGGCTCGCGCGCAAGCTCGCGGCGGCGGGCGTCCGCTGCACGGCATTGCACGCAGATCGCAGTCAGGACCAGCGGCGCGTTGCAGTCGAAGGCTTCAAGAGTGGAAAATACAAGGTGCTCGTCGCGACCGACATCGCCGCGCGCGGTCTCGACATCGACGCGATTCACACCGTCATCAATTACGAAGTTCCCGACTCGCCCGATGCCTACGTGCATCGCGTCGGCCGCACCGGCCGTGCCGATGAGGTAGGTCAGGCCATCACGCTCGTCGCTCCCGAAGAGCGCCGGGCCCTGGCGTTTCTGGCGAAGTCGGTAGGCGTTCCGCTAGAATTGAGAACCGATGCCTGATCCGTTTTCCTCCACGTCACCGATGCCCGCTGCGGCTCAGGCGCAGCCCACGGTCGAGGCCCCCGCCGCCTCTCCCGCTGTCGCGAAGTTCAAGTCGTGCCGCTGGCGGCGTCCGCCTGAAGACGGTCCGGAGTGTTGCGGTCATCGCGACGTGCTGCCGATCGCCGGCACCACGGGCTTCGATCCCGAGGCGTGGTGCCCCGACTGCTCGTTCTACAAGCTTCGCCGCACGCCGAAAAAACGATCGCCCGACGAGTATCGCTACTAGCTCACGCCGCGCGGCGGAGCGCGACGGCGGTCGCGATCGCCGCGGCGGTTGCCGTGCCGGCCATGACGATCGTCCTCGGCGACCATCCCCTCCGCAGCCACGTCGTCCACTGATCCGCTCGCGTCGAGTCGGCCTGCAGCCGAGCGACGGCATCCGCATTCTCGTGCGCTGTCATGTTGTCATGCACGCGCGAGACGCCGCGGACGGTCGCGATCGCGCTGATGATCAACGGGACTTCCGACGCCGGCACATCACCGCTCAACACGATGACGCCGTTGACCGTGTCGACGTCGATCGCGCGTGGATGAGATGCGACCCGACCCAGCTCCGACCGGACGCGCGCTGCCAGCACGCGGTCATCCGCCGTATCTTTCCCGAACATCGCGCGGGCCTCGGCCAGGGCGCCGCCGAAGCGATTGCCGAGGTCGCGACCGGTCGCGCCCAGCGCCTCACGCGTCTTGTGACCGGTTCTCAAGACTTTGTCGCGAATCACGGCGCGCCGGCGGGCGCCGCCATCGGGATCGAGCAGGAAGGTTACCGTGGCACCCACGCCGATACCGCACATCCAGGAGCGGAGAGCCGTATTCATGAGACGCCTCCTGCGGAAGCGTCTTCAACCGGTGTGCCGTGTTTCACTCGTGGCTGCGGCGGCCGCGGGCGGGAGAGATATCGATGAGCAGCGCGAGGATCAGCACGATCAGCCTCCAAGGCGTCCAGACGCTGCCGTACCAATGGGCGACGGCCGTGTACCACAGCAAGGTCGTCGGCAGAAAGATGAATCCGAGGATCGGCCAGACAATGCTCGGAAAGACGCCAGTGAACCATCCGGTCAGCCACAGCGCGAAGACGAGGACGCGTGGAGCGGCGAGCGCGATGATCACGAAGAGGCAGGGCATGGTCGGTCCCTGTCAGTCCGAGAATTCCCTCGCGAGCTCGACCCACTCGCCCTGGGGCGCGAGCTGCCGATACGCGCGCCAGTGCGGCCGCGCGTCCTGTGACTGCCCCATTTTCTCGAACGTGACCGCGAGATAGAAATGCGCGTCGGGGTAGAACGGATTCAGCCGAAGCGCTTCTTGGTAGGACGCCTGAGCCTCCGGAAAGCGCCCGAGATCGTGGTAGATGTTGCCGAGATTGAAGTGCGCTTCGTAGAAATCGGATTCGAGGCCGATGGCGCGCTCGTAGAGCGCCTGCGCCTCCACGAGCTCGTCGCGGCTGTAGTGGATGTTCGCCAGGTTGATGAGCGCCGCGCACAGATATGGATCGAGCTCCAGCGCCTTCCGATACGCCGCGGCCGCCTCCTCCAGCTTCGCGTCGTCTCCGTCGTCCAGCGCGGAACCGGCGCGAAAGTATTCTTCGGCCAGCGCCGTCTCGCGCATCGCCGTCCTGTTTGACGCCGTATCCTTCGCCGGCCGGCGCAGCGTGATGATTTTCGCGGGCGCCGCGTCGAGACGGAAATCGAACTCGAGCTGACCCTGACGCGACGCGATCAGCGCCCGCACGATTCCGCGGAACGGCGCGCCCTGACCAAGACCCTCGTTCGCCTGCTTGAGGACGGCAAGGTCGGGAAATGCAAAAAACGTGTCGGCGTTGGTGCGCAGGACGGGCCGCAGCACGCCGCACTTCACCAGATATCGGACGTGATCCTCGCGGAGCGCGCGGTAGCGCGCCAGCAGATCGCGCAGCGCGTGATACTGCTGCTTCAGCGCATCGGACGTCGGCACGCCGGCGAGGCGGCAGAATTCCGCTTCGCTCAAAATCCTGATCGGTGGTCCGGGCTGTGCATTCAGCTCCTCCGCACGCTTGAGCTTGTTGCTCTTGTCCCGACGCGCGTCGTCGGTCGATCCGAATCCCTCCGCGCCGATGACCAGCATCGTCGTCTTCGCGTTGACATCGTCGGCGGTGGCGCCGCCGAGACGAGCGACGAGCGCGCGCGCGTCCTTGCGTCCCAGCGAACTGAGCTTTCCGGTGAAGACGACGAGATGTCCCGAAAGCGGTTGCTTCAGATCGGGCGAGGGTGAGAGCAATCGGCCTCCGCGGCGATTGGAACGAGAGGAACGCCATTCAAGATGAAGGACAATGGAGATGAAGTCAAGCGTGAAGTCTGACGCGTACGCGTGGCGTTGAAGTCTCAGTCTGAAGTTCGACCTATGCTGCTCGCTGGCGACATCGGCGGAACGAAAACATTACTCGGCGTCTTCGATCCCGAGCCGACTCGCCCTCGACCGATCATCGTGCGATCGTTCAGCACGCTCGACTACGACGATCTGACGACGATGATTGCCGAGCTCAGGAAAGAGGATGAGGTAGCGGCCGTCACGATCGAGACGGCATGCTTCGGCGTCGCCGGTCCGGTCATCGGGGAATCGGCGACGATGACGAACATTCCGTGGCGCATCGACGCGCGCCGCGTGCGCGAGGCGTTCGAATTCCGCCGCGTGACGCTGCTGAACGATCTCGAGGCGATGGCGTACTCGATTCCCGTTCTGCGCGACGACGAGATGTACGTGCTGCAGCAGGGTGAAGCGTCATCGACGGGCAACATCGCGCTGATTGCCGCCGGAACCGGCCTTGGTGAAGCGCTGCTCCACCGCGTCGACGGCCGCTATATCGCGTCGCCGACCGAGGCCGGCCACGCCGATTTCGCCGCGCGCACCGAGCGCGAGCTCGAGATGGTTCGCGATCTCACCGCGCGCTTCGGACGCGTCGACGTCGAGCGCGTGATCTCGGGCCGCGGCCTGGCGGTCGTGCACACCTTCGCGCACAAACGGCCGTGCGCGGCCGGCGTCGACGTCGAAGATCCCGACGCGCCCGCGATTATCTCGCGCGCCGCGCTCGATCGCCGCTGTTCCGGCTGCGTCGAGACGCTCGACCTGTTCGTCGAAGCGTACGGCGCCGAAGCCGGCAATCTCGCGCTGCGCAGCGTGGCTACCGGCGGCGTCTTCGTCGGCGGCGGCATCGCGCCGAAAATTCTGCCGGCGCTCACCGCCGGCCCGTTCATCCGCGCGTTCAACGCGAAAGATCCGCTCGAGCCGCTCGTCGAACGCATGCCCGTCAAAGTGATTCTGAATTCGGAAGCGGGACTGCTCGGCGCCGCCGTCTATGCGAGCACCCGCGCTACATGACACGAACGTCTGCGAGCGAACATTGGCGACGACGCGCAACGAAATGACAAAAAAGTGCGGCCGCCACATCGCGCCGCTCGCACGTTTGTTGTATCGTAAGCGTCTGCCATGATCTGGTTTTTCGATCGCAACGGTGAGAAGCTCCGCTATGAAATCAGTCACGATCGCCTGGCGGGGCGCTATCGCGTCATCATCACGCGGCCCGACGGCAGCGAATCGGTCGAGGAAGTCGACGAGCCGACCGAGCTCATCGAGCGATCCGTTCAGCTGATGAACTCGCTCCGCGGGGACGGCTGGAAGGTCGCGTAGGTCCAACGACTACATCGAAAGTGGCCCTACTCAGCCGCGTGTCCACGTGGCTGCTCACCGCCAATCCCATATTCACAGACGAAGTCGCCGCGATCGCGGCGCTCCCGACCTCCGTCCAGTGCGAGCCGTCGAAGGATTGATATCCCGTGATCACGGCCCCCGCGCGCGTGATTTTGATCCAGTAGGGCGAGCGAATCGCTGAGCCGCCCGTCACACCCTCTGAGAATCCGCCGGCGTTCCTCCGGTACTGGAAGGCACTGCCGGCGGCGGCCGACACGAGCATCATCGCGTAAGGCGCGCTCGCGCTGTTGTCGGCCCGAATCATGAGGCCAGCCTTGGCCCACCGGTGCGTGTGCTCGACGCTGCCGACTCGCGCCACGAGCTCGCCGTCTCCGTTCAGCGTTTTGTAGACGTACTGAAAGGCGTCCGCGGCACTCCAGATGTCGGAACCCGATCCCGCGACCGTGAACGTGCGCAGCGTGCTCGTCGCACCGGCCGCGACGGTAAACGTTCCCTCGACGCCGGGATTCCCGACGTCGCCGTTCTGCCACCCTTCGGCGAGCGACGGCGGACCGGTGATGCTGACGTCGCTGAACGTGGCCGTCGCGAGCTGCGACGCGTTGTGGCTGCTGACGGCGAGCCCGGCATGAACGTTCGCGGTCATCGCAACGTCCGCCTCGCCGACTTTCGTCCACGAGACGCCGTCGGCCGACGTCGAGGCGGTGATGAGAGATCCGGCGCGGACGAGCCTGACCCACGCCGGCGCCGCGCCCGCCGCGGCGACGCCGACGCTGGCGCCGCCCGCGATCGCGCGCGACTGGAACGCGATGCCCTTCGCCGGCGTCACGAACAGCGATGCGTGCGGCGCACCAGCATCGAGGGTTTCGCGAATCATCACCCCCGCCTTCGTCCACGCACGTGCGCCACGAACCGTCCTGACGCGCGCGACGATCGCGCCGTCGCCCCGCAGCGGTTGATACACGTACTGAAACGCGTCCGCCGCGCCCCAGATGTCGGCGCCCGCCCCCTTCACGCCGATGATGCCGTTCGACACCGAGGCGCTGCCCGCAACGCCGACATCACCGATGTCCTGTGACGTCCACGGCGCGAGCGAAGCGTCCGGCGAGGGTGCACCGGCGCCCATCAGCGCGGCCGCGTGCGGACTTCTTGGCGCGTCGCTGTACACCCACAACGTCGCGAACATCGATCCGCTCGTGCGCGGACTGAATCGAACATCGGCCGTGCAACTCGCATTCGATGCGAGGATCGCGTTGACGCACGTCGTCGATGCGATCTGGAACGATGACGCGTGCTGGCCCTCGCGGCCCACGGTGTACACCGTCAAGGGCGCGTCGCCCGTGTTGGTGACCGTCACCGTGCGCGAGACGGTTGTGCCCGCGCTTCGCGAGCCGAAGTCGAGCGAGGCCGGCGTCAGCGTCACCGCCGGGGTGCCCGCGCGCGCGGTCTCGATCGCGAACGCGCCGCGCCCGTGCGTGAGGGCGACGAGCGTCGAGCCCATCCAGAACATCTCGTCGACGCAGACATTCGCCGGCCCATCCTGCGGCAGCTCCCAGTGCGCGCCTCCGTCTCCGCTCTGAAATACGCCGACTTCGGTTGCGGCATAGACGACCTCGGGGTTCGCCGGATCGATGTCGAGATCGTTGACGGGCGCATCGGGCAGCCCGGTCGCGCCGCTGCCGGTGGCGTCCATCCACGTCGCGCCGCCGTCGATCGTCTTCAAGACGTTCGTCGGACCGAAGCTGCCAGTCGTCACGTAGACGACGTTCCAGTCGGTTGGACTGATCGTGATGCGCGTCACGACACCTCTGGTCGGTACCTTCAGCGCGGTGAACACCGGCGACGCGGACGTCGCGTTCGTGGACTTGAAGATACGTCCCCACGATCGTCCCACCCAGAGCACGTCGGAGTTGCCCGGCGCCACCGCAATCGCGCTGACGTAGTTGCCCGATCCGCCCTGTATCGCCTTCCACTCGGGCGCCGGCGCCTTCACGTCGTCGCTGCGCCAGAGACTCGCACCGCCTGCCAGCATGCGGCTCGGGTTGTTCGGATCGAGGATGAACGGCGCGATGAAGTTGGCGCTGCGTCCGGCATCGTTGAGGCCCGCTGCGATGCTGGTCCAGGTCGATCCGCCGTCGGTGCTACGCACCAGACCCAGATAGATCGATTCGGCGTAGAAGTACGACGCGTCCGTCGGATCCGAAGCGACGAAGCCGCCATCGCTGCCGAGCGTCTGCTTCCATGACGCGCCCGCGCGCGGCGACCAGACGATCGATCCGTGATCCTGCGTCCCACCGACGATCGTTCCCGAGGAGGCGTTGCCGGCGCCGCCGTAGAACTGCGTCACTCCCAGATTGTTGTTGAGCGATCGAACCGAGGCGGGCGTCACCGCGAAAATGTCGTCGGCCTGCCAGACGCCGCCGTCGTTGCCGAAAAACAACCGCCGGTTGCCGACACCGTCGTATCGCGGGTCCGAGACGATGACGTGGTTGTCGCCGTAGATGTCGCCGGCGAAGTCCTGCCACGTCGCGCCGCCGTCGCGGCTCTCACGCATCCAGATGCCGCCGACAAACAGGTGATTGCCGTCCACAGGGCTGACCCAGATGGCGGTGTCGTACCAACCCTGCTTGTCCATCAGATTGCCGGCCGTATACACGGGGCCGAACGTGGCGCCGCCGTTGATGCTGCGATACAGCACGCCGCCGTTGCGATCGATCGCGGCGTAGACACTGTCCGGCTGGCTGGGTGCATAAGCCGCTTCGATGCGGCCGCCCGTCAACGGCAGGCCCGCGGCCTTCTGCCACGTCCGGCCGCCGTCCCACGAGTACGCGATCGTTCCCCAGCCGACCGCGATCGCCTTGCTCGAATCGATCGGATTGAAGTCGACATCCTGCGCGGGGATTCCGGACGCGACGCGCGTGAACGCCGAGCCGTCGACGCTGCGATACGTTCCGGCGCTTCCGACGGCGAGCACCGTTCGCCCGTCCGGCGAAATCGCGAGACGGTTGACCGCCCAGAACGCATTCGCGGTACCGGGCAACTGCGACCACGTCGTGCCGCCGTCGGTGCTCTTGAAGATGCCGGCGCCGCGAATCGAGTCGCCGTTGCCGTAGCCCTCGCCCGTGCCGGCATAGATCACGTTCGGCGCCACCGGATTGATGACGATGGTCGACACCGACAGAACAGCCATGAAATCGTCGACAGGCGACCACGACGCGCCGCCGTTGGCCGTTTTCCAGATCCCGCCGCCGACGCTGCCGGCGAACATGATGTCGGGGTTGATGGGACTGATCGCAATCGACCGGATGCGGCCGCCGATGTTGCCCGGCCCGAGCCAGCGCCACAGGTTCGGCGAGAGGTTCGGGTCGGTCAGCGACGCCGCATCCGCCGACGCCGTGCGGCTGAACATCTGCGGGTTGATCGAAACGGCTGGGGCGTGCTCGATACGCTTTGAGGCGCCCGACCACTGCAACAGATCGACCTGTGTTCTCGCGTGTGAATACGGATCGTCGGGTATGCGGCCGAATCGATCCTCGAGGCGCATCAACCGGTAGCGCACCCCGTCGGCGCCGTACGTCTCGCCTCGTTCTTCCCCTTCCTCGGTCTCGGTCGGCAGGCGCGGCGGCACGAGGAGGCTCGCCGTCAGCGCGCCGACGACGAGCGATAACGCGGCGGCGAAACCGATGACCTTCCACGCGCGCAAACGACGACCCCCGCGATCCATGACCGGGGGCCGCCATCGCAAGCGGCGCGCCGTGCGATTCGTTTGTGGATCAGAGGGTTAGCGTCGAGGCGAGCAGATCTTTTTCTCTTACTGACGAGTGGACTGCCCACTCTGCGCCAACCCGTGCATTTCCATCGCGGCGAGGAGCGCCATCGCGCCTCCGCGGTCGTCGGCGCCGGTGATGGCCGGCCGGTCGAAGTAATACCGCCTGGTCGTGCCGCCGCCGGTGCTCGCGCACACGTCCACGAGCGTCCCGTCGTCCACGACGTGCGCGGCAAGCGCGCGCCAGGCGCGCTGGACCGCAGGCCGGTACGAGCGATCGAGCCAGCCGAGACGAATGCCTCGGGCCATCGCGGTCATCAACATCGCCGTCGCGGTTTCCTCGCGGTACGCGCCGGGTGCATCGATGATTTGTCGCCACATGCCATCGGGCGCCTGCTGGGCCCGGACGGCGTTCATCTGTCGGCGATAAATGTCGAGCAGCTTCGCGCGCGACGCATGCGGCGCGGACATGGCCGACATTGCGTCCAGGGTTTCCATCAACCCGAAGGCCGCGAATCCATTCCCGCGTCCCCAGGCGGCAGGCGCGTCGCTCGCGTGATTGAACAGCCCGCCGGGTTGCTGCAATCGCGCGGCGTAGTCGACGAGGAGCCGCGCGGCGTTGTCGATCTCCGCCCGATGGTTGGGACGGGCGCTCGCGCGCGCGAGCACGCTCGCCGCCATGAACATGTCGTCGGTCCACCCCTGGCTGTATTCGGCGATGCCTGAGGGCTTGCGCGCCGCCGCGAGCGGCACCGCTTCTTCGGCGAGCGCGAGCGCCGTGGTGTCGCCCGCGGCCGCCAGCTCCGCGAAGATCATCGTGCCGGCGACAGACGTGAGCTGGATCCGATCGCCGAACAGCTTCTTCTCGCCGCTCATCCACGGTTGGATCTGCCGGCGCACCTTCTCGCGCAGCGACTCGTCGCTGGTAACGGCGGCCAGACGCAGCGTCTGGGTCCACGCCACCGCCGGGATGTAGCTGATGCTCGGCGTTTCCGGATATCGCCGCGCCAGCAGACGCGCGATGGCGAGCGGCTCGCGCTGGACGCGCGCGACGATCTCGCCATGGAGAGCCGACCGCTCGATTCTGCTCGCGAGCAGCTTCGGCAGCGCCGCTGCGATATCGGACGCGCTGAAGTTCCGGTACGGGACGCCTGTGACCGCGTCCCACGTGCCGCCGATCGTGACCACGAGATCGGGGGCTTGAAACGTGATCCATCGCGCGAGCGATTGCTTGTCGGTCGATTCGAAGTTGGCGGACGGCAGCGCGCTGACGGTCCACTCGCGGCGCATCGCGGCCGACGCGCGCGTCTTGAACCAGCGAACAGCCGCGACGACGGCGTCGACGCTGCGAGCGTCGCCGTCCAGGCCGCCGACGAGCACGAGCCTGCGCCCGGTCGCCGCGGGATCGAACGCACCGGCATTCTCGAGGGTGAGAATCGGCGACTCGTCTCGCGTGATGCCCGCCGCACTGACATGACTCGGTTCGCCCGACAGCGCGGCCAGCGACTGCACGTCAACGTCGAGCGTCGTTGCGAGCGCCGCGGTGATGATGAACGCGGTGATCATCCTGTCGTCGTGCCTCCTACCCACCTGACCTACGCGACCCACCTGACCTACGCGACCCACCTGACCGACCCGCCGCGTAATGATGAACCCGTTCGAGCAGATCGGCGGAGGGAAATCCGGCGTCGGCCGCGATCCAGCCGACGAGATCGGCGGGCGCGCCGAAGATGACGATGACCGCGCCGTCGCGGTCGGCCGCGCGGCGGAGACCGCGTCCGATCGAGACGCCGCGCGCGCCGCCGCGCACGAGCGCTGCCGACGGCGCGACAATCCGCCGCGCACCCCGCTCGCGCAGCCGCCGCGCTTCGTCCTGGCAGCGTGCGTAGCTGTCGGGGCCCCCGGTGAGCACGCGCTCGGGCAGCGCGGGCCGCTCTGCCGGCGCGTCGTCGATGTCCACCGCCCACAGCTGACGGCGGACCGTCGCGAGATCCGCGGCCTCGGTGATTTCTTCGTGGCGGAGGAATTCGGCCCACGCGCCGTCGGGCGTGTCGGCGAAGTAGTGAGCCGGACCGTCACCGTCCGCGTGCCATCGCCCGGCGGGTTGACGATCGTCTTCCCAGAGGAACGGGTAACGGCCGTCGACCTGGCGGAACGCGATCATGTGGCCGAGAGCGAGAGCAGCTCGCGCGCGAGTTGCCGCACGTGCATCGGCCCCTCGTCGTCCGGATCCCAGTTGCCCTTCAGCAGCGCGACCGGCGCGCGGCCATCCAGCAGACTGCGCCTCCGGTGGAACCACCGGCGGATGCCGATGTCGTTGTACGACCCGGCAAGGTCGCTGACCACCAGCGCGAGAAAATGCAGCCGCGCCGCGACCTCGTCCGGCGTATCGCGGTCGCCGGACTGGTAGCGCTTCAGGCTCGAGACCGACACGTTGATCAAGGCCGCGAGATCCTCGGGGCCGAACACGCGACCGAGACCGCCCCATTCGAACTTCGGGACCGGCGACGCTTCGAGCGCCGCGATGAGCGTTTGGAGAAGCCCGGCGACGTCCTCGGCGCCGGGCATCTCGACGTTGTGCAGCTGATCGGCCGCGGCCGTGGCAATGCCGGCGCGGCGCACGCGGTTGGCCAGCAGACGCACGGCCGACGCGTCCGTGCCCGTGACGGCGGCCGGCTCGACCAGGCCCATGGCTTCGGCGCGCCGCGCCGCCTCGAACATGAGGCGGCGGACGTCGACTCCGGGGGCCCCTTCCCCCCGGACGACTCCGGGGGCCCCTTCCCCCCGGACGACTCCGGGGGCCCTTGCCCCCCGGACCGGACCAGAATCGGACCTCTTTTGGACTACAGGCATCGACCCAAATTTATCCCATGTCAGGTCCGCGCGTCCAGCGGCATTTTCGGGCGTTGTGGCGCGCGGGAGCGGCCGCTGCTCGGCCGTTCGCCCTTTTCCGGCGTGCTATGCTGGCCGGTTGCAGGTGGTTGCATGCGAATCGCAGTACCCAGGGAGTCCGCGCCGGACGAGCAGCGTGTCGCCCTCGTGCCCGAATCGTGCAAGAAGCTCGTCAATGCCGGATACGAGATCGCGATCGAATCGGGCGCCGGCGACGCGGCGGGCTTTTCCGACGCCGCGTATCGCGAGGTCGGCGTCGGCGTCGAATCCGATGCGGCCGCGCTCGTCGGCGCCGCCGATCTCGTGTTGAAGGTCACGGCTCCCGTCATCGACGTCGCCGGCGCGCGCGGCCGCGATGAAATCCGCGCGATGCGGCCGGGCACCATCTATCTCGGATCGCTCATGCCGCTGCGCAATCTGGATGCGGTCTCGGCCCTGGCCGCGCAGAAGATCACGGCGTTCTCGACCGACGCGATTCCCCGCACCACGCGCGCGCAGCCGATGGATACGCTCTCGTCGATGGCGAACATCGGCGGCTACAAAGGCGTGCTGCTCGCCGCCGTGGAGCTGAACCGGTACTTTCCGATGCTGACCACGGCCGCCGGCATGGTGTTTCCCGCGAAGGTCTTCGTGATCGGCGCCGGCGTGGCTGGATTGCAGGCGATTGCCACCGCGCGCCGCCTCGGCGCCAACGTCGTGGCGACCGACGTGCGGCCCGAAGTCAAGGAACAGATCGAAAGCGTTGGCGCGAAGTACGTCGGCATCGAGCTCGCGGAGACCGCGGCGGCCGGCGGCGGATACGCCAAGGAGCTGTCCGAGGAGGACCGGCAGCGGCAGCGGGACCTGCTGATCGCCGAATGCGCGAAGTCCGACGTCGTGATCACGACCGCGCTCATCGGCGGCGTGTTCGCGCCGACGCTGATCACCGCCGATACCGTACGCTCGATGCGGCCCGGATCGGTCATCGCGGATCTCGCGGCCGACGGCGGAGGCAACTGCGAGCTGTCGAAGCCGGGAGAAACGGTCCGCGTCAACGGCGTGACGATTCTCGCGCCGCTGAACATCCCCGCGACGATGCCGTATCACGCCAGCTTGCTCTTCTCGCGGAACCTGACGGCGTTCGTCCAGGCGTTCACGAAGGACCGCGCGTTTCACCTCGACTTCAACGACGACATCCAGCAGGGCGCGCTCATCACGCACGCCGGCGAAGTGACGCACGCGCGCACGCGGGAAGCCCTGGAAAAGGCAAAGGCGTGACGCGCGCAGGATACGAGATGACTTCAGACTTCTGGTCGACCATTTACGTCTTCGTGCTCGCATCGTTCATCGGACTCGGCGTCATCCGCCGCGTCTCGCGGCTGCTCCACACGCCGCTCATGTCGCTCACCAACGCCATCTCGGCCATCGCCGTCGTCGGCGCGATTCTGGTCGCCGGCGGCGATCACCCGCTGCGGATTCGCATTCTCGGCGCGATCGCGCTGTTCGCGTCGATGACGAACATCGTCAGCGGATTTCTGATCACCGATCGGATGCTGAAGATGTTCAAGAGCGACGAGAAACCCCCCTCGACGGAGCTCAGGGCAGGCCGCTGATGATGTACAGCGTCAGCCAGTTCGGGTATCTCGTCGCGTCGGCGCTCTTCATCTTCGCGCTGCACTGGATGAACACGCCGGCGACCGCGCGCAAAGGCGTGTACGCGGGCGTCGCCGGCACGGCGGTCGCGGTCCTCGTCACCTGGGCCGAGCCGACGGTCATCCATCACGCGTGGATCGTCCTCGCGATCGTCGCGGGATTTGCGGTCGGCGTGCCGCTGTCGAAAGTCCCGCTCACCGCGGTGCCGCAGCGGACGGCGCTGTCGCACGCGTTCGGCGGCGCCGCGGCCGGCCTCGTCGGCACCGCCGAGTTCTACCTGCGGCTCGGGGAAGGCGCAGAGGGCCTGACGCCGTTCCGCATGGTCGCGCTCATCGCCGAAGTCATCCTCGGCTACCTGACGCTGACCGGCAGCCTGATGGCCGCCGGCAAGCTCCAGGAAGTGAAATGGGTGCCGCAGCGGCCGGTCACGTATCCGTTCCAGAACGTCATCAACTTCCTGCTGCTCGGCGTCGCGGTGGCGCTGGCCGTGGCGCTGACGCAGCATCCGGACGCGGCCTGGGCGCCGAAAGTCTTCCCGGTCATCATCGTGCTCGCGCTGCTCTTCGGCGTGCTGCTCATCATCCCGATCGGCGGCGCCGACATGCCGACGGTGATTGCGATCCTGAACTCGTACGCCGGCCTCTCCGCGGTCGCGATGGGGTTCGTCCTCGACAACAAGCTGCTGATCACGGCGGGCGCGCTCGACGGATCGAGCGGGCTCATCCTCGCCATCATCATGTGCAAGGCGATGAACCGCTCGTTCACCAACGTGCTGTTCGGCGCCTTCGGCCAGATTCAGAAAGCGCCGGCCGGCGGCGAGCAGAAGGTCTACAAGTCCGAAAGCCCCGAGGGCGCCGCGCAGGTGCTGGAACAGGCGAATCTGGTCGTGATCATTCCGGGCTACGGCATGGCGGTCGCGCAGGCGCAGCACAAAGTGCGCGAGCTGTACGATCAGCTCAAGAAGCGCGGCGTCACGGTCAAGTTCGCCATCCATCCGGTGGCGGGCCGCATGCCCGGGCACATGAACGTGCTGCTCGCCGAAGCCGACATCCCCTACACCGACCTCGTGGAAATGGACGACATCAACTACGACATGCCGCAGTGCGACGTCGCGCTGGTCGTCGGCGCCAACGACGTCGTGAATCCGGCGGCGCGCTTCGACAAGACCAGCCCGATCTACGGCATGCCGATCATCGACGCCGACAAGGCGAGGACGGTGTTCGCGATCAAGCGGAGCAAGAATCCGGGGTTCGCGGGCATCGACAACGAGCTGTATTTCGGCGACCGCACCTGGATGCTGTTCGGCGACGCCAAAGCGGTGATTGGCGAGCTCGTGAAAGAGCTGGGCGCGAAATAATTTTCAGCGCCTTGGGCTAGAATATTTTCTCTTGACCATCATTCTGAACGGCGACCGGCACGAGGTGGCCGGTGCCCTGGA
>Ga0070695_100000411_pt1 | contig 22150 bp, 18 predicted proteins | sample KBSK1252metaG_FD_65471 | JGI IMG/M metagenome (GOLD analysis project Ga0070695, IMG submission 65471) | Corn, switchgrass and miscanthus rhizosphere microbial communities from Kellogg Biological Station, Michigan, USA - KBS K1-25-2 metaG | ecosystem: Host-associated > Plants > Roots >...
CGTGCTGGACACGAAGGAACTGGTCGCGTAGGAGGGGCGGGACCGCTGCCACATTTCAACGAAGGCTGGGACAACCCTCCCCAAAGACCCTCTTTAGACGATCGGAGAAGGAACGGGCGCCAGATAGCCGAACCGCTCGAGGCTGCGTTGGCAGTGGCGTTCGATGATCGCCTTCTGCTCCGCCGTCAGCCGTGCGATCTGGTTCTCGTTGGCGTCGGCCCGAAAGTGCTTCTCGAATTCATCAAGCGGATACCAAATCAACTTCTTCCAATCCACCCCATGGACCACGCGGTGCGAGCCATCCTTTTCCACAACGCGCTTGCTCTCCAAACGGACCTTCTCGACTCTCGAGAGCTGGAGATCGCACAGGGAGTAGAGCGTCTCGAGCATGGTCCGGGGGGAAGCGATTACGTCCTCGTAGCGTACGATGTGGTATCGGGGAATCGTGCGCTCGTGATCGAGCATCAGTTGGCAGCCGAGCTCGTACTTCCGTGCGATCGCGTCCAATGGCTGCCCGCGGCGCACGTGGCCCTCGCAGACGGCGAAGCCATTGCGGACGAGCGCGATGAATGTCGCGTCGGGGTACATCTTCGAGAACTCCGGGGTGAGGAAGCTAATTCCATTCAGGTTCTTGCATAGAAGGCGTGAGGCCGCGATCTCTCGCCGCGTGTACTCCACGCCTTCGTACTTCCAGCGGTTCTGGGCATCGTCAGTCGCCCGGAGCTTGTCGTGGAACAGAATGGAATCGACGACCATTCTCGACAGCGGCGTGAAGCGCCTCCGCGGGGTCCAAGATCCTGCCTGAAATACGTCCCTTCGCTCGAGAATCATGCACGGTAGATAGCGTAGGATCTTCATCCCGCGCACCAAAACAGCGTCGCTCGATTTGCCGCGGAATACCTCGTTTGTCTCGCCTCGTGGGGAACACACGTCGGGGTGGCTCCGGAGGAGATTCAGCAAGATGTTCGAGCCGCCGTACGCGAAGGCTACGATGAAGATCGGCCGCTTATTCAGCATGGTCTGTTCTCCTCCTATCGGATGTAGCCCTCGCTCTCGAGGCGTGTGAGGATCGTCTCCGCGGCCTCCAACGGAGTCATCTCGCGCGTGTCGATCACGAGCTCCGCGTTCTCGGGCACCTGGTAGGGGTCGCTGATCCCGGTAAACTCCTTGATCAAGCCCGCGCGGGCCTTGGCGTATAGTCCCTTCCGATCCCGCTCTTCACAGGTCGCGAGAGGCGTCGCGACGTAGACCTCGAGGAAGCCCCCGCACGAGGAGACCATCTCCCGGGCCTTCCGGCGGGTTCCCGTGTAGGGAGCGATCGGCGCGCAGAGCGCGATGCCTCCGTGCTTCGTGATCTCGCTCGCCACGTAACCGATCCGCAAGATGTTTAGGTCCCGGTGCTCGCGAGAGAAGCCCAGCTCGCTAGAGAGGTTTTTCCGGACGAGGTCGCCATCGAGGAGTGTGACTGTGCGGGATCCTATCTCCATGAGCTTCGACAGGAGCACGCGGGCGATGGTGGACTTGCCGGCGCCGGATAGTCCGGTGAAGAACACGGTGATGCCCTGCTTGCTACGCAGGGGATAGGTTCGCCGGAGCTCCTCTACCACTTCCGGGTACGAGAACCAGGCGGGGATCTCGACCCCGCGTGTGAGCCGCCTGCGCAGTTCCGTCCCGGACAGGCTTAGCACCTTTTCGCCCGTCCGCACGTCGTCAATGGGCACGTACTCGGCACGCTCGTTTACGTACACCATCTCCTGGAACGGGACCATGGCAATGCCGGCTTCGTCCTGATGCTGGGCGACAAGCTCCTGTGCGGCGTAGGGGTCGTAGTAGTCGCGGCCGCCCTGGTCTTTCCCGGGCCCAGCATGGTCCCGGCCCACGATGAAATGGGTGCAGCCGTAGTTGCGACGGATGAGCGCATGCCAGAGCGCCTCCCGTGGCCCAGCCATCCTCATGGAGAGCGGCAGGAGCGACAGGAGCGCGCTTCCCTCCGGGTAGTTCCTCATGACGCGCTCGTAACAGCGGACGCGCGTGTAGTGGTCCACGTCGCCGGGTTTGGTCAGTCCGACCACTGGATGAATGAGGAGCTTGGCGTCCGCGATCTGCGCGGCTCGATGTGTCAACTCCACATGCGCGCGATGCATGGGGTTGCGTGTTTGGAAGGCTACGACCCTCCGCCAGCCCCGCTTGTGGATCAGGTCGCGAACCTCCAGGGGCGAGCGGCGCAAGGAGATGAAGTCCGGATGGCTGGGCATTTCGACCGCGGTCACAGGTCCACCGAGGTACACGGGGTGCGTCGAATGGAGCAGCGCATTGACCCCCGGGTGGAAGGGGTCGGCGGTCCCATAGACCGCCTGGGCTTCCTCCTCGCGATTCGGTCGCCAGCGATCCTCCACCGTGAGCACGGCCAGCATGACGCCTTCGGGATCCCTCAGCGCGACGCGATCGCCGCATTCAACCCTGGCTGCAAACTCCTCGGTGACGTCGAGGACCACCGGGATCGGCCACAACCTCGTGTCGGCCAACCTCATTTCCGCCAGAACCGGATCGTAGTCCGTGCGGGTAAGGAACCCTGTGAGCGGGGCAAAACTCCCGTTCATGAGAAGCTCGAGATCGCAGATCTGTCTTGCGGTGAGATCCCATGAAGGGAACCGCTGGGACTCTTCCCGCAGTGTCGATAGCAATGCTGATCGGGTTCTCTCCATGGCCACTCCTCAAATGGACTGGTTATACGCCCAGACTGGCCGTCGTGGGCCGGGGGATCGGCTGGCTGGTCAAGAATCCTCCGGACCGCGATTTCCCTGGACGCCATTCGACCGCCGGTTGACACCCCCTGTCCGCCCTCCCAAGATTGGTACGACCCGGGCGCCGGGTCGTACATGAGCGCTTCCCCCGCCGTATCCATCGTCGTCCCTCTCTACAACGAGGAGGACAGCGTGCGTCCGCTCTGCGCCGCCGTGCGCGAGGCCCTGGCGGACTGGCCCCGGAGCTACGAGCTGATCCTGGTGGACGATGGGAGCTCCGACCGCACGCGGGAGCTGCTGCGGGCGGAGAGCGCGGCCGACCCCCGCATCCGCGTGCTCTTCCTCTCCCGGAACTCCGGCCAGACGCCCGCCATGAGCGCCGGGTTCGCGGCGGCCCGGGGCGCGGTCGTGGTGAGCATGGACGGGGACCTCCAGAACGACCCCCGGGACATCCCTTTGCTCGTCTCCCGCATAGAGGCGGGGTTCGACGTGGTCTGCGGCTGGCGTAAGGACCGGAAGGACAAGCTCATCTCCCGCAAGCTGCCCTCGCGCATCGCCAACCGCCTCATCGCCTGGATCACGGGCGTGAACATCCACGACAATGGCTGCTCGCTGAAGGCTTACCGCGCCGAGGTGATCCGCACGCTGCGCCTGTACTCCGACATGCATCGCTTCCTGCCCGCGCTGGCCTCCATGACTGGCGCCCGCATCGAGGAGGTCGTGGTCCGGCACCACGCCCGGGCCCACGGACAGAGCAAGTACGGGATCTCCCGCACCTTTAAGGTGTTGGCCGATATGATCACCATCAAGATGGTCACGCAGTTCGCGTCCCGGCCCGGCCTTTGGTTCGGCCTGCTGGCCCTTCCTTGCCTGGGCCTGGGGATAGCGACCCTGGTCCTGTGGCTCGTCTACCTGAACCAGCACGGACCGGAGCGGTCGATCGTCCTTCCCTCCATGGCCATGATGTTCCTCTACCTCTTCGGCTACCTTCTCTCCCTGTCGCTGCTGAGTGAGATGATCTTGGCGCGCGCGGACCGCCGTTACCTCCACCGCCTGGTCGAAGTCCTGGCCGTGGAGGTCTCGCCCCCGCCTTCGCCCTTGCCGGAGCGGGCACTTCCTTGAGCCAGTCGACCGGTCCCATCCCCGAGGTCAGCATCGTCTGCGTCACGGGCCCCTACGCGGGGGACCTGCGCGCCATCCATGCCGCCTTCGCCGCCGTGGCCGCGCGCCTGCAGCGACCGGTGGAATTCCTCTACGTGGTGGACGGGAAGAACGCCGCCCAGGCGGATGGGCTCGCCGCCGCCGGCCTCCCGGGAGGACCTCCGGTGCGAGTGTTCCGCACCGCGCGCAGCTTCGGCCGGGCTTCCGCCCTGGCGTTGGCCTTCGATCGGGCCGCCGGTCGCCTCGCCATCTCCATTCCCGATCGTTTCCAGGTGGAACCGGAAGCCCTGGGCGACGTGGTGGCGGCTCTGGACCAGGGCGCCGACGTCGTGGTCACGCGGCGCGAGCCCCGCAGCGACGCCCTCCTGAACCGGCTGCAGTCCAGGGTCTTCCACGCGCTGGTGCGGCGGATCTCCAAGCAGACCTTCCACGACATCACCTGCGAGCTGCGAGGCTTCCGCACCGGGGTCGCCCGCCGGCTCGAGCTGTACGGCGACCTCCACCGCTTCATTCCCGTCCTCGCGGCGCGGCGGGGATTCACCGTGCGCGAGATCCCGGTGCCCCAGCGCCCCGAGGACCGGGCCCTGCGTGTGTTCTTGCCCGGCGTGTACGCCCGCCGCCTCCTGGACGTGCTGCACGTCCTCTTCCTCACCCGGTTCACGAGCAAGCCCCTGCGCTTCTTCGGCCTCCTGGGCCTGGTGGTCTCGCTGGTGGGGGCCGGGATCACCGGCGTCCTCGGGGTCGAGCGCCTGCTCGGCCTCACCTCGCTCACCGACCGCCCGCTCCTGCTGCTGGGCGTGCTGCTCCTGGTTCTGGGAGTGCAGGTGATCTCGATCGGGCTGATCGGGGAGATGGTGCTGTTCCTGAGTCCCCGCCAGGATCAGCCCGAGGTGACCGAGCTGCCGCGGGACCCGGAGTGAGCGCCGGGGACGCGACCTGGCGCCGCCAGGCCCACCTCCTGGCCGCGGTCGGGATCGTGGGCCTCACGCTCGCCCTGCGGGCCGCCTGGCTCGGACGTCTGGGCCTCCAGGGGGACGAGGACATCTCGACTCTCGCCTTCCGTGGCATCCTTTCCACCGGCCTTCCCGTGCTGCCCTCGGGTTTCCTCTACTGGCGGGCGCCGCTCTACTCGTATCTCGCCGCGCCCCTGGCCGCCCCGGGGATCGACTGGCTGCCGCGGGTCCTTTCGGTCTTGCTCGCGGGGCTGAGCGCGGTGCTGGTGATCCGGCTCGGAACGCGCTGGGTGGGACGTCCTGCCGCGCTCCTGGGGGCCGTCTTCTTCGCCCTCTCCCTGATCGAGATCCACACAGGCCGGCAGGCGCGCTTCTACGCCCTCTACCAGCCGCTGGCGCTGGTGGTGGTCTACGCGCTCGACCGCTTCGCGGCGAGCGGAGCCTGGCGATGGGCCCTGGTGGCCATGGGGACGGGCGTGACCGCCATGGCCTCGCACGAGCTGGGCGTGACCTTGGCAGTTCTCTTCGCGCTCCCCCTGCTGCGCCCGATCTCCCGGCCGGCACAGGTGGCGGGCATCGGGATGGTGGGCTTGTTCGGCACGCTCGGCATGCTCCAGCGCCGAATGATCGGGGCCTCGATGACGGGCGGATTTCCCACGGTCTCGCAGACCCGGCACCAGGGGACGGGGCCCCTCGAGGAGATGCTCGCCGCCGCGAGGCCGGTGACGGCGGGCTCGGGGCTCACCCTCCTGATCGCCCTCGCCCTGCTCTGCGGGCTCCTTGGATGGTGGGCCTCGCGGGATCGGCCGGCCTTCGATCGCCTCGTGGCCGCCGCCGGATGTGCGCTCGTGGCCGGACTGGCGGGCGTGCACCAGGTCGGGGCTGCTCTGTGTGGCGTGGCGGTGCTGGTGCTGGCGTCGCCCGAGCTCTTCTCCGTGCGCCGTGCGCGCCCGGCGCTCGGCGCTCTGGGACTGGCGCTCGTGCTGGTTGCCGCGGCGTGGGCGGCGCACGATCTCGCGCACGGCGTCTCCCTCCGGCACGTGGTGCGCGACCTGGGCGGCGGTCCGCTCGTGATCGGGATGTCGCTCCTGCGGCCTCCCGCAGTGGCCGTTCCGGCTCTGGTGGGGGCCGTGGTGGTGCTCGTGGGGGCGCTGCGGGGCAAGCGCTTCGAAGGGCCGCGATTCCTGCTGCTGTGCGCCTTCATCCTGACCGCGGTGCGGGGTCTGCTCGCCTCCAAGATGTCGGACCGCTACATGGCGGACGTCTGGCCCCTGTGGGAGCTGCTGGCGGCCTGGACGATCGTCGAGGGAGTGCGCTCGGCGGCGCGTCTGTCCCAGCCGGCCGCGCGGGGACTTCGCTGGGGCGTCGCCGCGGCGGTCACCGCCATGTTCGTCCTGCTGCCCGGCACGGCGCCGGCGCAGACGCTCCGCTATCTCGATCGGCCCCCCGGCGTGCCGGTACGCGGCGTGGTCCCCCCCATGGTGCCCGACCTTCGAGGCGCCGCGCGGTTCGTGAAGGAGCACGCGGCACCGGAGGACCGGATCGCCGCAACCGACTGGCTGAGTACCTACTGCTATGCGGGTCGGGTGGACTACTGGCTGCGCTCGGACGCCTGGGCCCACCAGGCCGTCTTGCAGGACGGGGTGCCCCACGACATCTACCTGGGGGCCCGGGTCGTGCCCACGCTGGGCGACCTGGAGGCGCTGGCGGGCGGCCGGCCCCTCTGGGTGATCGCCGGCGGGCTCGAGCTCTACGAGGAGGACGAGAAGCTCGATCCCACGCTGCGCGCGTTCCTGCGCACCCAGCCCGCGGTGTGGCAGGGGAGCGACGGCTGGACCCGCGTCCTTCGCCTGGGTCCGCCCGAGATGAGGGCCTCCCGGTGAAGCTCTCCCGCATCAAGGACCTCACCAAGGACGCCGCCGTCTACGGGTTCGGATCGGTGGCGGTCAAGGTCGTCGGCTTCCTCCTCATCCCGGTCTACACGCACTACCTGAGCCCCGCCGATTACGGGGTGCTGGCCCTGATCACGATGTACAGCTCGCTGGTCGCCACCGTGATCGGCCTGGGCCAGCACCAGGCGGTGTTCCGCTACTACTTCAAGTACGACGAGGGCGACCCGCGGCGGCGCGGCGTCATTCGCACCTTCCTGGCCCTGGCTGCGGCCATGGCCGTTCCCTGCGGCCTGGCGGCGCTGGCGGCGCGCCCGCTCTCCCGGAGCCTGCTGGACGACGCCGCGCTGGCGCCGCTCCTGGCCATGGGGGTGGGGATCACCTACCTCGACCTGGTGGAGAAGGTCCCCCTCGTCCTCATCCGCGCCCAGCGCCTGGCCGTCCGCTTCGCCACCTACACCCTGATCCGCACCACCACCACCATCTGCTTCGTCCTCTTCTTCGTGGTCGCGATCCACAAGAAGGCCGAGGGCGTGCTCTCGGGGCAGCTCCTCTCCGGGGTGCTGTTCACGGCGCTCCTCTACGTGTGGATGATGCGCGGCGTCACGCCCCGCTACGACCGGGAGATCGGGAAGCAGATGCTGGCCTTCGGCCTGCCCCTCCTCCCCGGCCTCCTCCTCTACTTCGTCTTCCAGAACGCCAGCCGCTGGTTCCTGCAGCGGTACCAGGGTGCGGACGCGGTGGGGCTCTTCGCGCTGGCCGTACAGTTCGGCAGCATCCTCCTCCTCATGAACACCGCCATCCAGACCGCCTGGCCCATGTTCCTGTACGGCGCCGAGAAGGACGAGGGGGTGAAGGGAGTCTACGCGCGTGCCCTGACTTACTACCTGGTGGTCGCGGGGTACGTGGCCACCGGCATCGTGGTCTTCGTCCCCGAGGTCTACCGCTTCATGGTGGAGGCCCGCTTCCACCCCTCGATGCCGGTCATCCCCTACACGCTGCTGGCAGTCGTCCTCCTGGGCCTGCACCAGTTCGGCGGGGTGGGGATCAACCTCAAGGAGAAGACCTCCTGGTACGTGCTGGTCACGGGGAGCTCGGCCGCCACCGCCGTCGTCCTCAACTTCGCCCTGGTGCCGCGGTATTCCATCATGGGGGCGGCGCTGGCCACCGTGTTCGCCTACGCCGTCCAGGCGGGAATGAGCCTCATGATCTCGCACCGGCTGTACCCGGTGCGCTACGAGGTGCGCAGGATCCTGACCCTGGCGGCGGTGTTCTGCGGGGTGGCCTGGCTCACGCGGGTCGTTCCCTGGCCGAACCTCGCCGCCGCCCTCGCCGGCAAGGCGGTCCTGCTGGCGGCCGGCATCCCTCTCCTTCTCTGGCTCCTGCGCTTCCAGACCGAGGACGAGTGGCGGCGCGTGGTCCAGCTCCTGCGGCGCCGGCGCGCCGCCACGGCCTGAGCGCGGCATGCCGTCCACCTTCACGCTTCCCTGGGGGGCCTGGTTCGGCGATCGCGACCGCCCCTTCGACCTCCCCGACGGCTGGGAGGCGGAGGTGGCCGAGCCCCGCGGCGGCGAGCCGCTCACCGTCGCCGCGCTCCACGCCGCGCTGGCGGCAGGGATCGACGCCCCTCCCCTCCGCGAGCTGGCCCGCGGCCGCCGCGACGCGGTGGTGGTGGTCGAGGACCTGACGCGGCCGGCGCGCCTGGCCGAGGTCCTTCCCTCCGTCCTTTCCGAGCTGCAGCAGGGCGGCCTGGCACCGTCCACGATCCGTCTCCTGGTCGGCTGCGGCGGGCACGCGCCCCTGGACCGGCCGGCGCTGGTCAAGAAGCTCGGTCCCTCGATCGTGGCCGGCTACGACGTCGCCAACCACCATCCCTACGAGGACCTCGTGGACCTGGGGACCTCCGCCCGCGGGATCCCCATCCACATCAACCGCCGCTTCGCCGAGGCCGATCTCAAGGTCGCGGTGGGCTCGGTGGTCCCGCACCCCTACGCCGGCTTCGGCGGCGGGGCGAAGATCGTGCTCCCCGGCGTGGCAGGGATCCAGACGCTCGAGGCCAACCACCGGCCCGCCGTCACCGGTCTGCAAGGGGGCTTCAACGACGTCGAGACCAATGCCGCCCGCCGCGAGATGGAGGAGATCGCCCTGCGCGTGGGCCTGGCGGCCATCGTCAACGTGGTCACGGACGCCAAGCGGCGCACGGTGGGCGTGTTCGCGGGCCACCCCGTGGCCGCGCATCGCGCGGCCGTCGCGCTGGCCCGGCGCGTCTACGCGACCCCGCCCCCGCAGGGAGGGGCGGACGCCGTCCTCCTCAACGCCTACCCCAAGGACACCGAGCTCCTCCAGGTGGGGAACGTGTTCAACGTGCTGCGCGCGGCACCCACGATCCCCGTCCGTCCGGGGGGAGTGGTGATCGTGACCGGGGCCTGCTCCCTGGGGCGCGGCTATCACTCCCTGCACGGGCCGGGGATGCGCCTCTACCGCACGCCCGTGGAGCGCACCTATCTCGAAGGCCGCCCCGTGATCGTCCACCTCCCCTCGCTGAACGCGCACGACGCCCGGGTGTCCTTCTGGGGAGGCTATCCCTTCGAGCGCACCTGGGCGGGGGTGAAGCGGCGGCTCCGGTCGCTTGCCGGACGGAGCGGCCGGATGCTCGTCTTCCCCTGCGCGCCGCTCCAGATCCTGGAGAGATGAGCGTGTCCTCGTCGTTCTACGCGACGCACCTGAAGCGCGGGCTCGATCTCGCGGGGGCCCTCTGCGCGCTCACCGTGCTCTCTCCCCTGTGGCTGCTCCTGGCGCTCCTGGTGAAGCTGGACAGCCGGGGACCGGTCTTCTACCGCCAGGAGCGGATCGGGCGGGACGGCCGGCCGTTCCTCCTCGTCAAGTTCCGGTCCATGGTGCAGGGTGCGGAAAGGAAGGGTGCCGGCATCCTCGTGGAGAAGAACGACGCCCGCATCACCCGCGTGGGCCGCATCCTCAGGAAGCTCAGCCTGGACGAGATCCCCCAGCTCTTCAACGTGGTCGCCGGCGACATGAGCCTGGTGGGGCCCCGTCCGGGCTTGCGCTACCAGGTCGAGCAGTACGACGAGGCGCAGCGCCGCCGCCTCCTCGTCCGTCCCGGCGTGACGGGCTGGGCGCAGGTGCACGGCCGGAACGCCATCGACTGGGGGCGCCGCATCGAGCTCGACCTCGAGTACATCGACCGCCTGTCCTTCGGCACCGACCTGCTGGTCCTCCTGAAGACGATCCCTTCCGTGCTCAAGGCCGAGGGACAGATCGCCGAGCGCGACTACTGGCTGGAGAAGAAGCGGCAGCGCGAGAAAGGCAGGCCGGAGGGGGGAGGGAGCCATGCCGGCTGAGCGGATCGTCCTGGTGGGGACGGGGGACCACGGGCGGGGCACCCTGGAGATCCTGCGCGCGCAGGCCCGCGCCGGCCGCGAGGTGTCGGTGGTGGGCTTCGCGGACGACGCCTCCGCGGGGAAGGAGGTAGACGGCGTCCCCGTCCTGGGCACCACGGCCTGGCTGGCCGAGCACCTCCTTGAGCTCGACGCGGAGGTCCTCCTCGCCATCGCGTCGCCGGAAGCGAAGCAGCGGCTGCACGCGCGCCTCTCCGCGGCGGGCGCGCGCTTCGGGCAGGCGATCCACCCCCGGGCGGAGCTCGCCCCCAGCGTGCACCTGGGCCCGGGAGCCATCGTCAACGCGGGGGTGGCGATCGTCTACGAGGCACGCCTGGGCGCGCACGTCACCGTCAACCTGAACGCGACGATCGGCCATCACGTGCTCCTCGGCGATCACTCCACGGTGGCGCCGGGAGCGAACGTGCTGGGGAAGGTGACCATCGGCGCCCGGTGTCAGATCCACGCCAACGCCGTGATCCTCCCCTCGCTGATCGTGGGAGAGGGCGCGGTTGTGGGGGCGGGGAGCGTGGTCGTCCGCGACGTGCCGGCGGGGAGCACGGTCTTCGGCAATCCCGCGCGGGCGCTGCCCCCCCCGGGATGATCGGCTCCCGCCGGCGCCTTGGGCTCCTCCTCGCCGGCGCTTGCCTGGCGCTGCTCGCCGGCTGGGCCTTCCTCATCGAGCCCCAGCGCCTCCAGGTGCGCCGCCTCTCCCTTCCCCTTCCCGGACTGCAGCATCCGGTCAAGATCTTCCTCCTCTCCGACGTGGACTTCCCTTCCTCCGCGCGCCGCGAGCGCAAGGTGCTGGAGGCCGCCGCCGCCTTCCGCCCGGACGTCGTCCTCGTCGCCGGGGATCTGCTGGATCGGGTGGAGAACGTCCGGAGCGCGGGGATCGCGAAGGCGGCCGCGGCCTGGGTCTGCCGCATGGGGCCGCGCGCCTACCTGGCGGCGGGCGAGGAGGAGTCTCCCGACAGCGCGACGCTGGCGCGGTGGTGGGAGCCGCTCGGCCTCCGCCTCCGGTCGAACCAGGCCATCCCGCTGCGCATCGGCGACGACGTCCTCGACCTCTTCGTGGCCGACCGGCGCCTGGACGCGCCCCCCTGGGCCCTGATGCGCGACGGCACGCGGCCCTGCGCCGTCCAGACGGGGAGGTTCGTCCACGGCACGCTGCAGTCGCGGGAGGAGCGGGACTGGATGGGGACGGAGACCACCCTCGCCTTTCGTCTGGGCGCCCCGGAGAGCTACCTCGACCTGCATCTGGGCTGGATGCCGGGGGACGGTTCCTCCGCGCGAGAGGGATTCAAGGTCGGCCGCTACGAGGAGGAGCCCGCCTTCCGGCTCGCGCACGGCGGCCGGCGGGAGGCCACGGGGTTCACGCCCCGGGTGGGCGTCTGGACGCGCGCCCGGCTGCGGCTGGCGCACGAAGGGGACCGCACCGTCTTCCGCGCCCGCTTCTGGGAGGAAGGACTGCCGGAGCCGACGGGCTGGCAGGGGACGCTCGCCGTGCAGGACTCGAAGGGGCCGGCGCCCCCGATCCGGGGAAGCTTTGCGGTGGGGAGCCGCCGCGGATCCCGGGCCATCGCCGACCTGCGCGTCACCGACCTCGCCGGGAACGTGCTCCAGGCCGAGACCTTCACGGACGCCGCCGCCTTCCGGGCCCGCTGGCAGGACGACTCCCTCTTGGAGCGGTGGCAGGCGACCCGCGACCCGTCGCGCCCCGCCATCCTCCTCGCGCACCACCCCGACGTGGTGCTCGACGCCCGGCAGGCGGGGGGGACCCTTCCCGACCTCGTCCTGGCCGGGCACACGCACGGGGGGCAGTTCCGCCTCCCCTTCGTGGGACCGGTCTGGAACTCCACCCAGCTCGGGCGGCACTTCGACGCCGGCCTGTTCCACGTGCGGGGGCTGCCGCTCTACATCACGGCGGGGGTCGGCACCTCCATCGTGCCGGCGCGGTTCCTGGCTCCGCCGGACGTGGTGTGCCTCACGCTTCAGCCCGCCGACGCCGTGGCCCGCAACGCGAGCTTGTCCACCTTTCCCGCGGCGTTCCGGGGCATGGCCTCGCGCACGTGGATCGCCACCGGCACCTTGGCCGCGGCCAGGTTCGCCTGGCACAGGCGCTTCAGGGCCTCGGGGGAGGGATGCTGTCCCGGCCGCGCCGTCACGTGCGCGACCACCACCTCGCCCAGCACCTCGTCCGGCCGCCCCACCACGGCCGCCTCCTCCACCGCGGGGTCGAGCAGGAGCACGTCCTCGATCTCCCGGGGGCTGATGCGGTGGGCGCCGGACTTGATCATCTCGCGCTTGCGTCCCACCACCCAGAAGAAGCCGTCGGCGTCCCGCCGTCCCAGGTCGCCGGTGTGGAAGCCCGCGGCGTCCAGCACCTCCGCCGTGGCCGCCGGGTCTCCCCAGTAGCCGGCCATGATGTTCGGCCCCGAGGCCACGATCTCCCCCACCTCGTCCACCTCGGCCTCCGACCCGTCCTCGCGCAGGATCTTCAGCTCCACGTCGGGGATGGGGACCCCGATCGAGCCCAGCTTGCGCTCCAGGTGCTCGGGCGGAAGCCAGGTGAGGCGCGCGGAGGCCTCGGTGGCGCCGTACATGACGATGACGCGCGTGCCCGGCAGGGCCTCCACCAGGCGGCGCACGTGCGCGGGGGGCATGGGGCCACCGGCCTGGGTCACGTAGCGCAGGGTGGGAAATCGGCGGGTGGCGATGTCGGAGCGGTGGAGGAGGATGGCGAAGGTGGATGGGACGCCGGCGAAGCCGGTCGCCTCGTGCTCGGCGATCGCGTCCAGGATCTTGTTCGGGAAGACGGTGGAGCCGTGGAGGACGAGCGAGCCGCCGACCGCCACGTGGGTGTGCAGCACCGAGGCCCCGTAGACGTACGGGAAGGGGAGGACCAAGACCGCGCGGTCCTCCCGTCGCAGCTCCAGGTAGCGCACGATGGAGCGGGTGTTGGCCACGACGTTCCCGTGCCGCAGCACGGCGCCGCGCGGCTTTCCCGTGCTCCCCGAGGTGTACACGATCACGGCAGGATCGTCGGCGTGGACGTCCGCGGGAGGGTCCACCGGCGAGGCTTCGCCCTCCATGGCCTCGGTCAGGATCGTGCGCAGGCTGGGGACCATGGGCGCCGCTCCCCTGGCGGAGGCGAGCGCGGCTCCGTCGCCCACGACGAGTGCTGTCGCCCCGCAATCGGCGAGGGAGGCGGCCAGGGAGGCGGCGACCTGCCCGGTGTGGAGCGGCACCGCCACGGCGCCCGCCCGCAGGATCCCGAAGTAGGCGCTCACGTAGCGGGCGGAGTTCGGAAGCAGGAGGCCGACGCGGTCTCCACGGCGGACCCCCACCGTCCGGAGCAGGTGGGCGATCCGCCCCGCGCGCTCCTCGATCTCGCCGTAGGAGACCCGTGCGGCGCCGTCCACGACCAACATGGCCTCGGGCCGCGCCTGCGCGGCCGCCGAGAGCAGGCCGTGGACCGTCATCCCGTGAGGCGCTGCACGAGGGCGGTCAGGGTGGCCACGGACGCGAAGTTGTCGGCGGTGATCTCCGAAGGGGGCAGGGTGATCGCGAAGGCGTCCTCCACCCCGGCCAGCAGGCGCACCATGGCCACGGAATCCAGCCCGCCGCCCTGGAGGGGATCGGGGGCGGCGTCGTCTCCCGTGGCCTCGCGTGCGAGCTCGAGCACGCGCGCCTCGACGCCCTCGCTCACGCCGTCCGGCCCACCCGCAGCTCCGCTAGGCTCTGCTTGAGCGCCTCCACCACCCGCGCCACCTCGGACTCCCGGAGATGGTTGTGGAAAGGGAGGGCGATGGCGCGCGCGGCCACGTGCTCGGTGACCGGGAACTGCCCCTCGCGCGTCTTCAGGCGCTCCTGGATGAAGGGCTGGAGATGGATGGGCACGAAGTAGTTGCGGCAGGCAACACCGCGGGCGCGCAGGCCGGCCAGCACCGCATCGCGGTCCTCCCGGCCGAAGTCCTCCGCCAGGCGGACCACGAACACGAACCAGGAGACCCGCTCCCCCGGCCGCGGCGGGGCGGGAGGGACCACTTCGGGGACGTCCCGGAGCGCGTCGAGGTAGAGGTCGACGACGCGCTGGCGGGCGGTCAGGAAGCTCTCGATGCGCCGCAGCTGGGAGAGCCCCAGGGCGCTGTTGATGTCGGCGAGGCGGTAGTTGTAGCCGAGGCGCTCGTGCTCGAGCCAGCCCCCTCCCTCTCCCCGTCCCTGGTTGCGCATGCTGCGGCACAGTGCGGCCAGACGGTCGTCGTCGGTGACGATCATCCCGCCCTCGCCGGTGGTCATCTGCTTGTTGGGGTAGAAGGCGAAGACACCGAGGTCCCCGAAGGTCCCGGTCATCCTTCCCCCCACCGTGGACCCCAGCGACTCGCAGGAGTCCTCGATCACCCGCAGATCGTGAGCCCGCGCGAGGGCACTCAGGGCCTCGATGGAACAGGGCCGGCCGAACACGTGCACGGGGAGGAGGGCGCGGGTGCGCCTCGTGAGCGCGGCCTCCGCGGCCGCCGGATCGAGATCGAGCGTGACCGGGTCGATGTCCGCGAATACCGGCCGCACCCGCTCGAAGAGGAGGCAGTTCGTGCTGGCCACGAAGGAGAAGGGCGTGGTGACCACCTCGTCCCCCTCGCCGAGGCCCAGCGCCACGACGCCCAGGTGCAGGCCCGAGGTCCCGCTGTTGACCGACACCGCGTGCTTGCTGCCGACGTAGTCGGCCAGGGCCCGTTCGAACCGGGGTCCCGTGGGGCCCAGGCTCAGGTTGGGGGTGCGCAGCACCTCCACCACCGCCTCGACGTCGGCGTCGTCGAGGTCGGGTCGCGACAGGGGGATCTCCTTCACTTGGTCCTCAAGGGGACAGGCACCAATAGGCTTCAGCGTCCTTCGGCCACACGGCCGAGAGCCATCAAAGGTTATTGGTGCCTGTCCCCAGCGGAATGATAGCCGCTGGCCCTATCTTAGGCAGCCCATGCTCCCCCCGCGCGATCCCGCTCGGCTGTCCGGCCGGCGCTTCGACCTGGTCGTGGTGGGGGCGGGAATCCACGGCGCCTGCGCCGCGTGGGAAGCCGCCCGTCGCGGTCTCACGGTCGCGCTCCTGGATCGGGGGGACTTCGGCGCCGCCACCTCCGCCAACAGCCTGAAGGTCATCCACGGCGGCCTGCGCTACCTGCAGCACGCGGACCTGCCGCGCGTACGCACGTCCGCCCTGGAGCTCGCGCGCCTGCGGCGCCTGGCCCCGCACCTGGTGCGGCCCCTCCCCGTGGTGGTTCCCACCGGGGCCGGCCTGGCCGAGAGCCCTCTCGCCTTCCGTGCCGCGCTCGCGCTCTACGACGCGCTGGGCGGGAAGGGCTCGCATCCGGGGGAGGGCTCCGGCCTCCCCGCGCCCGGCATCCTCCGCAAGGACGCGGCACCGGGGCTCTTCGATCGGGGGGCCCTCTGGTACGACGCCCAGGTCGTCCACCCGGAGCGCCTCACCCTGGAGTTCGTCCTCGCCGCCGCCGCGTGCGGCGCCGAGGTGTGCACCTACCTGGAGGCGGCGGCCCTGCGCACGGAAGGGGGAAGAGCAACCGGGATCGAGGCCGTGGACCTCGAGACGGGACGCTCGGTGACGATCGCGGGAGAGGCGGTGCTGGAGATCACCGGCCCCTGGGTGGGGCGCCTGCACCCGCTTCCCGATCTCCCGGGGCTCGCCCTGGGCATGAACGTCGTCCTCGCCGGGACGCGCGTGCGCACGGCGGTCGGGGTGCGCTCGCGCCGGGACGCGGCCCGGGATCCCGTGGGCGGGGGACGGAGGTTTCTCTTCCTCGCCCCCTGGGAGGGCCGCACCCTCCTGGGCACCTCCTACCGCGTGCACCAGGGCGCGGCCGACGTGCGCGTCGGACCCGAGGACTGGCGGGACCTCCTCGACGACGCGCGAGAAGCCATCCCTGGCCTGCCGCTGCGGGAGGAGGACGTCGTGCACGTCCATGCCGGGCTCCTTCCCCTGGACCCGGCGGGGAAGGGCCTGGCCGACCGGGCCTGGGTCGTCCACCACGGGGCGCGCGGGGGACCCAGGGGCCTCGTCACCGTGGCCGGGGTCAAGTACACGACGGGCCGCGCCGTGGCGGAGCAGGTGGTTCTCCGCATCCTGCGGCGCCTGGGACGTCCCGCGACCGCTCCCCCGCGCTCGGGTACACTCGGTCACGACGGCTTCGTCGCCGATGCGCCCCCCGGATCGGGAGCGGCGCGGCTCCAGGCGCTGCATGGAGCTCGCTGGGCCCGGGTGGCCGAGGCGACGGGGTGGGATGCCCCGGTGGCGCCGGGCAGCGCCGTCCTGGCTGGCGAGATCCTCCACGCCGTGCGCTCGGAGATGGCCGTGCACCTGGACGACGTCGTGCTGCGCCGGACCGATCTCGGAACCACGGGGGAGCCCGCGCCTCAGGCCCTGCGCGCGGTGGCCGAGCTGATGGGAGCGGAGCTGGGGTGGGACGCCAGGCGGCACGCGGCGGAGCTCGGCCGCGTGGAGGCGGCCTACCGTCCGTTGCGTGGAGGGAGGGGCTGATGGACCGCGCGCTCGCGGGCACGCCGAGCTTCTCCGACCAGGCCGACGCGGACACGGCCACCGACGACTACGCGCGCCGCTTCTCGGGGCCGGTGGGGAGCTGGTTCCTGGAGGTGCAGCGCCGCATCGTGCTCGACCTCCTCGCGCCCTGGCCCGGCGCCACCGTGCTGGACCTGGGGGGCGGCCATGCCCAGGTCGCGGGCACCCTGGTGGAGGCCGGGTACCGCGTGACCGTGGCCGGCTCCAAGGAGACTTGCCGGGATCGGCTCGACCGCACCCTGCCGCGCGGCTCCTTCACCTACCGCACCGCCGACCTCCTGCAGCTCCCCTGGGAGGACCGCGCGTTCGACGTGGCGCTCTCCCTGCGCTTTCTCTCCCACGTGGTGCACTGGCAGCGCCTGCTCCAGGAGATGAGCCGCGTGGCCCGGCACGCGGTGCTGCTCGACTACGCCGATCTCTGGAGCTTCAACCTGATCGGAGGGCCGCTGTTCCAGGCCAAGCGGCACATGGAGCGGAACACGCGGCGCTATCACGTGTTCCAGCGAGCGCAGCTGGAGCGGGAGTTCCGCCGGCACGGCTTCGGACGGTCCCTGGCCAGGCCGGAGTTCTGCCTGCCCATGGTCGTCCACCGGGGCGTGGGCAAGGCCGGGTTCACGCGGATGACCGAGGGTGCGTGCCGCACGATCGGGCTCACGCGCCTGCTCGGCTCCCCCGTGATCTTGCGCGTGGAGCGTATCCTCGACGGCTCATGAAGGTCCTTCTCCTCGCCCCGCATCCCTTCTTCCAGGACCGCGGTACCCCCATCGCCGTGCGCGCGCTGGCCGGCGTGCTGGGAGAGGCCGGCCATCGCGTGGACATTCTCGCCTTCGCCGAGGGAGAGGACGTCACGATCCCGGGGGTGCGCCTGATGCGCATCCCGCGCTTGGCCGTGCTGGCGGGGATCCGCCCCGGGTTCTCCTGGAAGAAGCTCGCCTCCGACGGCTTGATGGCGGCGAAGATGCTGCCCCTCGTCCGCCGGGAGCGCTATGACCTGGTCCATGCGGTCGAGGAGTCGGCCTTCCTGGCCCGGGCCCTCAAGGCCTTCTTCGGCATCCCCTACGTCTACGACATGGACTCCTCCCTCGCCCACCAGATGATGGAGAAGTACGGGGCGCTGCGCGCGGTGTCCGCGTTCCTCCAGGCCTCGGAGCGGCAGGCCATCCGGGGGAGCGTGGGGGTGATCGCCGTCTGCCGCGCCCTCGAGGACATCGTGCAGGCGGGTGCTCCCGGAAAGCTCGTGGCTCGCATCGAGGACGTGACCCTGATCGACGACGGGGGGACGCCTCTGGTGCCGCCCCTGCCGGAGGCGCCGCGGCCCCTCGTCATGTACGTCGGCAACCTGGAGCGCTACCAGGGGATCGACCTCCTGATGGACGGCTGGGCGGAGGCCGTGCGTGGGGGCGCGCCGGGGACGCTCATGATCGTGGGCGGGACGGAGGCGCACATCGCGCACTACCGCGGGCGCGCGCAAGCGCTCGGCCTCGCCGACCGGGTGCGCTTCGCGGGACCGCGGCCGGTGGCGCTGCTGGGGCCGGTGCTGGACGCGGCGGACGTGCTGGTCTCGCCGCGCACCCTCGGGTTCAACACCCCCATGAAGATCTACTCCTACCTGGACTCGGGGAAGCCGATCGTGGCCACGCGCCTGCCCACCCACACCCAGGTCCTGGACGACGCCATCGCCGTGCTCTGCGCCCCCGAGCCCGCCGCGTTCGGAGCGGCGCTCCGGGGCCTCCTCGCCGACCCCGCGCAGGCGGCGCGGGTGGGGGCCGCCGGCCGCGCCCGAGCCCGGGCCGAGTACACGCCGGAGGCCTTCCGGCGCAAGGTGCTGGCCTTCTACCGCGCCGTGGAGGAGAAGCTCCGTGTCCGCTGAAGCGCGCCGGTTCGCCCTCGGCCTCTATGCCGTCTCCGTGCTCAAGCAGGCCAAGGTGCGCGCGATCACCGGCATGCTGGGGGACACACAGGGGCTGCGCTGCCTGGACATCGGGGGGGACAACGGCGTGGTGAGCCTGCTCCTGCGGGAGCGGGGGGGGAGCTGGGCCAGCGCGGACCTGGACGAGCGCACGGTGGCATCCATCCGCGAGCTGGTGGGGTCGGACGTGGTGCGCTGCGACGGCGCGCACCTTCCCTTCCCAGACAGGAGCTTCGACCGGGTGGTGATCGTCGATTTCCTGGAGCACGTCCCCGGGGACCGTGCCTTCGTGGCGGAGGTGCGCCGCATCCTGCGTCCGGGGGGGCGCCTGCTGGTGAACGTGCCCCACCTGAAGCCCCGCTCCCTGCTCAACCGGGTGCGTCACGCCGCCGGCCTCACCGACGAGAAGCACGGACACGTCCGCCCAGGCTACAGTGTCGCGTCCTTGCGGGAGGTGCTGGCGCCCCATTTCATGCTGGTGCGCCATGCCACCTACTCGCGCTTCTTCTCGGAGGGGATCGACACAGCCATGACGCTCGCGTACGAGGCGACCGCCAAGGGGAAGACGCCGGCTTCCGGCAAGGGGACGGTGGTGACGCAGGCAGACGCCAGGGAGCGGAAGGGGAGCTTCCGCCTGCTGCGCACCGCCTACCCCGTCCTGCGCGCGGTGGCGTCGCTGGACGGGCTGCTCTTCCTGCAGCCGGGGTACAAGCTGATCGCCGAGGCGGTGCCCGCATGAGGGTGCTGGTCACGGGCGGCACGGGGTTCACGGGGAAGGCGCTGGTCAAGCGCCTGCTCGACCTGAAGCACGACGTGGTGGCCCTCGACTACAAGGAGGGGCTGCGCACCCAGGAGCTGCGGGAGTGGGGGGCCAAGGTGGTGCTGGGGAGCGTCACCGACCGCGACGTGGTGGCCCACGCCATGCAGGGGGTGGAGGTGGTCCACCACCTGGCGGCCGCGTTCCGCGAGATGGGGGTCCCCGACACCTACTACTACGACGTCAACGTCAACGGCACCCGCAACGTGCTCGACGTGGCGCGCGCGGCCGGTGTCAGCAAGTTCGTGTACTGCAGCACCTGCGGCGTGCATGGCAACGTGGATCCGGCCCCGGGGGGCGAGGACGCTCCCATCCGGCCGGCCGACTACTACCAGCGCACGAAGTACGAGGCGGAGCCCTTCGTCGTGCGGGCGGCGCGGGAGGGGTTCCCCGCCACCATCCTCCGCCCGGCCGCCATCTACGGCCCCGGCGATCCCGAGCGCTTCTTCCTGATCTACCGCCGGGTGGCCTCGGGGACCTTCCCCATCTTCGGCAACGGCAAGACCCTGTACCACCCGCTCTACATCGACAACCTGGTGGACGCCTTCCTGGCGGTGATGGACCCCGCGAAGGGACAGGGGGAGGCCTACCTCATCGCCGACGAGCACTACGTGGAGATCGAGCGCCTGGTGAAGATGATCGGGGACGCCATGGGCGTCCCCGTGCGCACCCCGCACTACCCGGTGATGCCGCTGGTGATCGCCGGGCACGTCTGCGAGAAGCTCTGCCGCCCCTTCGGGATCGTCCCCCCCATCTTCCCCCGGCGGGTGGACTGGTACCGGCAGAACCGCGCCTTCAAGATCGACAAGGCCAAGCGCGAGCTGGGCTGGACGCCCCGGGTCGGCCTGGAGGAGGGGCTGCGTCAGACGGCCCAGTGGTACAAAGCCGAGGGTCTGCTCTAGATTAGCCGGCATGCGCATCGGGGTGATGCTCCGCTGCATCGATGAGCGGGGTGGGATCGGCGTCTACGCCCGCAACATCGTCGAGGAGCTGCTCAACCTCGACCACGAAAACCACTACGTCTTATTCTTCCGCAGCGACAAACACCTCAACCGCTACAACGGCGCCCCCAACCTCACGCGGCGGCTGCTTCCCTCCCGCAGCCGGGCCTGGTGGGACCAGGTGGTGGTCCCCCGGGCGGCGCGGGAGGAGCGGGTGGACGTGATCTTCAACCCCAAGTTCACCCTGCCGCTCCTGGGGAAGGCCAAGGGCGTCATGGTGGTGCACGGGGCCGACTGGTTCCTCGACGAGTACAAGCAGCTCTATTCCCTGCCCGACCGCATGTACATGCGGGTGATGATGCCGCTCTACTTCCGGCGGGCCAGCGCCGTGATCTCGGCGTCGGAGTTCAGCACCCGGGGCTTCGTCGAGCACCTGCGCGGGAGTGCCGCCAAGCTGCGCACGATCCACTACTGCGGGAACCGGATCTTTCACCCCATCGCCGACCGCCGCACGATCCAGGCCGTCCTGGAGAAGCACGCGCTCCACGATCCCTTCATCCTGACGGCGATCCACTACGATTCGGGCCGGAAGAACTTCGCCAACATGGCGAAAGCCTTCGCCCTCGCCCGCAAGCAGGGGATCCGGCACACGTTCGTGGTCTGCGGCCGCGAGGTGGAGCGTTACGCCGGCGAGCTCCCGCTCCGGGAGATGGGGATCGAGAAGGACGTCCGCTTCCTGGGCTGGGTGGAGCAGGAAGACCTGCCCGCGCTCTACAACGCCGCCGACCTCTACCTCTACCCCACGCGCCTGGAGGGGTTTCCCATTCCCATCACCGAGGCGCTGGCCTGCGGCTGCCCCATCGTGACGTCGAAGGGCGGCGTCTTCCCGGAGGCGGCGGGGGAGGCGGCGGTCTACGTGGACCCCGAGGATCCCGCGGACATCGCGGCCGGGATCCGCCACGTGCTCGAGGATCCTGCGCTCCGCCAGAGCATGCGGGAGAAGGGCCTGGAGCGGGCCAAGCTGTTCACCTGGGAGAAATGTGCCTCCCTCACCCTGGCCCTGTTCCAGTCCTTGAGCCTGCTCTAGAGCTGTTTGAGGCGGCGCATCAGCCGCTCCATCTCCTCGCGGTGCACGGCCTGGAAGGCGAAGCAGAGCACCACGTAGAGGACGAGGAAGGCCGGGGCCAGCGCGAGCACCGTCACCTGGCCCCGCAGCAGCCAGCAGGCGAGCCCGGCGACCCCGGCGGCCAGGGCGCCGCGGCCCACGCGCCGCAGGGGCTTGAGCGAGGTGACGGTTCCCAGGGTGGCCGTGAGCATGGTGAACAGCGACAGCTCGCTCAGGAGCAGGGCCAGGGCGGAGCCGATGGGCCCCCAGATCCAGGCCAGCACCAGGTTGGCCAGGAGGCCGATCGCGAGCACGACCACGTAGATGCGGGTGCGCCGTCCCTGGAGGTCGCGCGCGGTGAGCGAGTCCCCCAGGGCGCCGTCCATGAAGGACAGCGGCAGCATGCAGGAGAACACGCGCAGCACCGGCACCGCCCCCGCGTACCCGGGGCCGTAGATGGTGCGGATGATCTCGGGGGCGAAGAGGGCGATCCCCACCGCCACCGGCAGCACCAGCAGGCCCAGGACCCGGAGCTGCATGCGGAAGAGCAGCTCCAGTCGCGCCGGGTTCTCGCGTGCGGAGCGGAACATCTCCGGCACCAGCGCCATGGAGATACCGAGCGGGATCTTCGAGGACACCTCCAGCAGGCG
>Ga0070695_100000416_pt1 | contig 22064 bp, 16 predicted proteins | sample KBSK1252metaG_FD_65471 | JGI IMG/M metagenome (GOLD analysis project Ga0070695, IMG submission 65471) | Corn, switchgrass and miscanthus rhizosphere microbial communities from Kellogg Biological Station, Michigan, USA - KBS K1-25-2 metaG | ecosystem: Host-associated > Plants > Roots >...
CGCGCGGAGGAGGAGGCGGGCGGGTGACGCTGCCACGGGTCTTCCTCGTGGGGTTCATGGGGGCGGGGAAGAGCGCCGTGGGACGGGCCTTGGCGGAGCTGGCCGGCCTCCCCTTCGTGGACACCGACGACGCCGTGGAACGGGCGGAGGGCATGCCGATCGAAGAGATCTTCCGCGGACGCGGCGAGGGCGCCTTCCGCGAGGCGGAGTGGAAGGCGCTGGCTTCCCTGGCCGAGACCGATTCCATCGTCGTGGCCACCGGCGGGGGTCTGTTCCTGGGAGTGGAGAACCGGCGTCTGGTGCGTCACCTCGGTCGTTCCGTGTGGCTCGACGTTCCGCTGGAGGTGGCAGCCGCGCGCATCCCACGCTCCTCCGGCCGTCCTCTCTGGAGCGAGGACCCCTTGACGCTGCGGGCTCTCTTCGAGCGGCGGCGCGCCGCCTACGCCCTGGCGGATGCGCGTGTGGACGCCTCGCGCGCCGCACCAGGGGAGATCGCACGGGGGATCCTCCTCAATTCGCGCATTTTTCCTCCAGAATTCGCGCGTTCCCGTTGATTTCATCTCGGATGTGGTGATAAAACGGCGACGGTCCGATACATGGAGGATCCTCGATGACCAGGACGGAGCTGATTCAGGCGCTCGCCGACAGCGCGGAGATGGAGCGCAAGCAGGCCAAGCTGTTCCTCGACTCGCTGACGGGCCTCGTCGAAAAGAACATCAAGAAGGGCGGAGACGTGCCGCTGCGCGGCCTGGGCAAGTTCAAGGTCGTGAAGCGGAAGGCCCGCATGGGCCGGAACCCCGCCACCGGCGAGGCGATCAAGATCCCGGCCAAGACGGTTGTGCGCTTCACCGTCGCCAAGCAGCTCAAGGACCTCATCAAGAAGAAGTAAGGCGGACGAGATCCGTTCCCGTTCTGCCACTGGGCCACCCTGCCCGCCTCCCGCGGGCAGGGTGCTTCTTCCGTTGCTCCTCTTCGCGCTCCTCCTCCCCGCGGCCTCGCGCGCCGAGCGGGAGAGCACGCCCGCGCCCGCCGGGGAGCTGCTCGACCTCGTGGTCCGCCCCGCCGGTCCCGCGCGCCGGCATGTCTGCGATTCCGGGGCCACGGTCTCCTTCAACCTGGAGCTGCACAACCGTGGCTCGCGCGCGGTCCACGTGGACGCGGTGCGCTTCCTCTACCTGCTGGGCGACCGTCCGGTCCAGGCGCAGCGGGACGAGGAGTTCCTCCCCGGGACGTGGGTGCGCCGCGAGGTGCGCGTGGATCCCGGCCGCCACGTGGACTGGCCGGGCGTCTGTCTCGCCCAGGTGCCGGAGACCGCCACCCGCCTGCGCGTGGAGCTCGATCTCACGAGCGGCATGGCCCTGCGGCGGCGCCGGGCCACGCAGACGCTGGACGTCCCCATCATCCCCGATCCCGGGAGCGTGGGCCTGAGGCTCCCCTTCGAGGGGTACTGGCGCGTCACCCAGGGACACGGCTGCCGCACCAACCACCGCATCGGGGGGCTGGGAGGGGAGTACTCCTGGGACTTCGCCGCCATCAACCGTCGCGGCCTGCTGGCCAGCGAGGCCTACGAGATCAACCACAGGAACGTGGACACCGCCGCCTTCGGTCAGGCCGTCCTGTCCCCGGTGGACGGCAAGGTCGTGCGCACCGTGACCGACGTGCTCGACAACGACGGGCTGCACGAGTTCCCGCGCCGCAGCCTGCAGGACGACCTGGCCCAGCCGGACTGGATCTTCGGCAACCACGTGGTGCTGGAAGCCGCCCCCGGCGTCTACGTCCTGCTCGGGCACCTGCAGCAGGGCTCGATCGCCGTGCGGCCGGGGGACGCGGTGCACCGCGGCACCCCGCTCGCTCGCTGCGGCAACAGCGGCAACACCTTCGTCCCCCATCTGCACGTGCAGGTGATGGATCGCCAAGATCCCAAGGACCCGGCCGTTCGCGGCCTGCCCGCGCGCATCGAGGACTACGTGGAGTTCCGGGCGGCCGGGGAGGGGCCGACCCGCGACGTGCTGCGGCGGCAAGTGGAGTCCGGGGACCCGGCCGAGGGAACGCTGGTGCTGGCGCCCACTCCCGGCAAGTGAGAGGACCTCAGGCGCCGGTGCGATCCTGGGCCAGCGCGTCGGCCGCGATGTCCTCGCGGTGCCTCAGACCGTCGCTGCGGATCCGCGCCACGCCACGGTAGGCCCGCTCGCGCGCCTGGGCCAGCGACCCTCCGAGGGCGACTACGTCCAGGACGCGCCCGCCCACGCCGACCACGCGTCCCGCTGCGTCGCGCTCGGTACCGGCGTGGAAGACCTCGACCCCCTCCACCTCCTCCGCTTCCTCGACTCCCTCGATGGCATCGCCGGTGGCATGGGCTCCCGGATACCCGCGCGCGGCGAGCACGACGCAGACGGCGGCCTCGTCCTTCCATCGCGGCTCGACGCCGGTGAGGTCGCCTCGTGCCGCTCCCAGGAGGAGGGGGAGCCAGTCCGTGGCCAGGCGGGGGAGCAGGACCTGGGTCTCGGGGTCGCCGAAGCGGACGTTGTACTCGAGCACGCGGGGGCCGGAAGGCGTGAGCATGACCCCGACGAAGAGCACGCCGCGGTAGGGGCGGCCCTCCGCCGCCAGCCCGTCGATGGTGCGGCGCGCCACGCCGTGCAGCAGCGAACGCCGCGTGCTCTCGTCCAGCCACGGGGAAGGGGAGTAGGCCCCCATGCCCCCGGTGTTGGGTCCGCGATCGCCGTCCTCGGCACGCTTGTAGTCCTGGCAGACGGCGAGGTCGAGGCCGTGCGTCCCGTCGCTGAGCACGAAGAAGGACGCTTCGTGGCCGACCAGGCGCTCTTCCACGACGATGCGGGTGCCGGCCGCTCCGAAGGCGCGTCCAGTCAGCATCGCCCGCGCCACCTCCACCGCCGACTCCGGGTCCTCGGCCATCACCACGCCTTTTCCCCCCGCCAGGCCGTCCGCCTTGATCACCAGCGGATAGGAGGCCTCCTCGGAGAGCAGGAAGCGGCCGGCCTCCGCCTCGTCCTCGAAGACCGCGAACTCGGCGGTGGGGATTCCGTGACGGGCCATGAACCGCTTCGCGAAGACCTTGCTCCCCTCGAGCTCTGCGGCCTTGGCACCGGGCCCGAAGACGGCGATCCCCGCCTCGCGCAGGCGGTCGGCGAGCCCGGCCACGAGCGGGGCCTCGGGTCCGACGACCACGAGGTCGTACCGCTCCTCCACGGCATGGCGGACGAGGGCGGGAACGTCCGTCGCGGGGATGGGGACGCGCTGCCCGCGGCGTTCCGTCCCGGGGTTCCCGGGAGCGCAGCGCAGGAGGCCGACGTCGGGGCTTCGGCGCAGGGCCCAGGTGAGGGCGTCCTCGCGCCCCCCGGAGCCGACGATCAGGATCTTGAGGGGAGGAGCCACGGGCCGCGCATTATCCCACGGCGCGGCGCCGGATCAGTGGCAGCCGCAGGAGCCCGAGCCGCAGCCACCGGCCGCGGCCTTCTTCGTCTCGCCGCCGCCGTCCTTGCCGCTCTCGCCGCCCCCCTCCGAGCCGCCGCCCTTGGCGCCGTCCTTGGCGCCGCCCTTGGCGCCACCCTTGCCAGAGTAGCCGTCGGCGTACCACCCGCCGCCCTTGAACTGCACGGCCACCGTCGAGATGAGCTTCTCCAGGGGTCCCCGGCAGGAGGGGCACTCGGTGAGGAGCGGGTCCCCCAGCTTCTGGATCTTCTCCAGGGTGTGACCGCACTTCCGGCACCGGTACTCGTAGATCGGCATGGCCTGGTATTCATGGGGTTCGGGACCGCTTCTGTCAAGAAGCGCTCACTCCCGCTTGGCCGCCCGGCTGGCGGCGTCGACGGGCCGATCTCCGTAGTGCCGGAGGAGGGCCGCCCCCAGCGCCTCCGCCATGCGCTGGCGCTCCTTCCCCGCGCCCAGGAGCGCCGCATCCTCGGCATTGCTCAGGTTCACCACCTCGATGAGGAGCTTGGCCGGGATGGCGTTCCCCCGCAGGACCGCCGGCACCCAGGAGGCGTCGCCGCGCAGGACGCGGTCGCGGATGGGCTTGATGGTCTGCACGGGAAGCCCGGCTGATCGCAGCTCCCGCACCACGGACTCGGCCAGCTTCCGGGACACCGCCTCCGAGCGCACGAGGTCCTTGCGGGGAAAGGAGACGAAGGGCTCGGCCCGCACCTCGCGGTAGACCCGGTAGGCGGGATCGCCGAACCCGTGGGTTCCGCCGCAGCGCGCGGCCCCTGGCACGTAGACCATGGCGCCGCGCAGGGCAGGATGCCGGGCATCGGCATGCAGAGAGAGGAAGACGACGCGGTCCGCCGACCTCCCGGCGGCACGTGCCTGCCGGTAGAGCGCGTTGGCCAGGTACCAGCGGAGGTTCACTCCCATGGGGGCCTCGCCCACCTCCCGAGCCAGGAAGGGAGGGTGCGTCCCCACCGTCCCCTGCTGGTTGGCGAGCAGCGGCTCGGCGTCGGAGGGATCGGTCCCGGTCTGAAGGTCCTCCAGCGTGAGCGCGACCCGTGCCCGCGTGTGCGCCTCCAGCCATCGCTTGAGGCGGCAGGTCAGGTCGTAGACGTAGTCGTGCTCCCAGACGCCGTGGTTCATCGTGCCCAGGTCGCGCCCACCGTGACCGGGATCGAGCACGACCAGCACGCCCTCCAGGCCCCGGCCGGCCTTGGGCACCGGCTGCTGCTCCAGCGCCTGCGCGCGCTCCCGCGAGGCCTTCTCCTGGGCCTTGCGGGCGGGGTCGCTCTCGGGGAGGAACTCGGGCTCGAGCAGATCGAGGGGGACCTTGACCAGCCAGCCCACGGGGATGTCGGTGGCACGTGCGATCCCGCTGCGCCGCTGCACGGTCTCCAGGACGGACTGCACGTCCTCGGCGGCCGTGCGGCCCGTGTAGCGGAGCACCACGGCGCTGTACAGCGCCTCCCCCGCCTTGAGCCGATAGCCGGCGTAGAGACCCTCGTGGTCGCTTCCGTACTCGAGGCTCCCGTCGGCGGAGGTCGGCCGGGGCGCGAACGCGGGGTGGAGCAGGCTCGCGGGGATGCGCACGCGCTGACCCGCCGAGAGCTCCGGGCCGGAGAGGCCGTTCGCTTTCGCGAGATCGATCCAGCGCCGGGCGTCGCCGGTGAACCACGTGGCCACCTCGCCCAGGCCCTCGCCATACGTGGGGAGGGCGCCCGCGCGGGCCCGGTGCACCCAGGCCTTCTCCTGGGGTCCGTCCTCCGGGAAGAGAGCGCAGAGGGCGAGGCGCCGCAGTTCCCCCGAGGCCAGGGCCAAGGGGATGCGGATCTCCGCGGGCAGGGGAGCGGTGGGCTCGAGCCCGTTCCACGCCGCCAGCGCCTCGGGGCCGGCGTCCGGGGCCCAGCGTGCGGCCACCGCACCCCACGTGTCCCCGGGCCGCGGTGACACGGCGAGCTCGATCTCGCGGCCGGAGCGGATCCGCACCGTGAGCTCGGCGTTGAGGACGAGGCTTTCGCCGGTCCCCCCGCGCCGCACCGGCACCCCCACCTGTCCCAGTGCGGCGGCCCCCGCCGTGGCGAGCAGCAGGCAGGCTGCCGCACGCCCCCCGCTCATGCGGCGGCGGGAGGATGGAAGGTGCCGAAGGTGCGCTCCAGCGCGGCGGCGATCCGGAAGAGGCGGGCCTCGCTGAAGTCCGGCCCCAGGACCTGTACGCCCACGGGCAGCCCGCCGGAAGTCCCGACCGGGACGGTCAGCGCGGGGAGGCCGGCCAGGTTCGCGGTGGCGGTGTAGACGTCGGACAGATACATGGACAGAGGATCCGACACCTTCTCTCCCAGGGGGAAGGCGGGGGTCGGGGTGGTCGGAGTGAGCACGGCGTCGAAGCCGGCCGCGAAGACCTCCTGGAAGTCGCGGCGGAGCAGCGCGCGCAGGCGCAGCGCCCGGCCGTAGTAGGCGTCGTGGTAGCCGGCGGAGAGGACGAAGGTCCCCAGGAGGATGCGCCGCTTCACCTCGGGACCGAACCCCTCCCCGCGCGTCGCCCGGTACATCCCCTGCAGGCCGGTCCCCGGGTCCACGCGGGAGCCGAAGCGGACGCCGTCGAAGCGGGCGAGGTTGCTCGAGGCTTCGGCGGTGGCGATCACGTAGTAGGTCGGGATCGCCCAGGGCGTGTGGGGAAGCGAGACCTCGGAGACCTCGGCTCCCGCGGCGGCGAGGCGTGAGGCCGCCTCGTGCGCGGCCGCTGCGACCTCGGGGGCCAGCCCCTCACCGAAGTACTCGCGAGGAAGACCGAGGCGCAGGCCCCGCACCTCCTCGCCGCAGGCGCCGGCATAGTCCTCGACCGGTCGCGCCGCTGCGGTGGCATCGTCGGGATCGGGACCGGCGAGCACCGCGAGCAGAGCCGCCGCGTCGGCCACCGTCCCCGCGAGCACGCCCACCTGGTCCAGCGAGGATCCGAAGGCCACCAGGCCCGAGCGGGAGACGCGCCCGTAGGTCGGCTTCACGCCCACGACACCGCAGAAGGCGGCGGGCTGCCGCACCGATCCGCCCGTCTCGCTCCCCAGCGCCGCCGGCACCATGCCGCAGGCGACGGCGACCGCGGATCCTCCACTCGATCCGCCCGGCACCCGCGCGGGGTCCCAGGGGTTGCGCGAGGGCCCGAAGGCCGAGTTCTCCGTGGACGATCCCATCGCGAACTCGTCCAGGTTCGTCTTCCCGAGGACGACGGCCCCCGCCCGGCGCAGGCGCGCGACCGCCGTCGCATCCCGCACGGGGACGAACTCCCGGAGAAGCGCGCTGCCGCAGGTGGTGGCGAGTCCGGCGGTGGCCAGGTTGTCCTTGACGGCGATGGGGATCCCACAGAGCGGTCCCGTCTCCCCCCGAGCCCGGGCGCGGTCGGCCTGCCGGGCCTCCTCTTCCGCGCGGGGGTTCAGGCGCAGGAACGCGTGCAGGGCAGGATCCATGGCGGTGATCCGCTCGAGGCACCGGCCGACGAGCTCGACCGCGGTGGTCTCGCCGGACGCCAGGCCTGCGAGCATCGCCCGCACGCCCGGCCGCACCGCGGTCATCCGGACAGGACGCGCGGGACCCGGAAGAGACCGGCGAAGACCTCCGGGGCGGGGGCCAGCGCGTCCTCGACGGGGAGCGACGGGCGCACCTCGTCCCGCCGGAGCGGGGCGGCAGCTTCCTCGGCGTGCGCCGCGACGTCCGCCTCCACGACGTCCACCTCCTGGAGCTTTGCCACGTGTGCGAGGATCGTCGCCAGCTGGGCGCGGAGATCGGGGAGGGTGGCTTCGTCCAGGGTGAGCTGCGCCAGCCTGGCGAGCTGACGCAAAACGGCGTCGTCGAGGGTGCCGTCGCTCACGCGCCGCACCCTACCACAGCGCATCCCTAGAACTCGGGACGGATGCGGAAACGATAGCCGGCGGCCGGCGACCCGGCGACCGCGTCGAAGCTCGAGGTGGATCCCCGCGTGGCCAGGAGCCGGTCCCGCCTGAGCTCGGAGGGGCCCGCCCCCCCGGGGAGCTTCCCGTCCAGCGCGACCTCCACCTCCACGACCTCCGCCCCCACCCGCACGGGGGTGAGCCGCAGGCGGAGCACCTCTTCGCTCTCCCCGCTCCCCCGGCGGAACGCGTACTCGACCGTCTCCCCGACGAGCGTGTGCAGGGCGTTGGTCTCCAGGGGCAGGCTTTCCGTCCCGCTCACGCGCTCCAGCGTGAGGTTGAAGATCACGGGGGCGCCGAGCCCGCTGGGGACGCCCACGATCGGGCGCTGGTCGCTCTCGATCTCGAGCGCCAGCACCAGCGTCCGTCCCGGGCGCCGGTGCAGCTCCAGGAGCGCCGTCGCCCCCTCCGCGAGGGAGAGGGTGCGGTCCAGACGCACGGGCGCCTCCCCCGGGGGACGCAGCACGGCGTCCAGGTGCACGCGGTGTCCCCCCTCCGGCGCCTCCTGCCGAAGCGCCTCCAGGACCAGCCCCGCCGATCCGGAGGCGTCCCAGGGGACGTCCAGCTCCAGCCGCCCGGGACGGTCCGGCTCCAGGTCCATCGTCCCGTCGGAGAGCACCACCGACGCGCTTCCCGGGGTGGACAGGACCCGGCACGTGAGGTGGTAGACCGGGACCTGGACCACGGGATAGGGCGCGGCCGCCGCCCATCCCGGGAGGAGCGCGATCCCCGCCCACCGCAGAAGCCTCCGACCCGCCATCGTCCCCCCCCGGGCAGCCGCCGCCGTTGACAATGTAGGAATCTAAAACCTAGACTCAAGGAAGTCCGCGAGGCCCGACCTTGGGGGACCCCGGTCTCGAGGAGGATGCCATGCGGCAGCGCGGAGCGCGCGGAGCCTTCCGGCGGGGAGTGCTCCTGCTCGCCGTCCTCGGCTGGATCCCGGTGACGTTCGCGGTGCCCCGGCCGGAGTTGGCCGGCACGGTGCGCGATGCGGTGGGTGTGTTCCTCCAGGGCGTGGAGGTGCTCGTCCTGCGCGAGCGCGGGGCGGATCCCATCGCCGTCGCCCACACCGATTCCTCGGGCAAGTTCGCTTTGGCCGATCTCCCACTGGGGACCTACCGGGTCGTGGCCGTGAAGGACGGCTACGCCACCTGGCTGGGGCGGGTCTCGGTGGCCTTCCGCACGACCCTCGACCTCGTGCTGCAGCCGGTCTCGGCCGACCCCACCCTCGATCCCGACTGGGCGCTGCGCGTCGGGGACCGCAGCCTCCTCCGTGAGACGGATCCCGGGGCGCTGCTCCTCCCCGTCGGCCTGGAACAAGAGGAAGGGCGAGGAGGCACCACCGTGGCCCAGGACGGCGTCGACCGCCCAGTCCAGGGAGAGGTGGCGCACATCCTGAATTTCGGCGCGGACGCGGTGGACGGACCGCGGGCGCATCTCCAAGGCGGGGACACGCGGGTCCTCCTGGCCTCCCACCCCGGCGAACGCACCGCCGTGCGGCTGGAAGGACGGCGGCACGCGTTGGACACCGAGGGCGGAAGCTCCTGGGACCGTTCCGAGCTCGCCCTCGATCTCGCGTACGACACGAGCCTGGACGGGCAGCTCGACGTGAAGGCCTTCTACGGCGCGCGCGAGGGCAGCCCGATCGCCGGCCAGGACGTCTCCCGCGTCTGGGGCTACGACGCGAGCTGGTCCCGCCGCTTCTCCCCGACCTCCCGTCTCACGGCCGGGCTCGCCTACCTCGATACCGGCGCGGAGTCGTCGGCCTTCGCCGGCCCCGCGCCCGCGGCCGCCCGGGCGATGCGCGCGGGCACGACCTACGCGACCCGCTTCGGCGACGACCACGACGTCACCGTGCGGTTGCTGGCCCGCTCCGCCGAGCTGTCCGCGCTCGACCTGCTCACCGCCGAGGGCCCCGCCGGCCCCTCGGAGATCTCGCTCACCGCGGGGGTTCCCGATCCTCTGGGGTGGGGCGTCCGCTTCGACGTCCAGGACGCATGGCGGGTCCGTGCGCCCCTCACCTTCTTGCTGGGCATCGGCTACGAGGCGGACGTGACGGGGATGGGGCCCGCGAGGCTGGTCCAGGAGGCCGGCCTGCAGTGGTCCGAGGCCGACCTGCAGCTGGACCTCCGCCTGTCCCACCATGCCCTCGACGTTCCGGAGGGGAGCTTGGCCGCCCCCCTCGAGGATCGCCTGGGCTGGTCCGCGGCGCTCCAGTTCCCCATCGGGTCCCGCCTGCGAGCCCGAGGGGAGGCCTGGGACACGCCGGTCGGGGATGCCGGTCTCGACGGCCGGGTGGACGGTCTGGTGCTGGACCGCGCGGTCTTCGTGACGGACGGCATGGCGGCCACCCGCGCGCGACGGCTGACCCTGGAGCACGAGGCCCGCCGCACCCGTGCCTTCGTGCAGATGGAGCAGGGCTCCGCCCGCGGCGGACTGGCCGTGATCCGGTCCGCGGATCAGGTGGTCGGTGCCCAGGAAGCGCAGGAGCTCGCGTACGTGGCCGGGCGCCTGGGCATGCGCCTGGTGCCCACCGGAACCGACGTGTCCGCCGAGTACCGCCGGGTGCTCGCCACCGGTTCCGTGGAAGGTGAATCCGTCGAGCTCCGTATCGCACAAGATTTGGTGCGGCTCCAGTCGCGTGGGGCGGCCTGGCGGCTTCTGCTCGCGGCCCGGTCCATCCAGGATGGTCCGGCCGCAGCCGATGGTTCCGGCGACGGGACCCAGCACTGGATGGGGGCGGGGATCTCGCTGGCCTTCTGATCGCGTCCGGCGATCCAAGGTTTCGGACGTCCCGCGCATCCGATCCAGATTGTTGTTCCCGGCGCTCCGGAACGTCCCGTTTCGGGCACACCGGGCGAGGGGCCGGCGGGTCGGTGCGTGGCGCATGGTTTGCAGCGAACGCAGCGGATCGGCGGATCGCCGTCGCCGGAGCAGGGAAGGTGCGGACGCTCGGCATGAAGCAGTGGGCGCGCGCGGGACTGCTGGCCGCCGCCGTCGGTCTCGCGGTCCTGGGGAGCGTGTCCTTCGCACGCAGGCTCTGGGGGACCCAGCCCGCTCTCGGCGTCTCCTGGACCCCGTCCTCGCTGGGGCCGATCGCCACCGAGCTCGAGACGGGAAGTCCGGCCGAGCGTGCGGGCCTGCGCGTGGGGGATGTGCTCGTGTCCGTGGACGGGCAGCCCGCGCGGGGAGCGCTCCGTGAAGTGAGCCTGCCGTGGGCCGCGAGCGAGCGGGCCGTACGGGTGGAGGTCCGGCGCGGCGGCGCTCGGCTCTCTCTGAGCCTGCGCGCGGATCTCGCGCACCAGGCACCCGATCTCTACGGGTACCTGAGCCTGGTCGGTCTCGCGTTCCTCGTGTCGGGCGTCTTCGTGGTCTGGCGCTGGCCGTCGCTGCGGGGGAGCGGCGTGTACGCCGCGCTCGCCGCCAGCCTGTTCACCGCGCTCGTCTTCAGCCACACGGGGGCCGGCGGGCCGGTCGACTGGACGATTTTCTGGATGGACCTCGCCGCCGGCGCCCTCGCCCCGGCCCTGCTCGTGGACCTGGCGCTGGCCCTGTCGCGGCGTGCTCTCCCCACGCGGGCGCTCATGCGCCTGTGCGCCTACTCCGGCAGCGGCGCCCTGTTGCTGCTGGCGTTCTGGGGCGTGCAGGGAAACGGAGCCCTGCGTTTCCCGGATCCGGCGGCCGCCATCCAGGGCCTGGACCGCCTGCAGAACCTCTTCCTGGGGGTGGCCGTGGCGGCGGCCGCCGCGGTCATGGGAACCGCCTACGCGCGCTCCCGCTCCTTGCTGCACCGCGGTCAGCTCCGCTGGATGCTGTGGGGCTTGGGCATCGGCCTGGCTCCCTTGACGCTCCTCTACCTCCTTCCCTGGACGCTGGGCGCCGCCGTTCCGGCATGGGCGCAGTTCCTGGCGGTGGTTCCCCTGCTGGCGGTCCCTCCGTTCTTCACGGCCGCGCTCGTGCGCTATCGGCTCGACGACCTGGGGCTCATCCTCCGCCGGGGCTCGGTGGAGGTGACGGCGGCCTTCTGCACGGTGGCGGTCTATGCCGTGACCGTCCTCATGCTGCGCTGGCTGGGAGAGGGCGGCCTGCTCCCCCTCACCCGGAACGTCGCCCGCTGGGTGGCGATCCTGCCCGCGGCCATCGCCTACCCACAGCTGCGCACCTGGGTGCGGGCGGGGGTGGAGCGCGCCTTCTTCAAGAAGCGCTACAGCTACCGCGCCACCCTGCTCGATTTCGCCCGCGAGCTGAACGCGGAGAGCGATCTCGCCCATTTGCTGGAGCGCCTGCGCGAGCGCGTGATGGCCACCCTGGGGATCGAGGAGGCGCGCATCCTGGTCCGGGTGGAGGGAGACGGCTTCGAGGCGGCGGACGGAAGCCGCGTCGCCTTTCCCGGCGAGGGCAACGCCGTTCCCACCCACTCTCGCCTGGAGCCGGGCTCGCTGTCGGCGCTCCCCTGGGCGCGTCATCTCTTCGCCATGCGCGTCAAGGGGAGCTTGCGCGCGCTGCTCGTCGTCTCCGACCGCGGCGACGGACCCCTCACCAGCGAGGATCTCTCGCTGCTCTCCACGCTCGCCGCCCACGCCTCCACCGCCATCGAGGCGGCCCGGCTCCTGCGGGAGGTGCGCCGGCACGCCGCCGAGGTGGGGCGGCTGCAGTCGCGGCAGGAGCGGATCCTCGAGAGCAGCGGTGTCGGGCTCCTCCTCGCCGACGGCGACGGCAGGATCCTGGCCTGGAACCGAGCCCTGGAGATGATCTACGGCCTTCCCCGCGACGAGGCGCTGGGCAGGCAGATCGCGGACGTGTTCCCGCTGCAGCTGGTGCGCCGCATCGAGCGGCAGCTCGATGGGGGGAACGAGGGGCGGCTCTACCGGCAGACCCTGGTCAACCGGCGCGGGGAGCGCCGGGTCGTCAACCTCTCCATCTCGGCGGCGGGCGCCGACCGGCAAGAGGACGGCGCCGGGGTCGTCACCTTCGACGACATCACCGACCGCTTGCAGATGGAGGAGCAGCTGTCGCGTCAGGAGCGCCTCGCCTCCCTGGGCATGCTGGCGGCCGGCGTGGCGCACGAGATCAACACGCCGCTCACCGGGATCTCGAGCTACACCCAGATGCTGCTGGAGGACACCTCTCCCGCCGATCCCCGCCATGGCCTTCTGGCCAAGATCGAGGACCAGAGCCGGCGGGTCTCCTCGATCGCCGGCGCCCTGCTCAACCTGGCCCGTCCCGAGCGGGGAGCCTTCGAGGATCTCTCCCTGAACGATGCGGTGGCCGAGGTGCTCCACTGGTTCGCGCCCGAGGTGAAGCCCCGCGAGATCCAGGTGGAGTCCCACCTGGATCCGGCGCTTCCCCCGCTGCACGGTCACAAGGGGAAGCTGCAGCAGGTGCTGCTCAACCTCCTGCGGAACGCCGCCGATGCCGTGGTCTCCGGTGGGCGCATCGAGGTCACGACGGCGCTGCGCGAGGGGCGGGTGGTGCTGGAGGTTCTGGACGACGGCATGGGGATCCGTGAGGAGGACCTCCCGCACGTCTTCGATCCCTTCTTCACCACCAAGGGACGAGGCAAGGGCACCGGGCTCGGCCTCGCCATCAGCTACGGGATCGTCCGGGAGCATGAGGGCGACCTGCAGGTGGAGAGCGCCCGGGGCGAGTGGACCCGCTTCCGCGTCGAGCTGCCCGCCCGGGCGACGGCGAGGGCAAGGGCCTGAAGAGCGGCGCTGCTACAATCGACGATTCCATGCTCCCGCAAGCGCGCACCGCGTCCGAGGGCAGGGTCCTGGTGGTGGACGACGAGCCGGTGGTGCTCGACGTGCTCCGGAACCTGCTCGACAAGGAGGGCTACGCGGTGGACGCGGCGGCGGATGCCGCCACCGGCCGCGCCCTCCTGGAGTCCGGCACCCCCTGGGACGCCGTCCTCCTCGACCTCATGCTCCCCGACGCGGACGGGCTGCAGGTGCTGCGCTGGATCCGGGAGCGCCAGCCCGATCTGGCCGTGGTCATGATCACCGCGTTCGGCACGGTGGAGAACGCGGTCGCGGCCATGAAGCTGGGGGCCTTCCACTACGTCACCAAGCCGTTCAAGAACGACGAGGTGCGGGCGCTGGTGCGCCAGGCCGTGCAGACCACGCGCCTGCGGCAGGAGAACAAGGACCTCAAGAAGGCGCTGGAGGAGCGCTTCCGCTTCGAGAAGCTGGTGGGGAAGTCGCGGGCGATGCAGGAGGTCTATCGCCTGGTGGAGCAGGTGGCGGGGAGCCGCGCCACCGTCCTCATCCAGGGCGAGAGCGGTACCGGCAAGGAGTTGGTGGCTCAGGCCATCCATCGCCGGAGCTCGCGGGCCGGGAAGCCCTTCCTGGTCGTCAACTCGAACAGCATCCCCGCCGATCTCCTGGAGGACAACCTCTTCGGCCACGCCCGGGGCGCGTTCACCGGGGCCACCGGGACCAAGCTCGGTCTCCTGGAGATGGCGGACGGCGGCACCATCCTCTTCGACGAGATCAGCACGGTGGCCGTGGAGGTCCAGGCCAAGCTGCTGCGCGTGATGCAGGAGCGGGAGTTCCTTCCCCTGGGTGCGCTGGAGAGCAAGACGGTGGACGTCCGCATCCTGGCGGCCACCAACGAGGACCTGAAGGCGCTTACCGAGCAGGGCCGTTTCCGCGACGACCTCTACTACCGCCTCAACGTGATCAGCCTCACCCTGCCTCCGCTGCGCAAGCGCCCCGAGGACATCCCCATGCTGGTGGAGCACTTCCTCGCCCGCTTCAACGCAGAGAACGGCAAGAGCGTGGAGCGCGTCACTCCGGCGGTGCTGGAGCGCCTCCTCCTCTATCCCTGGTCGGGGAACGTGCGGGAGCTCGAGAACGTCATCGAGCGCGGAGTGGTCCTGGCCCGGGGGAAGGAGATCGACGTCGACCTCCTCCCACGGGAGCTGCTGGAGAGGGTCTCCCTCCCCGAGGTCGCGGTGCTGCCGGAGGGCATGGGCTTCTACGACGCGGTCAGCCGCTACGAGAGGCAGCTCATCGAGGCCGCGCTCCGGCGGGCGGGGGGGGTGCAGAAGCAGGCCGCGGAGATGCTGGGGCTGAAGCCCACCACCCTCAACGAAAAGATCAAGCGCCTGGGGATCATCGTCCCCTTCTGAGGGGACGGCCGACCCATCCGCCCCCTCCCCCGTCCCCCCGACGGGCCCCCTCGCTGCACTGGAGCAGCACGCGATCCACCTGGGGCGTGCATCGGGGGCAAAATGGGGTTAAACAACTGAGTGACCGTGGCCTCCGGGTGATGAACGTTGACGTCTCCGGGGGCCGATGGTACATACAGCGGCTTCCGTCCGGGGGGTTCCAACCGGCTGTTTCCGTCCAGGAGGGGTCATGAGGGCTGTCAAAGGGGTGCTTGCGACGCTGGTCGTCTGGGTGGCCGTGTCGGTCGCCTCGGCGCAAACCGGTGGTCTGAAGGTGGTGGTCCTCGACGGAGCCGACAAGTCCCCGCTTCCCGGCGCCATCGTCACGCTGAGCCATCAGCTCGGCTACGTGAAGGAGAGCTCGGTCCAGACGGACGTCCAGGGGGTCGCCAACTTTCCCGTGCTGCGGCCGGGGGAGGGGTACCGCATCCGGGTCATCATGTCCGACTACTCGGACTACGACAGTGGCGCGGAGGTCCGCATCAAGATCGGCGCCCCTCTGGTGCTGCAGGTGCCCATGCTCCCCGTCCTCAAGGAGGTCGTGAAGGTCACCGGCAAGACGGAGATGGTGGACCTCGATCAGAACGCGCAGACCACGACCTTCGGCAGCGAGTTCATCCAAGACCTGCCCGTGCCCGGCCGCTTCTACCAGAACGTGCTCACCCTGGCGCCCGGCGTGGACGACTCGGACGGTGACGGCAATCCCAACGTGCTGGGAGCGCGCGAGCGCGACTTCAAGGCCAACGTCAGCGGCGTCAGCAACCAGGATCCCCTCACCGGCGGCTTCGCCAGCCTGGTGAACCCCGACTCCATCGAGGAGATCGAGGTGGTCACCTCCGGAGCCGGAGTGGAGTACGGCGGCGCCCAGGGCGGCTTCGCCAACATCGTCCAGAAGCAGGGAAGCAACGACTTCGAGGGGGTCGCCAACCTGCTGTTCCGTTCCAGCCTGCTGGACGGGAACGGTGCCGATGGGACCATTCAGGGTGACAAGCTGCAGTCGTTCAAGCAGTACCAGCCGGCGATCCAGCTCTCCGGTCCCATCGTCCGCGACAAGCTCTGGTACCGGTTGTCCCACGAATACCACTACATCGATCAGCCCATCAACACGGTGGGCACGGTGGCCCTGTTCACCACCCGCCGCAAGCTGAACGACGACCTCATCACCTGGCAGGCCTCCCCCCGCAACAAGCTGCAGTTCCAGTACCGCTCCGACCCCCAGGAGTACAGCAACATCAACGTCACCTCGCTGCGCGGTCCCGATTCCGCAGAGGAGCGGACGGTGAGCGGTCCCACGTACGTGTTCACCTGGGACGCCCCCTACTCCACGGCCCTCCTGGTGCACAGCCTGGTCTCCTGGCAGGACAACCATTTCGAGTTCCTGCCTACCACCCAGGGGATCACCAACAACTGCGTCAGCGGCGTGGACGGGATCGCCACCTCGCTCTCCGGCGCCTACTGCCAGAACGCCACCACGGGCCAGGTGAGCGGCTCCTACAACCGCACCTGGACGGACGACCGCCAGCGCCTCACCGTCCACAGCGACGCCGAGCACTTCGCCACCAAGCTGTGGGGCTTCGACCAGCGGATCCGCTTCGGCTTCCACGTGGAGAACGAGCGCTACGCTCGCGAGCTCACCGACCGGCCCCAGATCTTCTTCTTCAAGTTCACGCCCAGGCCGGACGAGAGCGAAGGGAACAGCGGCGAGCTCGATCCCGTGGGTCTGGCCCTCACCCAGTTCAGCATCCCCCAGACGAGCTTCGCCCGGGCCACCGGGGTCAAGTACTCCGTGTTCGGCCAGGACCAGCTCTCCCTGACCTCGAACGTGACCGCCACCGTGGGCCTGCGCGTGGACCGCGAGGACATCCAGGCCAAGGGGAAGGAGCAGTTCGACCCCGCGGCGCAGTCGGCGCTCTATGCGGACCTGGTCGCCTCCTGCAACGGCACCCAGGTTTGCCGGGACGGTTTGAACCCGGCGAACCTGCTGCCCCTGGCCTTCACCTCGTTCGAGAACATCGGGGACCTGAAGGCGGAGCTGGCGAGCATCCTGCAGGTGGACGAGAGCGCGATCAATCTCTCGAACCTCACGAGACAGATCAACGATTCGTGGTACCGGCGCCGGCAGCTCTCGAACATCGACATCTCCAACACGAATCTCTCGCCTTTCCTGGCCGTCAACTGGGATCCCTTCCGGGACGGCAAGACCAAGGTTTCGGGGACGCTGGGTCGCCACTACGACCACATCTTCCTGGGCGTGCCCCTGAACGAGATGGAGCCCGCCTCCTTCTTCACCCGGATCGAGACCCGCTTCCAGGGCGGGGAGCAGGTCATCCCGCCCGGCGCCTTCGGCTCCATCGCCCCCACCAACGCCGACATCACGGTGGTGGACCGCAACCTGAAGACGCCCTACCAGGACGAGCTCACCCTGGGGCTGGAGCGGGAGCTCTGGCAGGAGACGTCGCTCAAGCTCAGCTACGTCCGAAGGAAGTTCAAGGACCAGTTCCAGGACACCGACATCAACCACGCTCCCGGCGACTATGGGCACTGCCTGCTGGGGAACACCGGCTGGGTCGTGAGCCCCAGTCCCGGACAGGGCGAGCAGATGTTCGATCCCTACACCAACACGTTCTACGCCGACAACGATCCCGGTGCCGGGGACGGGCGCATCGACGATTGCAACGGCAAGATCGAGGTGGTGGACCTGCCGCCCGGCGAGGATCCGGGGGCACCGACGAGCAAGGTGACGAACGAGCCCGACGGCGTGCCCGACGCCTACCTGCTGAACCCCTCCTTCGGGTCCATCTACCTGGTGGGGAACTACAACACCACCGATTTCGTGGCCTACATCCTCGAGCTGACGCGGCGGCAGTACAAGGGCTGGCAGATGGAGGCCTCCTACACGTACTCCCGCGCCGTGGGGGACGCCGAGGACTACAACACGCTCGCCGGCGACGACCTCTCCAACCGGGACTACGAGCGCGGCTATCTCTCCTACGACCGCCGGCACGCAATCAAGGTCAATGCCACCACCATCACCCCCTGGGGCTTCCGGGTGGGGACGGCGGTGAACTGGCTGTCCGGCCTCCCGTACTCGCAGCTCCAGACAAGGCTGGCGGTGGATTCCCTGCCCCCCGCCTACGCCAGTCTGGAAGAGCAGATCGCGCCGCGTGTGCGGTTCGTCTATCCCACGCGGCAGCGGAACGACATGCGGAACCGGTCGTACTGGAACGTGGACGTGAACGCGGCCAAGGAGTTCAACCTGAAGGGCGGCATGAACCTCCAGCTGCGGGCCGAGATCTTCAACCTCTTGAACAGCGACTACCTGCAGATCCTGGGCAACTTCGACGGGAACAACGCCTGGTTCCGCGACTTCGGTCGCTCCTTCCAGATCTCCGGCCGGCTGGCGTTCTAGACGGGATCCGCCGGTGCGGCAGGTCGCGGCGGTCGTCGTTCTGGCCGCCGTGACCGCCGCGCTGGGCGCGGCCGGGCCCTCCTCACGCTCCTGGCGGGACGGGCCGGTCCGCTACCTCCTCACCGCGGACGAGCACCGGCGCTTCGGGCGCCTGCGCACCCCCGAGGCCCGCGAGGCCTGGGTGGACCGATTCTGGCGCCGGCTGGATCCCGACCCCACCACCCCCGCGAACGAGTTCCGGGATCGCTTCGAGGCGCGCGTCGCGGAGACCGACCGGTTCCACGAGCCGCCTTTCCCCGGCTGGTGCACCGATCGCGGCCGCGTGCTGCTGCTGGCGGGCCCTCCCGCCTCGATCCGGCGCGACAACCACGACCCTGTCGCCGTGGAGCGCGAGATCTGGACCTACACCTCGGAGCCGACACGCAGCCGCGGCACGGTGGAGGTCGTCTTCTATCGCGACGGGCAGGACCGCTTCCGTCTGGAGCCGGAGCGGCCCCAGGTGCTGAGCGTGGATCCGGAGCACATCGAGACGATGGCGCGCGCCATGCGGCTGCGGGGGAGTTCCGCGAACGCCATCCGCAACTTCGTGCAGCGCATCCAGGAGTCCGAGGCGCGGGCGCGGGTCTGGCCCCCCGACGCACCCATGCGGGGGGAGCCGGCGCACCCGCCACCTCCTCCGCCGGCAACGGTGGAGGAGGGCGTGCACCTGCGCACGGGCACCTGGTTCTTCCAGGCCGCGGACGGCAGCGTGCTGGCGATGTTCGCGGCGGATGCGGCCTTGCCCGCCGGCACGCCGCCGGAGGCGGCGGTGTGGATCCGGAGCGCGGGGGAGGGGACGGCCGGAGGGAGCCTGCACGTGCCGCTGCTCCTGGCGGAGGAGGGAGGGACCGAGGAAGGCTGGGGACGGTTCACGGGCCGCGCCTACCTGGAGCCCGGCGCCTACGACCTGCGCTTCGCCGTGCGCGAGCCGGGGGGGACGCTGCGGGTCCGCAGCGAACGGGTGGAGGTCCCTGAGATGGGGCAGGGGGTCCTCTCCGCCAGCTCCGTGGTCCCCGCCGAGCGGTTCGGTCCGGCGTCCCCGCGGGATGCGATCTTCGCCGTGGGGTCCGAGGAGGTGGTGCCCCGCCCCGATGCCACCTTCCGTCGCTCCGAGCCCCTGCGGCTGTACTTCCAGCTCTACGGCGCGGAGCCCGACGCCGCCACGCTGCGACCCCGGGTGGACCTGCGCGTCCAGTTCTCGAGCGTGGGGCGCAGGCTGCGCCGGCAGGGGGAGGCTTTCGTGGTGCGGGGGGCCAGCGGGGCCTCCATGGGTCTGTCGCTGCCGGTGGGGAACTGGCCCCCCGGCGAGTACCAGGCCCGCATCGACCTGCACGACCGGGTCTCGGGCCAGCGCGCCACCACCACGGGGACGTTTCGCATCGAGTAGAATCCCCGGCTCCATGCGCCCCCAGATGCGCCTGCACGACACGAGAACCCGCGCGCTGGTCACGCTGAGCCCCATCGAGCCCGGCCACGTGCGCCTGTACACCTGCGGTCCCACCGTCTACGACTTCGCTCACATCGGGAACTTCCGCACCTACGTCTGGGAGGACCTGCTGCGGCGGACCCTCAAGCTCCTCGGCTTCCGGGTCACCCAGGTGATGAACATCACGGACATCGAGGACAAGATCATCGCCCGGGCCATGGCCGCGGGCACGTCCATCGAGGAGGTGACGGCCCCGTTTATCGAGGCCTTCTTCGAGGATCTGGACGTGCTGCGCATCGAGCGGGCCGAGGTCTATCCCCGCGCCACCGAGCACGTCCCCGAGATGATCGAGGTGGCCAGGCGCCTGGAGGCGGCCGGCCTGACCTACGTCAGCCAGGGCTCGCTCTACTTCCGCATCGGGTCCTTCCCCGCCTACGGGTCCCTCTCCCACCTGGATCGACGCGAGATCAAGGTCGGCGCCCGGGTGGACAGCGACGAATACGAGAAGGACGACGCCCGCGACTTCGTGCTCTGGAAGGGCCACCGCCCGGGAGAGCCCTCCTGGGACAGCCCGTGGGGGCCGGGCCGGCCGGGGTGGCACCTGGAGTGCTCGGCCATGAGCATGAAGTACCTGGGGGAGACCTTCGACCTGCACACCGGCGGGGTGGACAACATCTTCCCCCACCACGAGAACGAGATCGCCCAGAGCGAGGGGGCCACCGGGCACCCCTTCGTGCGCACCTGGGTGCACGCGGCCCATCTCCTCGTGGAGAACGAGAAGATGGCGAAGTCCAAGGGGAACTTCTACACGCTGCGGGACCTGCAGGCCCGAGGCCACGATCCCCGGGCGCTGCGCCTGCTCCTCCTCTCCACCCACTACCGGAGCCCGCTGAACTTCACCTTCGAGGCGCTGTCGCGCGCGGCTTCCGACCTGCGGCGCCTGGACGACCTCACGGCTCGCCTGGAGCGGGAGCCGAGCCAGCCGGGGGGCAGCCCCCAGGCGGAGGCGCGCGCCGCGGCGGCGGAGGAGGAGTTCTGCGCCGGCCTGGCCGAGGACCTCAACGTCAGCGTCGCCCTGGCCGCGCTCTTCCGCCTGGTGCGGGAGACCCATGCCGCGCTGGACCGCCGCGAGCTCCCGGACGCCTCCCGGGCCCGCGTGCGCGAGGCTCTGGCGGCCATGGACACCGTGCTCGCGGTGCTGGAACGGCCGCAGGAGAGCCTGGACGCCAGGGTGGCCGCGCTCATCGAGGAGCGGACGCAGGCGCGCAAGGCGCGCGACTTCGCCCGGGCGGACCGCATCCGGGACGAGCTGTCCGCCATGGGGATCGTGCTGGAGGACACGCCGCAGGGCGTGCACTGGAAGCGGCGGGTGGAGTAGGCCTAGCCGCGCTTGCGGGACCGCCGCCAGCGGGGCCCCGAGGCCGAGGGCTCGGGGAGCCCGCGCACCAGCAGCACGGGGATGCTGCTGCGGTGGCGCACGGTGTCGGCCACGCTGCCGTACAGCAGGTCGGACAGGAAGCGATGGCCGTGGGTGGACATGGCGATGAGGTCGCAGCCCTCGCGCTCCGCCGCCTCCGCGATCTCCGCCGCCGGATCCCCGCTGGCCAGGATGGCGTCCACCCGCAGCCCCTCGCGCTCCAGGCGGTCGGCCACCCCCTCCAGGTACTCGCGGTCGCGCTGCATCTCCTCCGACTCCCGGAGCTGGAGCTGGTGGATGTTGCGCGCCGCCCAGCCGTCGGCCACGTGGATGAGGAACAGGGAGGCCTCGGTGAGATGCGCCAGCCGCGCCACGTGCTCCAGGATGGCCTCGTCGTAGGCGGAGCACTCCAGGGGCACGAGGATGCGCCGGTACATCAGCCCAGCCAGCCCTGGAAGGTCTGCACCAGCATCCACCCGTTCAGGACAGCGATCACCGCGAAGACCGCGTACCCCAGCAAACGGATCCAGCGCGGGTTGACGAAGGGCCCCATCTTGGCGGGATCGGAGGTGAAACGCACGAGAGGGAAGACGGCGAAGCCCAGCTGCAGGCTGAGGATGACCTGGCTGAGCACGAGCAGGCGCGCCGTGCCGCTCTCCCCGTAGAGCGCGGCCACCACCACGGCGGGCACGATGGCGATGGAGCGCGTGATCAGACGGCGCACCCAGGGGCGCAGGCGGATGTCCAGGAACCCCTCCATCACGATCTGGCCGGCCAGGGTCCCGGTGAGCGTGGAGTTCTGCCCCGAGGCCAGCAGCGCCAGGGCGAAGACGGTGCTGGCGCCCCCCACGCCCAGGAGCGGTGTGAGCAGCGCGTAGGCCTGGTGGATCTCCGCCACGTCCGTCCGGCCCGCCCGGTGGAAGGTGGCGGCAGCCACGATCAGGATGGCGGCGTTGATGAAGAGCGCGAAGGAGAGCGCCACGGTGGAGTCGAGGAACGCGTAGCGGATGGCCTCGCCCTTCCCCTCGGCGTTCTCCGCGTAGCGGCGCGTCTGCACGATCGAGGAGTGCAGGTACAGGTTGTGGGGCATCACCGTGGCGCCCAGGATCCCCAGGGCGATGTACAGCATGGCGGGGTTCGTGAGGATGGCCGGGTTGGGGACGAAGCCCCGCAGGACGCCGCCCACGTCGGGTCGCGAGATCAGAATCTCGAAG
>Ga0070695_100000418_pt1 | contig 21992 bp, 20 predicted proteins | sample KBSK1252metaG_FD_65471 | JGI IMG/M metagenome (GOLD analysis project Ga0070695, IMG submission 65471) | Corn, switchgrass and miscanthus rhizosphere microbial communities from Kellogg Biological Station, Michigan, USA - KBS K1-25-2 metaG | ecosystem: Host-associated > Plants > Roots >...
GGCGTCACCGTCTTCGAAGGCGCGCGCGTCATCGTCGGCGACGGTCGCGCTCCGATCGAGAACGCCACGTTTATCGTGACCGGCAACCGGTTCACCGCGGTCGGACGCGCGGCGGACGTTCGTGTCCCGGCGGGCGCGACACGCGTCAACCTGGCGGGTAAGACCGTCATCCCCGGGATCATCGACACGCACAATCACCTCAGCCAGACGCGCGAGATGCTCATCGACGACTTGAAGCGGCGCGCGTACTACGGCGTCACCGCCGCGCAGAGCATGGGGCAGGACACCACCAACGTCTCGTTCCAGATCCGTGAAGAGACGAATGCCGGCAGGATTCCCGGCGCCGCCCGCTTCTTCACCGCCGGACGCGGCATCACCGGCGTCGAGCCCGGACGCACCATGGCGCCGCACTGGGTATCGAACCCCGCGGAAGCACGCGCGGCGGTGGACGAGGAAGCCGCCAAGAAAGTCGACCTCATCAAGATCTGGGTCGACGACCGGATGGGCACGGTGAAGAAGCTGACGCCCGACATCTACGGCGCGGCCATTGACGAAGCGCACAAGAAAGGCCTCCGCACCATCACGCACATCTACACGCTGGAGGACGCGAAGGGGATGCTGAAAGCCGGCGTGGACGCCTTCGCGCACGACGTGCGCGACAAGGACGTCGACGAGGAGTTCATGGCGCTCGTCAAGAAGAACCCCAACTTCGTCATCGGGCCCAACATGCCGGAGCGCGGCGTGCGCACCGATCTCTCGTTCCTGCGCGCGAGCGTCCCGGCGGCGGACTTCGCCAAGCTCGAGGCCGCCAACAAGGACGATGCGAAGGCGCACGAGTTCTGGAGCATCCAGGGGCGCAACCTCGCGAAGCTGAACGCGGCGGGGATCAAGATTGTCGTCGGCACCGACGGCAACACGCCGTACGCGCCGCACATCGAGATGGAGGACATGGTCGCGGCGGGGATGACGCCGATGCAGGTGCTCACCGCGGCGACGCGCAACGGCGCGCAGTTCCTGCGGCTGAACGACGTCGGGACGATCGAGGCGAACAAGAGCGCCGACTTCGTCGTGCTCGACGCGAACCCGCTCGACAACATCACCAACACGCGGAAGATCTCGTCGGTCTACCTGCGCGGCGCGCAGGTCGATCGCGCGGCGTTCCGGGTGAACCAGACGCAGTAGTCGGTCGGCAGTGGGCAGTGGGCCGATCGTGGAGGCGGACCTTCAGGTCCGCCTCTCCCCGTGATCACGCGGCGCGCGTTCCTCGGCGGGAGCCTCGCCCTCGCGGCGAGTCTCCCGCTCGCCTCACCGGCTGACGCGCAGCAGGCGAGGACGCGGCTGATCCTCCTGGGCACCGGCGGCGGGCCGCGACCGCGCAAAGAAAACTCCGCAGCGGCGCAAGTCGTCGTCTGCAACGGCGCCGCCTATGTCGTCGACTGCGGTGACGGCGTGGCGCGGCAGCTGGCGTTCGCCGGCGTTCCCCTGGCCGCGCTTCGTCACATTTTCATCACGCACCAGCATTCGGATCACAACGCGGACTATGGAAACCTGATCTGGCTCGCGTGGGCCTCCGGATTGAGCACGCGTGTTGATACGTGGGGACCGCCGCCGCTCGAGGAGATGACGACGCTGTTCTTGCGCATGAATGCGTACGACATCGACACGCGCATCGCCAACGAAGGACGCGTGCCGCTCGCGCCTCTCGTCCACGTCCACGACCTGCATGCCGGTGGCGAAGTGCTGCGCGACGCCCACCTGCGAGTCACCGCAGCGCTGGTCGATCATCCGCCCGTCGTGCCGGCGTTCGCCTACCGGTTCGATGGTCCGGATCGGTCCATCGTCATCTCGGGCGATACCACGCCGTCGGACAATCTCATCGCGCTCGCCCGCAGCGCGGACGTCCTGGTCCACTCCGTGTTGTACGTCCCCGCCGTTGATCGGCTCGTCGCGCGCGTCCCCAACGCGAGCGAGCTGAAGGCGAGCATCATCGCGCATCAGACGTCGGCGGAGGACGCTGGACGTGTCGCGCAGACAGCCGGAGTGAAGACGCTCGTGCTGTCGCATCTGGTCCCAGCCGACGATCCGAATGTCACCGACAAGATGTGGCTGGACGCCGCGCGCACGCACTTCAAGGGCACGGTGATCGTCGGTAAAGATTTGTTGGAAATATGACCGGAAGGGCCGACCTGAAGGTCGGCCTCTACGTTCGCTGCTGTGAGTCGTAGGGGCCGGCTTTAGCCGGCCCAACCGCCCAACCGCTAGACCGCGTCCGACTGCGACGTGAAATTGAACGCGTTGAGCCGCAGCGCGGGCACGAGCAGCGGGTCGATCCCGCCTTCGCTGCTGGCGACGCGTTCGGGCACGCCGATCTGATCGACGTTGCCGGGCCCGAGCATCAGGACGATGCTCTGGTTGAAGCGGAAGTTGCGCACCGGGTACTTGATCTCCCCGTCTTCGACGTACCAGACGCCGTCGCGCGTCAGCCCCGTCACCGAGGCGGATCGCGGATCCACCGTCCGGATGTAGAAGAAGCGCGTGACGAGCAGCGCGCGCTTCGCCGTCCTGATCATCTCGTCGACGCTCACGCCCGGCGTGGACGGCTCGAGGATCAGCGCCAGCGGCCCGCTCGGCTGCCGGTTCTTCTGCTGCGCCCAGAATCGCGTGTAGCGGAGCGATTCCACCATCCCGTTGCGTACCAGGTACATCGTCTGCGCCGGCAGGCCGTCGTCTGCCGCGGTGAACTTCGAGAGCTCCGGCCGCCACGGGTCGCTGACGATGTTGACGCGCGGGTCGAAGAGCCGCGTGCCGACGCGCGTCGCGCCGCCCGGAAGCGAGAAGACGCTGCGCCCTTCGTCGGCGTTGCGCGCGTCGAACGACATGCCGCCGGAATCGAGGAGGTCGGCGACGGCCTGCGCTTCGAGAATCACCGGATACGCGCCGGCCGGCAGCATGCGCGCGCCGCGCGAGTCGGACGCGCGCCGGATCGCCTCGCGCGCGATGCGCGCGGTGTCGAGCCGTGCCACGTCGAAGTGGTTGCGCGAGAAGTAGCCCGAGCCGGCGCCGTCGGGCGTGCGCGCGGTCATCCCGAGGCCGACGAGCGACTCGCGCTCGTAGTGGAAGTTGCCATGCGCGGTGGCGCTCGCGCGTGCGGTGAGACGGGCCTGGTGAAAGCCCGCGCCGACGACCTTCACCTTCTCCGACTGCGCAATCGCCTCGCTGATCTGCCGCGCCCGGGCAGGCAGGTCCACTCGGGCGGTCGCGTCGACATATCCTCCGCCCGGCTTGTACGTCTGTTGCGACAGCGACGGCAGGTACTCGACGTCAATCGGCGACAGCTTCGCGAACGCCTGCGCGTCCTCGACCGCCTGCTTCAGCGCCGCGTCGCTGACGTCGGTGGTCGACGCCGAGCCGCGGCGCCTGCCGATCCAGGTGGTGACACGCACCGAGACGCCCTCGCGCCGGCCGCTGGTCAGAAACGTGTTCGCGGCAAACCGCAGGTGCGAGTAGTCGAGGCTGTCGACGGTCACGACCGCGTCGTCCGCGGTGACGGAGCCGAGCACCTTTCGTGTGATCTCGCGCGAGGCGGCTTCGGTCAGCAGCATGACATCCGCCTCACGTCATCGAGACCGACGTGTTCAGCACGTTGATCTGGCGGAAGCGCGCCGCCGGGCAGCCGTGGCTGACGACGCCGACCTGCCCCGGCTCTCCTTTGCCGTCGACGAACGATCCGTTCAGCTGGTACGTGGACCGTCCCCCGAGGGCGTCGCACGCGCCCCAGAAGTCGGTGGACCGCGACTGATACGCGACGTCGCGCATCATGCCCGCGACCTTCCCCTTGCTGATCTCCCAGAACGTCTGGCCGCCGAACTGGAAGTTGTAGCGCTGCTGATCGATCGACCAGCTGCCGTCGCCGTAGATCAGGATCCCCTTCTCGACGCCGGCAACCAGCTCGTCGAGCGACGTGTCCTGCGCGCCCGGCTCGAGCGAGACGTTCGGCATCCGCGCGAACGGCACGCTGCCCCACGAATCCGCGTTGAGACAGCCGTACGATGTCTTCCGCCCGATGAGCGGCGCCAGATCGCGCGTCGTCTGCCAGTCCACGAAGATGCCGTCCTTCACCAGGTACCACCGCTGCGCCGGCACCCCATCGTCGTCGTAGGCGACCGTCGCCAGACCAGTCGTCTGCACGCGGTCGGCGACGATGTTGACGAGCGGTGAACCGAAGCGGAGCTTGCCGGCCTGATCGGGCGTCAGGAAACTCGTTCCTGCGTAGTCGGCTTCCCACCAGAGCGCGCGATCGAGCTCCGTCGAGTGTCCGCACGATTCGTGGATGGTCAGCCAGAGATTGGTCGGATGGATCACCAGGTCGTAGCGGCCCGGTTCGACCGGCGTCGCCTTCAGCTTGGCGACGGCCTCGTCCGCGGCCTGCTGGACCTCGGCCTTCCACGGGTACTTCTCCATGTACTCGTAGCCCCGCGCCTGCGGACCGCCGAAGGAGCGCCGGGTCTGGAAGTCGCCGCTCTCGCGATTGACGGCGGTCACGTTGAACTGCGGCTGACCGCGAATGAGGTACTGCTCGATGCGCGAGCCCTCTGACGTCGCGAGGAACCGCTGCTCGTTGACCCATGCCATCGAGGAGTTGACGAAGCTGACGCCGGTCGTCTTCATCGCGATGGCGTTCAACGCGAGCAGGAGCTCGATCTTGTCGTCGAGCGGGACGTCGAACGGATCCTTCTCGAACGCGCTCTTCCAGTTTGCGGTCACGGAATCGACCGGGGCGAGCGTCACGCGCTTGCGCTGGAAGGCCGCGTTCGCGCGGGCGATGTCGACCGCGACCTGCGCGACCCGCCGGACTTCGTCCGCGGTCACGACGCTGCTGGCCGCGAAGCCCCAGGCGCCGTTGACGAGCACGCGGATGCCAAAGCCGAAGTCCTGGCTGCGCGCGACGTTCTGCACCTGCTGCTCGCGCGTTGTGATCGACTCGGACCGATAGCGGTTGATGCGGATGTCGGCGTACGACGCGCCGAGCACCCTGGCTCGCGTGAGCGCCGCCTCCGCCAGCGCGCTCTTGACGGCGTCGACCTCCGCGGCCGCGGCCGCTTCACGCTCGAGGAGCCAGGGCGCGAGCGTGGCCGCCCCGACCGCGGTCGAGGCGGCCTTCAGAAACTCGCGCCTGATCATTCTATCTAGCGGCAGTCGTCGCGGACGGCGTATCCGGCCGCTCGTTCAGCTCGATGTAGGTCCCCCATGGGTCCGTGATGAACGCGAGCGCGCTGTTGGTCTGCGCGTTCTTCGTATACGGCCGATCGATCTTCCCGCCGGCCGCCTCGTATCGCTTCAGGAACGCCTCGAGGTTCTTGACGTCGAAGCCGATGTGATCGAGCACGCGCCCTTTCGTCGTCACCTGCGGCGTGTCGTTCATCGCCTTCGCGAACGACAGGTTGATGCCCGGGAGATCCGCGGCGATGTTGGCGCCGCGCTTGCCCGGCACCGCGCCGAACCAGGCGGCGTACCACGCCTGCATCTTCGGAATCTCCGACTCGGGAATGTTGAAGTGCACGTGCTGGCTCTGGATCGGGAACTTCTGGTCCTTGTTCTCGAGAATCTCGATGCGCAGGCCGTCGGGTGTCTCGACGAATGCCTGGTCGGTGCGGCCCGCGCCGCCCGGCAGCACCGTGACGCCCGCGGCTTTCCATTTCGCGATGGCCTCCTGCGTGTTCGGCACCGTGAAGCCGACGTGGTTCACGACGCTGCCGACGCTGCCGCCGACGGCCGGCGCGGCGCCTGGGCCCTGGTTCAGGTACACCAGCACGCCGGGGAACCGCACGATGTCGAAATTCCCCGCCTTGATCGCGGTGCCGCCCATCGCGACGAATATCTTCTTGTTGGCTTCGATGTCTCGCGAATTCATGTGCCAATGGCCGTTGGTCACGCCGGCGGCATTGACCGGGAACGGCTGGGCCCATGCCGCGGCCGGCACGAGCAGCGAGAGCACCCACAGAACCGAAAGCAGCTTTTTCACGGCAACTCCTCCCCTCTCTACGAAGGTGCTGCACCATACACCCGGAACGCGCCTTCTGACAATTGATGGATAAGGAGTTAGCCGAAATGTCGATTCCCGGGGGCCGCCGGCGACTAGCTGGTGGGGCCGCCGAACGCCCCGAGGGAGGAACCGAATCATGAAGTATTTGTGCCTGATTTACGACGAGGAGCGCACGTTCGCCGCGATGCCGAAGACCCAGATCGACGCGCTCATGAAGGAATACCGCGCGTTCAGCGACGGCATCCGGCAGTCCGGCCACTACATCGCCGGCCATCAGCTGGCGCCGGTGCGGTCGGCGTCGACGGTGCGCGTGCGCAACGGCAAGATGTCGGCGACCGACGGCCCGTTCGCGGAAACGAAGGAGCAGCTGGGCGGGTATTTCCTGATCGAGGCCGCCGACCTGAACGAGGCGCTGCAGATTGCGTCGCGCATTCCGTCCGCGCGCATCGGCAGCATCGAGGTGCGGCCGCTGCACGAGTCGCATCAACAGCAGGCGGCGCCAGCATAGGCGGACCTGAAGGTCCGCCTCTACGCTCGCCTGTTGCGCCAAACGCGCGGTTCTGCCGACCCGATCGGCCGTAGAGGCGGACCTTTAGGTCCGCCTGCGTTTCGCGACCGCTTCGACCAGTCCCTCGCGCACGGTCGGATACTTCGGCGACCACGCGCACGCGGTGCGCAGCTTCCGGTTGGACAGGCGCTGCGACCGCGCGAGCGTCTCGCCGAGCGAGCCGAGCAGGAGCGAGAGCCACGACGGGGGGAAGCGCGGCTCGGGCGCGCCGACCGCGGCGGCGAGCGTCTGGAAGAATTCGCGCTTGGTCACGGGTTCGTTGTCGGTGACGTTGTAGATCCCCGCGGGCAGCTCCAGCGCCGCGGCGACCGCGGACGCCGCGTCGTCGTGCGAGATCGAGGAGATGTAAGCGTCGGGCCCGAAGCCCGGCGCCCAGCCGCGGCGCACGTTGGCGATCATTCCGTGCAGGAAGTCGCTGTCCGGCCCGTAGAAGAAGGCGAACCGGAGCACGATGCCCTCGCGCCGGGCGCTGCTGAACGACTGCGCCGCGCGCTCGGCATCGACGACCGCGCGGTTGTAGCGGGCGGGGCGGATGGGCGAGCTCTCGTCAATCCATCGGTCGCCCGCGTCCTCGTAAATCGGCGCGAACGATTCCTGGATGTAGCGCGTCGCGCCGCCGCTGGCCGCGGCGCGCGCGAGGTTCGCCGCCCCGATGCGCCGGATGCGGGCGTTCTCGCGCCACGCGCCGGGCATCAGCGCCTTCGATGCGGGCGGAATGGCGGTCGCCAGGTTGATCACCGCGTCGTGGCCCACGACCGCCTGCCGCAGCCGGTCGGCGTTGAAGAGGCTCGCGTCGACAGGCTTCACCCCGTACCGCGAGAGCGCGGCCCGCTTTTCCGCTGTGCGGACAATCGCCGTGATGGAATGGCCGGCGGACGCGAGCATCGGCACCACCCGGGTGCCGACGACACCGGTTCCGCCGGCGATGAAGATGTTCAACTACCGCTGCGCGGGACGTGGCTCCGATGACGGCGGCACGATGCTCTTGATGCGCATCGTCGTCACGAGGTTGCCGTAGATCTCGTTGTTGTGGACCACGTTGAGCATCAGCAGCGCCATCCGCGTGTTGCGCGTGACGCGGCCGTTCTCCTGCTGGATCTCGACGACCTGCGCGCCGTTCTCGTCGTTCAGCGAGGCGTAGACGGGATCGCACCAGGCGAACGAGTCGGCGAGCGCCTTCTGGAATTCCGCTTTCGTCTTCAGCGTCTTCTCCAGGTCGACGCCGGCGTTCGGGTTCTTCTCGCCCTTGGCCTGCGAGCACCAGAGGTAGTTGTAGTTCGCGACGTGCGCCAGGTGCTGGCCGAAGGTCCGCACCTCCTGCTGCGGCCCCGGGCGAAGGCCGTACATGTCCTCCGTGACCTTCTCCGCGGAGCGGACGATGTTGTTCTTGTTGCCGTTGTACATGTTGCGCAGGAACCCCGACGTGGTCGGGGGCGCCTGCGGCTGCTGGCCCTGCTGCGCGAACGCAGGCGTGGCCACCGACGCTCCGAGGAGCGCGAGCACGAACAGTCTCTTCTTCATGCGCGAAATTTTACCGCACGATCTCGCGAATCGTTCCGTCCTGCTTGTTGAGCAGGAAGACGCGATTCTCCGGCCCAGTACCGAAGCGCAGGTCGGCGCGGTCGGCGGCCGTTCGCTTCTGCGCCGCGTTTTTCTCGCGGATCAGCGTGAGCAGCGTCTTCGCCGAGCCGCCGCTCGAGAACAGCACGCGGCGAATCGCGTCCTGTCCGCCCTTCGGCAGCTGGTCGGCGCTCACGTAGAAGACTTCCCCGCTCGGGATGTCGCCGAACAGCAGCTTGTCGGAGAGCTGCGGCACGGCGGTGCCGCGGTAGGCGATCACGCCCGTCACGGAGACGTTGTTGCCGAGCAGCGCGTCGTGGTGATCGAATTCGACGATCGGATACGTCACTTTCGGATCCGCGCGCGGCTTGTCGAGCTCGATGTGCGTCCGATCGATGAACCGGAAGCTCGCCTCCCAGTCGTGCCATCCCAGGTTGGCGCCGGGCGTCGCAATGCTGATCTCCTCGACGATGTTCTGGCCGATCTCGGCGACGAAGAGCGTGCCGTTCTTCGAGTCCCAGCCGAAGCGCTGCGGGTTGCGGACGCCATAGGCGTAGATCTCGCCGAGCGTCTCCGGCTTGTTGTCGCTCGCGAACGGATTGCCCGCGGGAATGCCGTACTTGCCGTTGGCGCTGTTGGTGCCGAGCGGATCGATGCGCAGCATCTTCCCGTACGGCGTGCCGAGGTTCTGCGCGGCGTTGAACGGATCGCCGCCGCTGCCGCCGTCGGCGAGCGTGAAGTAGAGGAGGCCGTAATCGGCGGCACTGGGCGTCGCCAGCGGATTGAACGACGCCAGCCCGCCGTTGTGGTTCGCAAACGGCTGGCGGAAGCGCACCATCTCGCGCGGCGGACCGCCGTCGTAGGCCGCCGCTGCCGGGTTCTTCGCCGTCCACTCGTAGAGCACCGTGTCGTGCGTGTTCATGCCGCCGGCGGGCACGAAGTCCGGCTTCGGCTGCATGTTGCTCGAGTCGGTATAGGTGTAGAACTTCCCGTAGCCGCGCGTCCCCTGCTGGTTGAACTGCGGGTGGAACGCAAAGCTCTGGAAACCGCGCTCGCGTCCCTGTGACTGGACGCTCACGCCCCAGTTCGGCGCGTTGATGTCGACGTACTTGACGACGGTCTTTCCGTCGTAGCTGACGCTGTAGAGCGGACCGCGCATGTCGTTGACGAACAGCCGGCGCGTCCCCGGCTCGTTGACGAGCAGCATCATCCGCGCGGCTTCCGTGCCTGCATCCGGAATCGTCGCGAACTCCGCCAGGTTCACGCGGACGACATCGTCCTTGATGTTGATCGGCTGCGGGAACGGATCGATGTCCTGGCCGAACAGCTCACCGGCCTGGAAGGTCCACGCCGCGGCGACGCACGACGCCACCAGCACGGCGGCTCTCAGCAGCCGCACACCTGCAGTCTTCATGCGTCGCAGCCTAGATGGCGCGCCGCCCGCCAGTCAACTATTTCGCGCTGAGCCGCACGAGAGGACCCGTCACGCTCCACGCCTTCCCGTTCGCGTCGGTGCCGCTGAACGTCGTCTGCGCGGTGTGGGCGGCCGCCGACACGCTGCACCACCGGGTTCGAACCGACGTCGTTGCGCTGGCGGCGATGCGCAGGTTCGGATTTGTCGCTGAGCCGGCCGCGCCATCGAACGTGTCGACGCGCCTCGTTATGGTGACCGCCACGCCGCCCGTTTCCCTCAGCACCTGGTCGTAGAACCACGTGTTCGGGCGCGTCGCGCAGCTGGCGAGATCGGTGATCGCCTGTCCGCTGAACGGCACCGGGTTGGGCGACACGGTGACCTGCACCGCCCCGGTTCCGGTTCCCGCAGCCGGCGGAGCCGGCGTTGGTGTTGGTGTTGGTGACGGAGTCGGAGACGGCCTCGGGGTGGGACTTGGGGTCGGACTCGGCGCGGGCGCCGTCCCGGGGTTGTTGGATCGTGACGGGACGCCACCGGCTACGGGCGTCGGGGTCGTCGGCGAGGCCGGCTCCACGGAGCCGCAGCCACTGGCCACGAGCGCGAAGACGACGATGACGAAGAACGGCGCACGCATGCTGGTCCCCTCCTGGTTCGTGTCGCGAGGGGGCGACTACGCAAGACGCGCACCCGTGTGTGCTTCAGGCGGCGAAGTTGCAGCGGTGCGGCCGCCGGCGCCCGATTCGCCGCCAGCGCTGCAACAGCAGCAGACGCACCGTGAAAAAATTTCCTTTGTCCTCCTGGAGGAACGACATGTGGATGGTTGTGTTAGCTCTCCTCGCATGCGTCGCGTCCACGGCGTCCGCGCAGACGCAGGTGCAGACACAGGTGCCCGCCGTTCCCGCCGACGAGAATCGGGGGAACATCAACCTGTCCGCCAGCTTCGACTTCGCCAACGCGTACATGTTCCGCGGCCTGCGCCAGGACGACACCCGGCTCATCATGTGGCCGTCGACCGACGCCGGCATCCGGCTGCACTCGGACCGGAACGGCGCTTCCGACGCCGCGCTGCACATCGGCAGCTGGAACAGCCTGCACACCGGCGTGACCGGGACTCAGGGCCCGACGGGCCGTCTCTGGTATGAGAGCGATTTCTACGCGACACTCGCCCTGACGCTCCTGCCCGGCCTCGATCTCGGGACGACGTTCACGGCCTACACGAGCCCGAACAGCTCCTTCAGCACCGTCAAGGAGCTGTCGTTCAAGGTGGCGGCGAACGACTCGGATGCCCCGGCGGGCATCGTCCTGCACCCGTACGCGCTGGTCGCCTTCGAGCTCGATACGGCGCCCGGGCTCGGGCAGGCGGACGGCGGGGCGAACGCCGGCACCTACCTCGAGATCGGCGGGGCCCCAGGCTGGGCGGACGCGCCGCTGTCGGTCACGTTTCCGATCAAGATTGGCTTGAGCCTGAACCACTACTACGAGCTCGCGGGCGTCGATCACAGGTTCGGGTTTCTGAGCCTCGGCGCGCTGGCGAGCGTTCCGCTGGGGCGCAGCAACAACTACGGCACGTGGAACGTCCACGGCGGGTTCGAGTTCCTGTCCCTTGGCGACACGCCGGAGGCCTTCAACGCCGGCAATCAGCAGAAGCTGGTCGGGTCGGTCGGAGTCGGATTCTCGTATTGACGAATTTACGAATTGACGAATCTACGAATCGAATCGACGAATCTACGAATTGAAAGTGCCGCGCGCCAATTCGTCAATTCGTCATTCGTCAATTCGTAAATATGTAAATGCCTGTGCTATCGTGCTGGGGTTCGGAGGTCAGCATGAAACGCATCGTTTTGATAGCTCTCGGGGTTTTCGCCGCTTCGACCGGCGCGTTCGCGCAGACGCCGGACATCGACACGCCGCTGATGGCGCTGCCGGCGAACCTGCGCGCCGACGCGGGCGTCATCAAGTGGAAGCAAGCCGATCACACCTACGAGACGCTGAAGCCGTCGAAGAATATGCTCGTCTGCTACGACCGCTCCGGCTTCCCGACGCAGCAGCCGTTCTCGCTCGAGTGCACCGATCAGCGCAACCTCGACCGCGTCAAGCAGAACATGGAGGCCGAGGCGCTCGGCGACAGGATGAAGTCCGAAGCGAAGTTGAACGAGCTGGAAAAGGCCGGCACACGCGTGAAGCCGGTGTTCGGCTCCGTCTGGTATCACCTGATGGGCATGAGCAAGGAGATGGCCCGCACGCACATGACCATCGCGGTGCCCGGCGCCACGATGGCGTCGATGGGGCTGCCGGAGAACGGCAGGAGCGGAGGCGTGTGGATCATGAACGCGGGGACGACGACCGCGCATCTCATGACGCCAGGAGAGTAACCAGTGGGCAGTCAGTCGCGGGCCTGGAGGTTTCAGGCGCTGCTCGCCGTCGCTGTCCTTGCGCTGACGACGCTGTCGGCGGCGCAGGCGGCGAAGACGCAGACGTTCGTGGGGACGATCACGGACAACATGTGCGCGAAGGCCGACCACTCGCAGATGCAGATGGGGCCGACCGACGCCGAGTGCGTCAAGGCATGCGTCGCCGCGCATGGCGCGACCTACGTGCTCTACGATGGCACGAGCGTCTACGAGCTGAGCGATCAGAAGGCGCCGGAGAAGTTCGCCGGCCAGCGCGTGCGGGTCGTCGGCACGCTGGACGCGAAGACGAAGAAGATCGCGGTCACGTCGATCGGCGCCGCGAAGTAATTCCTCCGAGCGCGCCTCGGAGGTTGTGAACATAGAGGCGGACCGTCAGGTCCGCCTTTACCGCCGCCTTCCCGATATTCCTCCAAGCACGCCGCGCAGGATCTGACGCCCAAGCTGGCTGCCGACGGTTCGCGCCGCCTGCTTGGCCATCGTTTCCACCATCCCCTGCCGCCGCCCCGTGCCCCACAGCCAGTCGTGCAGCATGTCGCCCTGCTGCGCGCCCTTCGCATCCTTCGCGTCCTTCGCCGCAGGTTTTTCCGGCGGCGCCACATCGCTCCGCCGGCGCGCGAGGATCTCGTACGCGGACTCCCGATTCACCGCGGTGTTGTACTTGCCGCCGACCGGGCTGCGCGCCAGGATCGCCGCCCGTTCTTCGGCCGTGATCGTCCCCATCCGGCAGCGCGGCGGCGCCATCAGCGCGCGCTCGACCGGCATCGGCACGCCGTTGGCCTGCAGCGTCGAGACGAGCGCCTCGCCGACGCCGAGCTGCGAGATCACCTGCGCGACGTCGATCTTCGGGTTCGGCACGAACGTCTCCGCCGCGGTCTTCACCGCCTTCTGGTCGCGCGGCGTGAACGCGCGCAGCGCGTGCTGGATGCGGTTGCCGAGCTGGCCGAGGATCTCGCCCGGGACGTCGTCGGGGAACTGCGAGCAGAAATAGACGCCGACGCCTTTCGACCGGATCAAGCGCACGACCTGCTCGATGCGATGCATCAACGCGGGCGGCGCATCGTCGAACAGCAGGTGCGCTTCGTCGAAGATGAAGGCGAGCTTCGGCTTGTCGAGATCGCCGACCTCGGGCAGCTGCTCGAAGAGCTCCGAGAGCAGCCAGAGCAGGAAGGTCGAGTAGAGGCGCGGCTCGAGGACCAGCCTGTCGGCGGCGAGGATGCTGACGACGCCGCGGCCGGTCAGATCGGTGCGCAGCAGGTCGGTCAGCTCGAGGGCCGGCTCGCCGAAGAACTGCTTGCCGTCGCCCTCGAGGCGCAACAGCGCGCGTTGAATGGCGGCGATCGACTGCGTGCTGACGAGGCCGTAGCGCTGCGACACCTCCGTGCGCTTGTCGGACACGAGCGCCAGCAGCGAGCGCAGGTCGTCGAGGTCGAGCAGCAGCAACCCCTGCTCGTCGGCGAGCTTGAACGTGATGTCGAGCACGCCGGACTGCACGTCGTTCAGCTCCAGGATCCGCGCGAAGAGCGCCGGGCCGATTTCGCTGACCGTCGTGCGGATCGGATGCCCGTCCTTCCCGTACAGATCCCAGAAGACGACCGGTGAGGCCTCGGGCGCAAACCCGGGGAGACCGATCTCGCGCGCGCGCTTCTCGACCTGCGGGGTCGACGCACCCGGCATCGCGAGGCCGGCGACGTCCCCTTTCACGTCGGCGATGAACACGGGAACGCCGATGCGCGAGAGCCCTTCGGCGATGACGAGCAGCGACACGGTCTTGCCCGTCCCTGTCGCTCCCGAGACGAGGCCGTGGCGGTTGGCGTACTTGGCGAGCAGGAAGATCTGGTGCTCGCCCTTGCCGAGAAGAATGTCAGTCACGAGCGCAGCCTACTTGAGCCTCGCCGCGGCTGCATTCCGCTGGTACAGGAACGAGACGACGAGGAGAACGAGTCCCACCACCATGAAGCCGGCAATCCGGTAGACGCCGCCGAGCGTCTCCAGATCGACGAAGAATACCTTGAGCAGTGCGACGCCGAAGAGAACGATGGCGAAGTAGCGGATCGGCGCGTACTTCCGCCGCATGCCGAGCACGACGAGGACAGCGGCATAGCTCACCCATGACGCCGAGAGCATCATCTCGCGCGCGACGTACGCGTCGGCGCTGTCGATCCTGGTCTGCCAGAACGACACGATCTCCGTGGATATCACGATGACGGTGAGGACGCTCGCCGCGACCATCATGACGGCGCGCTCCTGTCCCGCGCCCTTCCACGCCGCGAGATAGAACACCGCGATCAGGTAGAGCCCGGTAAGCGCCCGGGCGTTGAGGAGCACCTTGTACGCGGTGGTCGTCTGCTGGATGTCCGGGAGCGCCCACCTGAACGTCGCCATCCCGAGCAGCAGCCAGGCGCCCGCGCGCAGCCATTTGCTGTCCGACCTGAGCGCGGTCCAGAAGACGACGGCCCCTTCGGTCGCCCAGATCGCCACGGCCCATGGGCCGCCGAACTGCAGCCACACCGCCGCGGCGACGAGCGTGAACGCGACGCCCACCCAGTGCAGCGCGCGCACCGGAGAACGGGATCGCAACAGCCACCAGATCGCGGCGTTGAGCCCGGCGAGCAGGACGGCAACGCCTGCAAGCTGCGCGACGGAAAACGTGTCGACGAGGACCTGGTAGAGCGCGACGTAGACGCCGACGCCGTTGGCGTGCAGCAGCGCCACCTCGCGTTCGTCGAATTCCTCGTCCGTTGCAGCGGCCCGGAGCTGCGCCGCCAGGTGAATGGCGTAGATGCCGGCGATGGCGGCGACCGACGTCCATACCCATCCGCGCCAGTGATGCGCCTGGATCCACGCGCCGAGCGGCAGCGCCATCGCGAGAAACGCCGCCGCGCGGACGAGCGTGGATCCGCTCGCGACGCCGAGCATCACCGCGAGCGCGGTGAAGGCAATCAGGTAGATCAGAAACGCCAGGCCATGCGGGGCGAGGGTGACGACCGACCAGGCGTGATAGGCGACCGGGCCAAAGAGGAGCGAGGCGACAAACGGCGCGTCCTGCGGCGAGGTGCTCCAGGAGCGCCGCAGGATGTCGACGAACATCGCGCAGTAGAGCGTGAGGAAGAGCTCCGTCCGCAGGTACTTCGCGTCGGTGTAGTACTCGGCCGCCCACGCCGCGACCGTGATCATCGTCAGCACGAGGCTCGCGACGTTCAGCCACCGCCACCGTCGCCGGTGCGCGAGGTACGTCGTCGCGGCGATGAGCAGCGCGACGTAGGAAAAAAGCGTGACCTGCTGGTCGGTCGTTCCACCGACGAAGAACGGCGTCGCGAAGCCGCCGCAGACGGCCATCAGCGCGATGGCCTGCGAGTCGGTGCGGTCGGCCAGCGCCGCCGCGCCCATCGTCACCGCGACCAGCAGCGTGAAGGCGGCCTGCGGGCCAAAGAGCGCGTAGAGATTCAGCCCCGCGTAGAACGACAGGTACAGCGCCGCGATGCCGCCGCCGGCGATCAGCAGGCCGTAGTTCCGGTAGTGCGCGGCGAGCCGCACGCCGCCCCACGCCATGCCCATGCCGGCGGCGACGCCGAGGCCGACGCGAATGGCGGGCGACAGCCACTCGTGTTCGAACGCATAGCGGAGGAAGAAGGCGATCCCGAGGAGGAGGACGATCAGCCCGGCGTGCTGCAGCCAGCGGCCGCCGATCCGCTCCTCGAGATCGAGATCGCGCGAAGCGGCGGCTGCGTGTCCTGGCGCCGGTCGGGAACCTGCGACGGCAGGTGAGGGCTCGCGCGCCCAATCCGGAATCGGCGGCGATGTCGTGACGGGCGATTCGCCGGACACCGATGGCGCGGCAACGGGTACCGCCGGTGGCGGGACGCGCGCGGCTCCTCGCGGCGCCACCGGCTCGGCCGTGTTGAGACGGCCCTCGAGACGCTCCATCCGCCGCCGCAGCGCGTCGAGCTCGCGCCCCAGCTGCACGCTGCGAACGAACGAGAGCAGCGGGAGCACGACGAAGACGACGCCGACGAGGCCCAGCAGTCCGACGAGCATGGGTGCCGCGCGCCATTAGAACAGCGCAAGGCCCAAAGCTCAATCCTCAATGCTCGAGAATAGGCAGATGGCCGACCCACTGAACCCGCAGGCGAGGGAGATGGCGGACGAGTCGATGGTGCGCAACCTGGCCGCGCAGGCCGAGGCGATCTGGCCGCAGGAGCAGCCGCTCTTCACGCGCTATGCGCTGGGGCGAGAGCCGCGCATCCTTGACGCGGGGTGCGGCACCGGCGAGATCTCGATGCGGCTGGCCGGGATGTTCGACGAGGCGCATCTTCTCGGCGTGGACGTCATCGACGCGCATCTCGCGCGGGCGCGCGCCCGCTGCGCGCGGTTCGGCGACCGCGCGCGCTTCGAGCACCGCAGCATCTACGACCTCGGGCTTCCCGACGGCACGTTCGATCTCGTCGTGTGCCGTCACGTGCTGCAGGCGATTCCGCACCCCGAGCGCGTCATCGCGGAGCTTGCGCGAGTGACGCGGCGCGGCGGCTGGCTGCACCTGATTGCCGAGGACTACCTGATGATCAATTTCGAGCCGCGGCGCCTCGACGCGGACGATTTCTGGACGCGCGGGCCGCGGCAGTTCGGCGACGCGATTGGCGTGGACCTGCGGGTCGGCCGCAAGACGTTCGGCATCCTGCATCGCCTCGGCCTCGCCGACATCTCGATCGATTACGTCGTCGTCGATCCGCTGCGCGTGCCGCGCGAGACGTTCGCGGCCATCTGGACGGCGTGGCGCGACGGCTTCGCCGACGCGGTGTCGGCGCACTCGTCGATCGGCCGCCAGGAGTTCGTCGACTATTTCGAGGACATGCTCGCGACGATTCGCGATCCGTCTGGTTACGGCGTGTGGCACGTGCCGGTCGTGGCCGCGCGGGTGCCGTGATGCTGCCCACTGCCCGCTGCCCGCTAATCTTCAGGTCGGCCCAGCTTCGAGCCGCTCCTTCAACAACGCGAGATCTTTCCTGTTCGCGCGGCGAACGGCCATCGCCATGAACGGCGCGACCCATCGCGAGAAGCCGGAGGGATTGCCCCGGTTGCGCAGCGTCATGCACGTCCGCCCCGCGCCGGCCGCTTCCCACGTATACGTGGTCTCCATCGGAAACGGCCCCTCGGCGGTGCGCATCACCAGGTGCCGCGCGTCGAGCTCGACGATCTCGTAGGTGTAGGCGAGCGTCCTGCCGAGGAAATGCGCGACGAACGCGACCTTCGATCCGACCCGCGCGGGCCGTTCGGTCTTCCAGTCGACGGACGAAATGTTGGCGTACCAGGCGGGAACATTGTCGGGATTTGCCGCGTAAGCGGCCACGACGTCTGGGGGACGGTCTATGACGATGTCAGTGACGACGTCCATGCGTCATGCCTCGCGGGCCGCTAACTACCAACTACCAACCACCAACCACCAACTGCCCGCTAGACAGGCCTCTTCTCCTGGACGAGCACGTCCCACCATCCGAAGTGCACCGCGAGCACGTGATCGAGCTCGCGCGTCTCGGTCGTCGTCTCCGTTTGCCCTTCGGTCGGCAGGCAGTACGCCGCGTGGCGCGAGGCGGCGAGCATGTGGCGGACGCCGTCCGAAAACCCCTGGCCGGCGTACGCGATGCAGCCCGCCATCGGCAGTGCGAGCAGGTCGTCGAGCGCGTACGGGATCTTCTCGTCCACCGTCCCCTGGCTGTCCTGGAACTTGCACTCGATGGCAAACGCCTTCTGCGAGTCGTCGGCGACGCAGAAGATGTCGATGCAGCGGTTCTTGCCGATGATCGTCTTGCCGATGCGGATCTCGCGATAGACCTTCAGCGATCGCCCGCCGAACCGGCGCGCGACGTACGACGCCACGAGATTCGCGTAGTCCGTTCCGCTCAACTTGAGCGTCGTCCCCGGCAGGCTTGGCTGGAACTCCGGCATGCCAGGCTGTCTCATCGCGGAAGCGAATCGAGCAGATCCGGTTGGCCGCTGGCGCACGCCGCGGCGATGTCGGCCGGGACGCGGCCTTCGCCAAACCCGCGCAGCCGCAACGCCGCAACCCGCACCGCTTCCGGGTTCACGTCGTTGCCGAGAAAGCGCCGGCCGAGGCGTGCCGCCGCGATGCCGACGCTTCCCGATCCCATGAACGGATCGGCGACGACATCGCCCGCGTTGGAGCTTTGCCGGATCAGGACGTCGGCCACCTCCGCCGGCTTCTCCGCGGGATAGCCGCCGCGGATGCGCGGCACGGAAATGATGTCGGGCACCCCGAGGTCGCTGAGGCGCCGCTTCCCTTTCTCGAAGAACAGGATGAACTCGTACCGCGCGCGGTAGTGATAGCCCATGCCGATGGTGCACTTGTCCCACACGAGCGGCTTCCAGAACCGGAAGCCCGCCCGCTCGGCCTCGGGCTTGGCGACGAACATCGTCTCCGCGTCGCACAGCAGGTAGAAGTGCGTGTCGTCGCGGAGCACGCGATGGACTTCGCGGAACAGCTCGCCGAACCGCGCGTTCGGGAAGATCGTGAACCAGTCGTTGCTCGACGCCTTGCTGTGCTTCAGCCTCGTCGTCGTGCCGACCGCGCGATGCTTCTCGAGCGATTCATACGCCGGATCGGTGATGACGAGGTCCACGGACTCGCCTGGCAGCTCCTGCAGCCAGGCCACGGCGTCCTGCGTTGACAGCTCGAAGGGACATGGATTCACGGAATGCGCCATTCTACGACGATGGATTCGACGCGACGGCGTCGATCGGTACGTGCGTCGAACGTCGCACGGGTCGCTGACAACCGAGGTCACGAGCGGTTGGTCGTTTGCCTTCAGGCGTGCTCGAGGGCCGGCACAGCTTCCTCGGCTCGCCACAGTTGCGCGGCCGCGCCTGCAAACCAGCTCGCCTGCGCGACGACGATCGCCGTGAAGCCGTGCACGTCCATGCGGAGGTGGCCCATCAGGACCGCCGCGACGATCGCCGGGGCAAGGACGCAACCATAGGTGGCGAGCCCTCGTCCCAACCGGCCGTTGCGCAAGGCGGCCGCCGACCACAGGCATACCGCGGCGGACGCGGCAATGGCGAAGATGCGGTCGAACGCCTGGTTGATTTGAAACACGGCGTCGATGACGATGTGCCATTGCGGCGCCGCGGCGGGAACGTCGCGCGTCATGCGAAGCATGATGCCGGGCTCGACGAAGCCGCTGATCGCGGCGGCCACGAGTGCCGACACCACGGCGACGCCGTAAGCGACGAGCGCTGCGAGCGCGAAACGATCGGGCGAGTGGAGGCGGCGCGTCAACCCGCAGGCGCCAAGAAAGCCGACCGCGACGCTGACGATGGCGATGGAATGGACGGCGCCGGAGACGAACGCGAGGTGCTCGTACGCGGCGCGCGGCGCGCCGCCCGGCCCGGTCGGATGCATCGCCATCGCCACGAGGCCGCAGGCGGAGCCGGCGGCGAGCGCGATGCACGACTTCTGGTTGTCGGTCATGGGCCGACCTTAGAGGAAGATGCGCGCGCACGCCAGCGCGAATGCGCGCCGCCGCGACGATATCGAACAAACCGAGGCCATATGTCCGAGAACGAGACCGACCCGCGCACCGCGCGCACGCGCGACAAGCTCGGTGACGCGCTCATCGCGCTCATGCAGCAGAAGCCGTTCGACGACATCACCGTCCAGGAGGTGCTCGATCGCGCGGGCATCGGCCGCTCGACGTTCTACGCGCATTACCGCGACAAGAACGACCTGTTCATGAGCGACGTGGAAGACTTCTTCGGGATGATCGCGGCGCTCCTCGACCGCCGTCAGGCCGCGCCCGATCGCGTGGCGCCCGTCCGGGAGCTGTTCGCGCACGTGCGGGACGCACGGGACGTTCGCGCCGCGTTCGCCTCGTCCGGAAAAATGCAGGACGTGCTCGAGCTCGGTCGAGGGATCCTCGCGAAGTCGATCGAGGAGCGACTCGTCGCCGCGGGCGTGGCCATGGAGCCGGCGTTGCTCAAGGCGCAGGCACACGCGCTCGCGGGAAGCCTCTTCGCGCTGCTGGAGTGGTGGATCGATCGCGGATCGCCCGTGCCACCCGAAGAGATGGATGCGATGTTCCACCGCATGGTGTGGACGGGCATCGGAAGGACCTAGAATTCCCACGATGGTGAGCCGTCGAACCGGGTTGTCGTTCCTTGCTGCTGCCTGCGCGCTGGCTGCCTCGTCGTTACTCCTGTCGGCCGCGGACCCGGAACGCCGCCCCAACGTCATCATCTTCGTCGCCGACGGGCTGCGGCCCGGCTCCGTGAACCTGACCGATGCCCCCACGCTCTTCAGGCTGCGACAGGACGGCGTCAACTTCGTGAACAGCCACTCGGTGTTCCCGACCGTGACGATGTCGAACGCCGCGGCGATCGCCACCGGACACTACCCGGGCGATACCGGTCAATTCGGCAACAACCTGTTCATCGCCCGCCGCCTGTTCTCCACCGGCAATTTTGGCCAGCCGCCGGGAACGGTGATCCCGAACGTCGAGAACGACCAGGTGCTCGCCGACATCAACGAACAGTTCGGAGGCAATTTCGTTCGCGAGGCGTCGCTGCTCTCGGTTGCGCGCGCGCACGGGTACAGCACCGCGGCGGTAGGCAAGATCGGTCCCACGGCGATGCAGGATCTGCCGCAGGTAGGCATCGCGGACGGCCGGTTCACGGTTCCCTCCACCATCGTCGTCGATGGCCTTACGGGGACGGCGGCGGGACTTCCGCTCGCACCCGGGGTCGCGAAGCTGATCGCGGATGCGGGCCTGGGCACCGGCCCGCCGGCGCGGCTCCAACCGGCCGGCACCAACGCGACGCCCGGCTCCTTGTCGGCGAACGTCGAACATTACCGCTGGCTGGCGGACGCGACGACGAAGGCCATCCTTCCGTCGCTGGCGGCAAGCGGGAAGCCGTTCATCCTCGTCTTCTGGTGCGGCGACCCGGATCAGACGCAGCACGCGCACGGCGACAGCCTGAATGCGCTCGCGCCGGGTATCAACGGGCCGACCTCGCGCGCGGCCGTCCGCAATGCCGACGCGGTGCTCGCGCAACTCGTCGGCTTCGTCGATGCACAGCCGGCACTCCGCGAGCACACCGACATCATCGTGACGTCGGATCATGGCTTCTCCACGAACAGTCGCCATGAACTCGACACCGCTCGCCATGTCACCAACAGCTACGCGGCTGGATTCAGTTACCGAGACCTCACCGGGCGCCAGGAGGTGAACCAGGGGTACCTGCCGCAGGGCGCGCTCGCGATCGATCTCGCGCACGGCCTCGGGCTGCCGCTCTACGCGCCCGACGCGCAGGTGAACGACGAACACGGCATGCCCGTGTTTGCCCCCATCGACCCGTCCATCCCTCGTCCAACGGCGACCATGCGTCAGCGTCCGCTGGGCGGAGCGCTGATCGGCGGTACCGGCGGTGTCGGGAACCTCGATGCGAGGCTGATCGTGGCAGGCGGGTCGATCTACGTCCCTGACCACGACGTCCAGATCGTTCGCAGGACCGTCGGTATCCTGTCGACGCTCGACTACGTCGGCCCGCTGTTCGTGCACGACTCGTATGGGACGATTGCGGGCGCACTCCCCTTGAGCGCGATCGGCTATGTCGGGACCTCGTCCATCGTGGCGCCCGCGGTGGTCGTGGCGCCGCGCGAGTTCGCGATCGACCCCGAACACCGGGACATGACGTCGGTCGTGGTGAGCGATGGTGTCCAGGAGGGGCAGGGCGCCCACGGCGCGTTCGCCCGCTCGAACACGTTCAACAACATGGCCGCCATCGGGCCCGATTTCAAGAAGCGCTTCGTCGATGACGCGCCCGTGGGCAACGTGGACATTGCTCCCACGCTCGCGCGCGTGATGGGCATCACGCTGCCCGCCATCGGCATGCTGCGGGGACGCGTGATCTCGGAAGCGCTGTCCGGCGGGCCGCGTCGTCCGGGCTTCCAGCGCCGGGTGCTCCGCTCGGACCCCGCGTCATCGGGACAGG